>TARA_B110000014_G_C20126508_1_pt1 | contig 10164 bp, 7 predicted proteins | sample TARA_B110000014 | Tara Oceans TARA_B110000014 (sample SAMEA4396468) | marine metagenome | biome: Westerlies Biome; feature: [MES] marine water layer (ENVO:01000295) within the mesopelagic zone...; material: water (ENVO:00002006), including particulate matter (ENVO:01000060) such as...... | reverse complement strand
TTTATAGATAGCAAGGTGCCTATAAATGCATTTCAAGAAGCTATGCAAGTAGATGATGAAATAGATAAGAAAAAGCTAATGAAGAAACATGCTGAGTCTCTCTTAAGTCATGCTAAGCAGTTAGGTTCAAAAAAATATCAAGACTTGGATGGTGGTTCTCCAGACTTTACGATTATGTATCTTCATAATGTAGCTCTTTTTATTTCGGCCATTGAAGAAATACCCGATTTAGTAGAACAAGCAGCAAAGTTGAAAGTAATTATATGTCCGCCAGTTTTGGTATATGCAACTTTAAAAACAGTCATGCTTGCTATGGTTCAAAGGGATCTTGAAGATAATGCAAAAGAAGTTGCACAAGCTGGAAATGAATTGCATAAGAGATTAAAAAACTTTCTTTCAAGGTTTTCTAAGATAGAAAAAGGACTTAGTGATGCTGTTAGTGGATTTAATAGCGCAAAGTCTTCATGGGACTCTCGACTAATGCCACAAGCAAGAAAATTTGAATCTTTGATATCTCTTGATTCTAAAGATAGTATTGAGGAACTAAAGTCAGTTGAAACTCTTTCATCAGAGGAAACTCATTCTCTTGGAATGGATAAAGAAGAATAGGTTTTTATAGCAATCTATTTCTGTAAGACTAAGTTTGATATTTTAAGAAATCTCTAGGTAAATAGGATAGTATCCTGTTTGTGATATCAAAAAGCCCGCTTTCTTCTTACGAAGATATTAAAGAGTCAGTTGTAGATTTATTGAATTCTTCTGGTAAAAAGAAGCAAGAATTTATTTTTGTCACTGGGCCAGCTGGGACAGGAAAATCAACCTTAATTGAAGACGTAAAAAAAGAAGTCACAAAAAAGAAAATAGTGGTAGCGCCTACTGGTATAGCCGCATTGAATATAGGGGGTAAAACAATTCATTCAGTTTTTCGTTTAGGTTTTGAACCTATTCCACCTGTTAAGGAGTATAAAGATCCTAGATTTAGAAAACTCATAAAGAATTTAGAGATTTTAATTATAGATGAAATATCGATGGTAAAAGCTCCAATACTTGATGCAATTTCTAGAAGCCTTCAATTACATAGAAAATCAAAAAAACCTTTTGGAGGAGTCAGCGTCTTAGTTTGCGGTGATCTTTTTCAACTTCCACCAGTCATGAATCAATATGACGAAAAGATAATTCTAGACCTCTATGAATCACCTTTCTTTTTTGATGCTGCTTGTTTTTATGAAACAAAAGATCCTAAAGTATACGAATTGACCGAATCTTTTCGACAACAGGACGACAGTAATTTTTTAGATCTATTAAATAACATTCGTTTAGGTCTCAATTTAGAAGAGACGGTAAAAATAATTAATCGAGCTTGTTTTGATCCTCAATCCGAAGAGGAGACAGCTATGACAGTTACTTCAAGAACTAGACGTTCTGAGGACTTGAATAAATATCAACTTCAACAGATAGAAAATTCGGAAAAAGTATTTAAAGCAAAAGAAAGGGGAGAATTTAAGGAAAGTGAATTGCCTGCTCCTAGGGAGTTAATTCTAAAAAAGGAGGCCCAAGTTATTTTTACCAAGAATGATTCTGAAGGAAGATGGGTTAATGGTTCAATAGGTAAAGTTTTGGATGTGTCTTCTAAGAAGCAAATTGAGGTAAAGATTCAGAATATTCCTTATAAAGTTGAAAGAGAGAAATGGGTAAAAGAAAGTTATATCTATGATGAAGTAGCTGATGAGATACATACAGAAGAAATAGCTGTCTATGAACAATTTCCATTAAAATTAGGTTGGTCAGTTACTATCCATAAATCTCAAGGGCTAACTTTAGAGAGTTGTTCTGTAGATCTAGGCAGTGGCGCTTTTGCTCCAGGGCAGGCTTATGTGGCCCTCAGTAGGTGTAAGACGCTAAGTTCTTTGCAACTTCATACTGAATTAAGAGTTTCAGATATTAAATTAGATCCGCAAGTTATAGAATTTTATAGATATCTTTCTTCTTGAAGATATATAGTAAAATAACTCTTCATAAAGATGTTTATTAGCTGGGGAGGTATTTTATGAAAGTTAGTTCCTTTTTTCCGAATCAAAAGAAATCTGTGTTTTATGCTTTATCAGCTGATGACTTAGAACTTCATTTTTCTAGGGAAGACCTCACTGAAAAGCAGTTAATAGATGACTTAGAAAATAAGAGTTTAATGTGTTGTTTACAAGTAGCTTCTTTATATTTTGGGAAACCAAATGATCATACTTCTTTCTATGAAGCTTTTTTAAAAGATGAATGGCCAGAAGTTTTGTTTCGATACCATCATTTTTTTAAAGAAATGGGTATGCACCCTATATCTTTAGATAATTTACACTATTATCCTCAAGATTGTTTCTATCAATCTATAGAATCAGACAAAGGAGAGTCGGAACTAGTATCTATTCATCTGATCAGCGGTTCTAATCAATGTTTACATTCTGACAAAACTAAATTGAGAATAAGTCAGGAAGTAAATTCTAAAATGCGCTTTGCTGAGATAGCTAAACTAAATGATATACCGGTTCCAGAAACTGTTGTAACAGACAAGAGCTCTCTTGATAGTCAAGTCGTAAAAGAGTTTATGACTAAATATTCTCCACAAGTTATGTTAAAAGTTATGGGTTTATCCGGTGCCAGAAACGTCATATCTATTAGTTCTATAGCAGAAGCAAAATTATATTTAGATGAATATCAAGATGATTTAGAGCTAGTTCTTCAAGAGAAATTAGATACTTCCGTGTGGTCAGAAATGACTGTAGACCTTCTCATTGATGATCTAGATATCTCTATCGCTAACACTAGAAAGATACTTTTTAGTGAAGGGATATGGATCGGAAATTATCTAAATTCAAAAATATCCTTATCAGATCAACAATTAGCAGCTTTGATAAAAGTAGGAGAGTGCATGAGGGGCTTAGGTTATTCAGAAGAGGAAGGTTTAAATTGTGGAATAGATTTTTTTGTAAACGGAGATGAAATTAAAGTCATAGAAGTAAATGCCCGTTATACAGGCGGTTTATTTCCTGCTGAGATTCTAAAGAGAATAGGAGTAACGTCGACCGAAATAGGTTCTGTTGCTTTTTTTGATGTAGTTTCAAGAGAAAAATTAGGTATATATTTGGATTTTGTAGAAAGTTGTTTGCATGGCAAGTCGCCATATAATTTTTCTATAGCTCCTATGGGATTTAGTCCTCAAACAATTGAACTTGAAGGTGAAAAAGTTAATGTTTGGCAAGTAATAGTTGGAGACTTGGAGGAATTTAAATTAATCAAAGAAAGTTTTCTGGGTGAAGGAGAGATGCCTACTTGCGAAAGAATAATTGTGGAAACTATTTAATTGTTTAGAATATATCTAATCTAATTATAGAAAATAGAATTCTAAATTTATGAAATGGCATTATACAGAAGGTAAATTGCATGTAGATGTTGATGGATCTAAACATCAATTTACCCTTGAAGACATCATCAAAGAAAGTTCTGCCTACAAAGAAAGGCGAAAAAAAACAATCATAGCTTTTGTGATTAGTTTTATAAGCTTCATAAGCTTGCAGCTTGCAGGGGGCGGAGTGCCAGTTGATCAAAATCTATATTTTTATATCGGTTATTTTCTTACACCTTGTCTCTTCGGTGCAGTTATTGCTGGATTAGTCTCTTTGTATATTAAAATGACTAAAAAGGAAGTAAGTGAATTAGATACAATGTTTCAAAAAAATCTAAGTTAGAAAAAAGACCTTGTAGCACCTCCATCAACCTGGATCACTGTGCCAGTTGTGAATCCAGATCGTTCAGACGCCAAAAAAGCAATTAAAGCAGCTAACTCTTCTGGTTCACCTATCCTTTTAGCTGGTATAGAATTATTTATAGCTTGTTCTATATCATTTGGATTCTGACCTGTTGCTTGAGCCTGCTTAGCAAATATATCAACTAGCCTTTGGGTGCGAGTTTCACCAGGACAGACTGTATTTACAGTAATTCCATGTTCTGCAACTTCATCTGAAAGGGCCTTGGCCCAGCCAACAGCAGCCAATCTCATGCTATTGGAAAGAAATAGTCCTGGAACTGGTGACTTTACCGATCTTGATTGGATATTGATTATTCTTCCCCAATTCTCTTTCTTCATATTTGGAAGAACTAACTTTGAAAGTGAGATTGCAGACATTAAAGTTAAGTTAAAGGTTTGCTGCCAATCCTCATCACTTAAGGTATCAAAAGATCCAGGAGGAGGTCCTCCTGCATTATTAACTAGGATCTCTATTGGACCAATTTCTTGCTCAGTTTTATTTACTAATGATTTAAGAGAATCTTTGTCATTTAGGTCTATTGCAGAGGTAATTACATCTGTTTTTACTTGAGATCTTATTTCCGATGCGGCTCTTTCTAAATTCTTACTATTTCTAGCGCACATTGATATTTTACAACCTTCTTTTGCAAGTTCTAATGCAGCGGCTTTCCCCAAGCCTTCACTTGATGCACAAACTAGAGCCGTTTTATTTTTAAGTTTAAAATCCATATTATTAACTATTTTGTCTGTTGTTATTTAAAGACATTATGACTAGGATATATTAAATTAAGCCCTTTAGAAAAACCTTTATTGGAGAAATAATTGAAAACTTTTTTACTTAAGACTTTCCAGTTTTATTTAATCTTATTTGTGACGTTTAATTTAAGTGCTGGAGCTTATGAAGCAAAACAGGCTGGAATGTCTGAAGATAGACTGAAGAAAATTATCAATACATTTTCTCAGGATGTTGATAGTAAGACAATTCCAGGATTCACCTCCATGATTGTTAGAAAAGGCAAGGTGGCTCAATTTGAAGTCTATGGTTATGCAGACATGGAAAATAAGCTGCCGTTAAAAAAAGACTCTCTTTTTAGAATTTATTCTATGACAAAACCAATAACAGGAGTTGCCTTAATGGTCCTGATAGAAGATGGGAAACTAAGACTTGAAGATCCGGTAGAAAAATTTATACCTGGTTTTGCTAATACTGAAGTGTATAAAACAATTGAGGAAGGTGTGATGATTACAGAACCGTTAAATAGACCTATCACTTTGAGAGATTTAGCTACACATACATCTGGATTGAGTTATGCCATTAATAAAATAAATCCAGTAAGTGATCTTTATAGAGCAAAGAATATTTTTCCTTATTATATGGTTGATTCTCAAGGCGCTTCATTAGGTACTAAATCTTATAAAAATATTTGCGCTTTTGCTGAGGAGCTCTCTACTCTTCCTTTAAAGCACCAGCCAGGTAGTTCTTGGACTTATAGTGTTGGAATGGATGTATTGGGCTGTGTTATAGAAATCGCCTCTGGCATGCCTTTTAACCAATTTTTGAAGACAAGAATTTTTGATCCTCTTTCTATGGATGATACCGCATTCATGGTTGGTAAAGATAAAGTTGATAGGTACACAAATCTTTATGGATATATGCCTTTAATAAATAGATTAATGCCTGGTCTTGCAGCTGCATTTCCTCCAGGAACTATAACAGGCTTGTTATCTAAAAGAGAAGTAGATCCTTATTTAATGAAACCCACAGTCTTTGATGGTGGTTCAGGTTTAATTTCATCAACAGAAGATTATATGAAGTTTGCGTTAATGTTATTAAATAAAGGAAAATTAGGCAAAACAAGAATCTTAAGTAGAAAGAGTATTGAAATATTATCCTCAAACCATCTTTCAGAAACTATAACGCAAAAAGAAGGTTATCCATCTGGTAAGGGTTTTGGTATTACCGTGGGAGTGACTCTAGATCCAGCGCAAGCTGCAGAGTATGGTTCTAAAGGTAATTATTATTGGGGTGGTGCGGCGAGTACATCTTTTTGGGTTGATAATGAGGAAGAAATGGCGGCAGTATTTATGACCCAAGTATTGGCTGGCCCACCAAATCTAGGCGATAGATACAGAACTCTTGTCTATCAAGCAATAGACGATTGATCATGATTAAGAATCTTTTTAAAATTATCATATTGTTTTTTTTCAGTTTAAATTCTTATGCTGAAAAAACTTTACTTCCTATATTCGATTATCAATCTGTATATCATCCTACTATTGGTACTAATGGGATGGTGGTTAGCCAAAGGGAATTAGCTAGTAAAATTGGTGCAGATATTCTTAAAAAGGGTGGCAATGCAGTAGATGCAGCTGTTGCTACAGCATTTGCCTTAGCTGTTGTTTTACCTCGAGCAGGTAACTTAGGTGGAGGGGGTTTTATGCTTGTCTACTTAGCTAAAGAAGATAAAACAATAGCTATTGATTATAGAGAAAAAGCTCCTTTGAGAGCTACGAGAGATTTATTCTTAGACTCTGCAGGAAATTACGACAAGACAAAAGCAAGATTTTCGCTTCTTTCAGCTGGAGTTCCTGGAACTGTTGCTGGATTGTCTCATGCATTAGAAAAATATGGCACTATGTCTTGGAGTGAAGTGATAACCCCCGCTTTAAATCTGGCAAAAAATGGTTTTGAAGTAACACATGATATTGAGAATGTACTAACTCTTTATAAAAAAAGATTAACTTCTAATTTAGCTGCATCTAAAGCTTATTATAAAAAGGATAATGTGCCCTACAGGGCAGGAGAAGTTTTAAAGCTTCCAGATCTAGCCTGGTCATTACAGCAATTAAAAAGTTATGGACCAAAAGCTTTCTATCAAGGAAAAATAGCCCAAAAAATAGTAGATGAGATGGAAAAAAATGGAGGAATTATTTCTCTAGAAGACTTAGATAATTATCATGTATCAGAAAGAGAGCCTCTAACTGGAACTTATAATGGGTTTAATATTACCTCAATGCCACCTAGCAGTTCTGGTGGAGTTCACCTAATACAAATGCTAAATATACTAGAATCTTTTTCTCTCAAAGAAATGGGTTTTGGTTCTGCCAATTATATTCATCTATTGTCAGAAGTTATGAAACGAGCTTATGCAGATAGGAGCTTGTTTTTGGGGGATTTAGATTTTACAGAAGTACCTTTGATAGGTTTAACTAATAAGGATTATGCAAAAAGTATTTCAAAAATAATATCTCTTGAAAAGGCAACAAATTCTGCGGATGTCTTAGTAGGTGATCCTCTTCCTTACGAGAGTCCAGATACTACTCATTTTTCAGTTATGGATAAAATGGGAAATGCTGTGTCCAATACTTATACTCTTAATTTTTCATATGGTTCTGGAATAGTTATACCTGGAACAGGATTCTTTATGAACAATGAGATGGACGATTTTTCTTCTAAACCAGGCACACCTAATGCATTTGGATTAATTGGTGCCGAGGCTAATTCCATTGCTCCATCTAAGAGACCTTTAAGCTCAATGACTCCTACAATAATTTTTAAAGATGGTCAGCCTTATGCAATTTTAGGAAGCCCTGGTGGAAGCAGAATTATAACCACAGTTTTACAAGTAGTTTTAAATATCATTGAATTCAAAATGAATATTGCCCAAGCGGTTGCAAGTCCTAGAATTCATCATCAATGGCTTCCAGATGTTTTAATAATGGAATCTGGTTTTAGTCAAGATACACTTAATATTCTAGAGCAGAAAGGCCATAAATTAAGAGAAGGTAGAACGATGGGTAGTGTTCAGGCTATCTTAAAAGAAGGGAGCTATTTTTATGGAGCTGCGGATCCTAGAAGACCAGGAGCAGCTGCTATAGCTGTTTCGCCTTAAAATTATGTTATCTAAATTTAGAGTCTCTTATATTTTTCTAATAATTTCTCTACCTCAGATTCTTCTTTCTGCAGAATCTATTCTTCGATATGATCAAAGAATACATCCTGAGATAGGCCAGGAGTTTATGGTTGTTTCTCAAAATAATGATGCTACTCAGGTGGGTTATCAAATCCTCAATCAGGGGGGAAATGCTGTAGATGCTGCTGTTGCCATGGGTTTTGCTCTTTCTGTTACCTTACCTCGAGCTGGAAACTTAGGTGGCGGAGGGTTTATGTTGATTTATGATTCTCAAACTAAAGATATATCTGCAATTGATTATCGCTCGGCAGCTCCAAAAGCAGCTAAAAGTGAAATGTACGTGTCTAAAGAGGGAGTAATTCGATATGGCCATATAGTAAATGCGGTTCCTGGCACGGTTGCAGGCCTAATAAAAGCTCATCGCAATCATGGCAAGTTATCCTTGAAAAAGGTTCTACAGCCTTCAATTGATCTAGCATTTAAGGGGATAAGAGTATCTCACGATTTAAATTTCGTTCTGGAATGGGGAAAAGACTCTTTATTAAAAAACAAAGCCTCTAAAAATAAATTTTATGATGATGGAAAATCCTTAGAGGTTAACTCCTTATTTAAGCAGCCAAAACTAGGTAAAACTCTAACCATGATAAGTCAAAAGGGTGATGAAGTATTTTATAGGGGCAAAATAGCAAATTGGATTTCTGAAGATTCTTTAAAAAATGGAGGTTTAATAACGAAGGAAGATCTTGCTTCCTATGAAGCCAAGGAAAGAGTAGTAATAGAAACTAAATATAGAAATCATAGAATAGTCTCAATGCCTCCCGCAGCAAGCGGCGGTCTAGTACTGCTTCAAACTCTAAATATTCTTGAGAACTTTGACTTGAAATTAGCTGGGCATAACTCAGCTGCTTCAATACATCTCTTGTCAGAAGCTATGATACGAGCTTTTGCAGATAGAGCAAAACATCATGGTGATCCAGATTTTTATGATGTGCCAATAGAAAATATTTTAAGTAAACTTTACTCAAAAGAAATATCTGAATCTATCAAACCTAATTTAAAAACTCCATCCGAGTTAATACTTGCAGGAGATTTTAGAAAAATAGATGAAAGTCCTGATACGACTCATCTGTCGGTAGTAGACTCAGATGGAAACGCTGTTTCGTTAACTTATACGCTTGGCTCCTCTTTTGGTTCTGGAGTTACTGTGGAGAAAGCAGGCTTTCTGTTAAATAATCAAATGAGAAATTTTTCCCATTTTTATGGTGATACTGAAGCTCAATTTGCGACGAGTAGAGCAAATAAACTAGAGCCTGGTAAGCGTATGATTAGTACTCAAGCACCAACAATGGTTTTTAATCCTTCAGGAGATTTATCAATGGTTTTAGGTTCGCCAGGAGGAGGCAGGATCCCTAATATCCTTACTCAAGTAATCTCAAATATTATTGATCATGACTTAGGCTATGCCGAATCAATTATAGTTCCAAGAATTAATCAGCGAGTTGCAGAAGATCTTGAAGTTGAAGGTGGTATAAGTGTTGATACTTTAAAGCTACTAGAAAGCTTTTCTCACAGAATACGATCGACAGATACTATGGGGAGCGTGCAAGCTATCTTCTTAAAAGATAGTTATTTATTTGGAGTTGCAGACACTAGAAGACCAAATGCCATTGCTAAAGGAAAGTAGATCAAAGTAAAAAGTAAGGTACTGATACCACAGCCACAAAAGATACAATAATAATTGCGAGGATATTTAGTAAGAACCCTGCTTTAGCCATCTGAGGTACCTTTATTAGCCCAGACCCAAAGACTATGGCATTTGGAGGCGTAGCTACAGGGAGCATAAAAGCGCAACTAGCAGCTAAAGCTGCAGCTGCAGTAACTAATAAGGGATTGAATTCAGATTGAATGGCAATGGCTGCAACGACAGGAAGAAAAGTTGCAGTTGTTGCCATGTTTGATGTAAGTTCAGTTAAGAAAATAATTAAGGTTACAACTAGAATTACAATTAGTACCAAGCTTATGCCTTGAGGTATTAAATTACCCATCCAAACTGCAAGACCAGTCGTTTGAACGGCATTAGCTAGACTTAAGCCGCCACCAAAAAGTACCAATAAACCCCATGGTACTCCTTTTTGGGCATCCTCCCATTCTAGCAATGCTCCTTTTTTTTCTTCATGTCCGCTAGGAAGCAAGAATAGGAATAGTGCAGACATCATGGCTATTCCAGAATCAGATAAACCATTTAAAAAAGGTATATCATCCAAGACTGTTCTAAACATCCAAGCAAGAGCAGTAAGGATAAAAATAATTAAAATTTTCATTTCAGGTCCTTGTAGGACTCCAAGTTCATTTTTCATGGAGGATAAAAGGTTAGTGGTTTCTTGCGAAGTCTGAAACTTAACGGGATAGATAATACGAGTTAATACGAGCCAACTTGCTGGAAGCATAACAGCACTT
>TARA_B110000014_G_scaffold263766_1_pt1 | contig 10196 bp, 10 predicted proteins | sample TARA_B110000014 | Tara Oceans TARA_B110000014 (sample SAMEA4396468) | marine metagenome | biome: Westerlies Biome; feature: [MES] marine water layer (ENVO:01000295) within the mesopelagic zone...; material: water (ENVO:00002006), including particulate matter (ENVO:01000060) such... | reverse complement strand
ATCACCACTCTGAAGGAGGCGTCTCCCAATATTGACTGGCTTACCTTTGTTAAAACTTCTAAGGCACGTAGCCGAATATCCAACCACATTAATTCCGAAGAGCGCTCAAGAAGTTTGTGCCTGGGCAAAGAACTCTTGGAGAAAGAAATTTGCGAGTATGGTCTTGATCCGGTAATAGAAATGAAAGGCGAGGCTTTCAAAGAAGCTACCCAGGCTTGCGGTTTTAATTCTATCGAGAGTTTGTTAATGGGAATTGGAATTGGAAAGCTGTCGACCCATCATGTTATCGAAAAATTAATTCCGAAGGAAAAACTAGAGGGTAAAGAATCCCGTGAGAAGACTCTAATCAAACTTAAGGAAAGTCAGCCACCAGAGTCTTCGCGTAATGCAATTAAGGTGCAGTGTTTTAATGAAAATATTTTCATACGTATTGGTAAATGTTGCCACCCACTTCCTGGAGAGCCTATTATAGGATATATCACGAGAGGCAGAGGAGTGACGGTCCATCATATTGACTGCCCAGGCTTTGGAGATATCATCAATGATCCCGAAAGGTTGGTGGGTGTTGAATGGGATGCTGGTCTGAATGAAATTTATCAGGCTCATATTGCTATTGTTGCAGCTGACAAGCCCGGAATTATGGCCACAATCAGTCAGTCTTTTGCGGAATGTGGAGTCAATATTACTCGCGCAAATATTCAGCAGGGGTCAAACAAGAGGGCCTACTTCGATCTGTCCATAGAAGTCCAGGATGTGGAGCACCTTAACCAAATTCTTGAAAAAACACGTCAGATAACTGGTGTTATTTACTTGGAGCGGATCAAAGACTTTAATAAAAACTCACCGATCAAAAACAGGTTGGAGGCCCTGAGTTAAAAACTAGGGGCACAATAAGAAAGGGAGATGAGGCCTACCTAATGGCTTTAGTGATTTTTCCTGACTTGATACAACGGGTGCAGATTTTCATTGTTTTGACAGAACCCTTCATGACAACACGTAACTTTTTTATATTTGGTTTCCAACGTCGGCGAGTTTTATTGTTAGCGTGACTGACATTGTTGCCGAATTGGGGTTTTTTATCACAAACTTCACATTTTAAGGACATCAAATTCTCCGAAATAGATTGTCTTGAATATTGCTTGATGCTAGCATAACCCTGTTAAACGGGCAAGATATTTGAATAGGACTTGGAAAATCATTATGATTGTCGATAAAAATACCACGATCAACGAGATTCTCAATGCCTATCCTGAGGCCATGAGGTTTTTTAATGAAAAAAAAATGTCTTGTGGCAGTTGTTTTGCTGTGAAATTCGATACACTTGAAAATGGGGCACTAATGCATGGCATGGAGGTTACCACTTTGATTAGCCAGCTTAAACAGTTTTTGCAGGCCTCTCCTACCCGTAATGTATCCTCCCTAAACAAATAGTTTGCTTAGGTTAAAATTGTACTAAATTTTTATGTGGGCTCTGAGTCTATATGAGGGTAGATAGAAAAGTTAACCGAGGAACTCTGATTCAGTGATCATGTTTTTAAGAACTTTTTCAGCAAGTTCATCACTGGATACGTGATAATTTCCATTTGCGATTTTCTCCTTAATCCGCTCCACTTTTTCGACACGAATATCAGGAGTATCATTGACTGCCTTGGTGGCTTGTTGAATGTCTTTGGCCTTGGAAGATATAGCTACCTGCTCAGTGCTGCCGGTCGAAGAAAACTTAGCTTGGGTATTGGAAGTAGTTGTCTTACCCTCCGATTTCACTTGGTTTTGAATAGATTTACTTTTAATTCGAATATTGTTACTTGGAATTTCCATCCTATATTCCTTTATCAATTATCTCAACCAACTCTAGCTTAACTTTTTATATTTGAGGAGTAAAGAGCTTTTTCCAACCATCTAATTTGAAAACTGACTGCTTGGTATAACTATCGGAACAGAAAGAGTGAACTTTAACGAAAAACTGTCATTAATTACAAATTACATGTTTTTTACCCAATATAAATAAAATAAAATAAAATATTAACAACTTTTTAACTGAAGTCCAAAATGAATTTAGTACATAGATTATTATTTAGGTCCTTTTTGGGTCTATTTTCGTATGAAACATTAGGTTTTGCTAGGGTAATAAATTGATTTTTGAACTCTAAATACCCTGTTTTAATTGTTTTTATCATTTTAATCTAGCTGGAGGTGTTATTTTGAAAAATTGGATGGACCTCCTCAACGATGGGCTATACTTAGAAAATTTTTAATTATGAAGAACTTATTTAGCCTGCTTTACTGTCAAACGCTACGTCAAACGGGAGTCATATCTAGTATATTGAGGCAGTCCTAAATTTGTTCGAACCCTGTTTGCGATTTCGTGAAACATAATATCTTTAAAGTTTTGCAGTTGGGCTAGCCAAGATACTAAAGTGGATTCAGGGATCCAAAAATGAGAAAAACATTCCTTAAGTAATCAATTCTTTTTGATCATATGTTTATAAAGTATTATTTTAATTGGTGGAAAAATGGCCGGACAGGTATGAGGAATTTAGAATATTGAAAGGTTCATGCTATATGAGGCAAGTAGAACGGGTTCGAAATTTTATACTGGTTGGAAGCTTGCTTGTAGTACTTTTCTGGAGTCTACCTTCTTTTGGGAGTTCTATTGACTCCAAAAAATATTCGAGAGTTATCTGGAATTACCTTGAGACTCTTTGTGCTTTTGGTCCAAGAAACCCTGGCAGTGAAGGGTATCAAGCAAGTTTAGACTTGATTCGTAGGGAAGGTAAAAAATATGCTGATCAGGTGTTGGAATATCCATTTTTAGTACGCACGTCGACTTCATCGTCTCAAGAGATGGTTAATTTAGAGTTCAGGTTTCATGGAACAAAAGGTGGCACTCCTATTTTGATTGGCGCACACTTTGATACACGACCTTTTGCTGATGAAGATTCAAATCCTGAAAAGTTGTTAGAACCTATAATAGGGGCTAACGATGGTGGTTCTGGCACAGCGGTTTTGCTTGGTATTGCGCAATATCTCAATCAGCATCCTGTGGCCCGGCCTGTTCATCTGGTATTTTTTGATGGAGAGGATTTTGGTGCTAAAGATTCTGGGTTGAGACTATTAGGGTCGACCTATTACGCTCAGAAATTGGCTCAGGAAGAAAAAGCCAAATGGCCTTATTGGGTACTGATCATTGATATGATAGGGGATAAAGATTTGCAAATTTTTAAGGAGTCCTATTCCCTCAAAGGTAGTTCAATTTTTCTCGATAAAATATACCAGGTTGCTAGAGAGATGGGCTTAAAATCATTTAAGGAGAAAGTTAAATATACTATTTATGATGACCATTATCCCTTCCACCGTATGGGCATTCCCTCTACAGTTTTGATTGATTTTGATTATCCTTATTGGCACACACTTGCCGACACTCTTGACAAGTGTTCCGTTGAAAGTATGTTTTCTGTTTTCTCTGTTGTGATGAAGACGATCAAGGGTTTGTAACAGGGATTTTAGGGTATTTTATGGTTAATGTGTCTGCTAGAAATGAGAAGTGCTAGCTACGAGTTTTTATGTCTAGAGCCTTTCGAAGAAAATTCAAAGAAAAAACTATCATTTTTTGCAGTTGGGATTTAATTAAGTAAGCACTAGTTGATTTTTATATAAACCCATACATTTAAATGTAGCTATCTGAATGTTAAAAATCATTATTATTGGATAGACAATTAATGTGTTTTAGGAAGTTCGGAAAGTTTTTTTTTGGCATCTTCATTGAGGGGATCAATTTCGAGAATTATTTTTAATTCTTTTTCTGCATCTTGAAAATGTTGGTTTTTTTTGTGAATTTGATAAAGCTTCCAATGCATAGAAAGAAAATCAATACCTTGACTTTGAGAAAGCTCAAATGCTTTCTGGGCTTCATCGATTTGGTTTAGTGCGAACAGGGAATTGCCCAGGTTGAAATGAGCTATTGCAAATTCTGGATTAAGATTTAGAGCTTTTTTCAAAAGCTTAACAGCTTCATAGTAATGTCCCTGCTTGTTTAAAGCAGCTCCTAGATTGGAAAGAGCCTGAATGAAATTAGGATAAATCTCAATTGCTTTTTTAAATGTACTCACCGCTTGATCCAGTTTTCCTGCTCGAAAATAATATCCTCCAAGATTTGATAAGGCTTCTGGAAAATCAGGGTTCAATTGCAAGGTTTTTTCATATTGGCCAATGGCTTTGTCTAGCATGCCCAAGTTTTGGTAAGCAGTGGCTAGTTCGTAATGAGCAAGCACAAAGTTTGGGTTCTTAGATAGTATTTTTTTAAACTCAACGATTGCTTTATCAGGGTCGGCCAATTCGTGCAGAAAATAACTTCCGCGGTAATACATTGCCTCCAGAGATATTTTGTCTTGATCCAATAGACTCTTTATCGGAAAGAATGTTTTAGCATCCAAATATTGATTAACCGTGTTTATTGGAAGCGCAAGGTTAACAGATTGCCCCTCTATCGTTGCCAATCCTATAACTTGGTTCAACTTGTTGATAACTGGACCACCGCTGAAACCAGGACCGAATGGAGTGGTTGTGTAAATAAAAGGTGTTTTGGGATCGGCTTGCGGGTGAACCCCTAGAATAAAGCCATAAGTTTGGACTATTTGGCCTTTATCTTCGTTCACTTGCTCGGTAAGATAACCTAGAGCGCTTGTATATTCATATGGCTTTAAGTTTGAGGCATCTCCGATTTCAAGGGTAGAATACATTCCTTCCATTAATTTTACGATGGCGAAATCTTTAGCTCGATCGATCTTAAATATTCCTATTACTTCTGAACGCGAGCCGTCAGGGAAATGTACGTCAATAGTGTGAGCATCTAAAAGTACGTGATAATTTGTTATCAGAGTTCCTTGGGGGAGTACTACAAAGCCTGAACCGGTTCCAATTGTTTTTCCTGTCTTGTCTTTTGCAATGAGCAATGCCACAGCATTTTTATTAACTTCATGGGCATTTAATGGTCCAGCAAGTATTAAAAAGCCAACGATAAGGAAATATATAGGGAGTAGAGTTAAACGTATTTGCATGTCTTATAAATTAGGCTTAAATGGGTAGTTGCTTACACCTCAAGGCGAAATTCTACTCGTAATGAAACTATTCTATAAATTGGCTGGGCCGATTACAACTGAATAAAAAATATCCTTAATCAGACAATGTTCAAGGGCAAGCTTAGAAGGATATAAAAACCCGGGTCGACTCTGAAGCCGACCCGGACCACAAAAAAAATTTACTTAACGTTAATTGTCACTGTGGATGTCAAAGCGGGATCATAGGGAACATGATTTCCTTTGGCAAATAGAGTGCGGATTATGTGCTTGCCAGCAGAGAGTTTTATTTTTTTGCAGGTGGAACCATCTCCCATATGAATGTGATTTCCATCTTTTCCTACAGGTTTGCTTAAATCTTTTGGTAGGTTTACATCAACTATAATGTGGTGATGACCTTTGCCTTCGTTAATACCTTTTTTGGCTGGTTCTACTTCAACCCCTTCTGTGGCCATGCAGACCTTAACTGGGCTTGAAACCATGGCGCCGGTGGGTGGATCTGTAATGGTGACAGCGCTACCAGCAAAAGTGTAGTTGACTCCAGCGATAAGGAGAAAGCTTAAAAACGTGATAAACTTTAAATAAAGATGTTTCATTTTTTTGTTCCTTGAAAGAAGATTGTTGTTTTACTTACTACTTTACTACTTTAAGTTTCTGCTTTAGTACTTTAAATAACGATCCTTCGGAGTTAGATTTAAAAAAAACGAAAAAGTTTCAGAAAAAATTGAAGTCGGATATTGTTGAATTCCCCCTATTTTTCTTGACATCGGAAACTGAGTTACATACTCTTTAGCATTCAGTTTAATTTACCTTGGGGTTCGCTTGAAAAAGAGCGTGCACCCGATTTTATGTTTCTTTCAGGAGGTTTAGATGGTAGTTACCGGAGAGTGTAGGCTCCTTCATACTTGTGAAATGTGTGAGTTTAATAATGAGACCGACTGCAAAGCTGATAAAAACGAACATAATCGCTGGCTTGTTAATAAACGAATGAATGAGATCAAGCACAAGATTATTGTTGGTAGCAATAAAGGTGGTGTTGGGAAGAGTACGGTGACTACCAACCTTGCTATTGCACTTGCAGAAAAAGGCTTTGCTGTAGGGCTGGCAGATGCCGACCTTCATGGTCCTAACATCCCGAAATTACTGCAGGCTGAGAATGTAAGATTGAAATCTACAGATGTTGGCATTGATCCTTATGAAACTAAGAATGGTCTTAAAGTAGCTTCATTAGGGTTTCTCATTGAAGATCCGAACATGCATATTGCATGGAGGGATGCCGTTAAATATGATTTTATTATTGAACTACTAGGAAATATAAACTGGGGGCCATTGGATTATCTCCTTTTTGATCTCCCTCCTGGTACTGGAAACGAGCAAATCACCATTATTGACTTTATTGGCGAGGTTGATGGTTGTGTTGTGGTTACTACCCCGCAGGATTTAGCGATTCTAGATGCGCGAAAAATGATTTCTTTTGCTCGAGATAGTAATGTTCCCATAGTAGGAGTGATTGAAAATATGAGTACGATGTCATGCCCGCATTGTAATGAAAAAATTGATGTGTTTAAAAAGGGCGGTGGAAAACAATTAGCTGAAGAACTTGTGTTGCCATATCTTGGCAGTATTCCTCTGGATGGAGATATTGTTGCTAATTCTGATAGTGGGGATCCTGTAGTTTTGTCCAGGCCTGATTCTGTGGCAGCTAAATCCTTCTTGCAATTGGCTGATAATGTTCATAAATTTCTTAATCCCGAATAGCTTGGGAAAATTAATACTTCGAAATTATTTTGATGAGTAGACTTTATATTTCCTTTTTCTCCCAATAGAATAGCTTTTTTTTTAATGCAAACTATGGATTGCATTTTCTGATAAGATTGATAGATAATGATGCTATAGCTTGAGATTCTTTGTTTTTGGAACTAATCATGGTTCCTCCATAAAAGATTTTCCCTTCTTTAATAAACTTCATATGTGTTTTAGTTTTCCTGATAAATTGATGCTCAAAAATGTTCTGGCAATTTCTTTTGTGTTCTCAGTAATTACAACTGTTGAGGTATTTGCAAGTTCTTTAAAGAGCCCCATTTATTCGAATAATCCAGTCGCAGCAGAAGTAGACGGGAAACCTATTTATTTAGATGATCTCAAACATATTCGTATTCAGGAGGTTCTCAAACAACTTCATGAAATGCAGACCCGCGCATTGAAGGAAAAAATTCTCACTAAGCTTATTGAAAAACATCCTGAATCTTTTTCCGAACATATTCCCAAAGTTACGCAAGAAGAAATAAAAAAGTTTTATGAAACCAATGCAGGTATCAAAGAAATAGGCAGTCTTTCCCAAGTAAGTGCTGAAATTCGTGACTACCTAGAAAAGAGTGTTAGGGAGGCTCATGTTGAGAGACAGTATCAACATGCGATTCGGCAGGGCTGGGTTAAAGTTTATTTGGAACCTCCAAATGATTTTCGTTTGGTAGCAGGACTTGGTACAGCAATGGTATGGTCAAAAGAAAATCCCTCTTTAAGCAGACGGGTTTTTGTTTTGGAGTATTCTGATTTTCAATGTCCATTTTGTAAGCGAGTTCAATTAACTTTGGAAAAGATTAGAAAAAAATACTCCAATGAAGTTCAATTTGGTTATCGCCATTTCCCGCTTCCTTTTCATAAAGAAGCTCAAGGGTTAGCTGAAGCTGTTGAATGTGCCAGAGACCAAGACAAGTTTTGGGAACTTCAGAGTCTTTTCTATAAAAATATTTCTAATTCTGCGAATGATACAGAAATTTTAGGTATGGCTAAGAGAGCAGGAATAAATAATATTCGGGATTTTGAATTCTGTTGGCGTAACGGAAAATATGCTGAGCGTGTAAAAAATGATATACGTGACGGAGTTGATTTAGGTATTCAAGGAACCCCAACTTTTATTTTAGGAATCTATGACCAAGAAACTCGAACTGTGTCTGGAGAAATGTTTTCTGGCGCGGTATCTGAAGATAAGTTTGCTCAGGTTATAGAAAAATATCTTTCTTCTATTCGAACTGAAGCTAATTTGAGCCGATAGTTCCTTTGCTATGATCAGAATACTAATTTTTATTCTGGCTATTTTCCCAGTTTCTGTTTTTGCAAAACCCTTTCCTTTTTCCAAATCAAATATTTTTTCCAGTCCCAGTGTAAAATTGAATATGACGGTAGATAGAGATTCAGCCTATCCTGGTGATCATTTCAAGTTATATCTTTCTGTTCAGATTGAAGAAGGTTGGCATATTTATTCTTTGCAGCCTATGGATGGTAATGAGTTACTGGCAACTGAAATTATGCTTGAAGATAATAGTTTTGAAAGTCAGAAGAACTGGCAGGAATCTCCAATTCACCTGATTCAAGATAAAGCGCAAGAAAAATTGGTTAAAGGCCATGTCGAAACTGCTGAGTTTTATAATAGTTTTCGAGTACCCATAAACCTCACATCAGGAAACCACTTTATAAAAGGTAAATTGCTATATAAGGCCTGTAATAATAGCCTTTGTACTCTTCCTCAAAGTCTTTCTTTTGAAAGCCATATTCATGTGAGTATTGCTAAATAGCAATATCAATTATTTGCCATCAAAATCACCTTTCCTTATTCAGACTCAATAGGATAAACTCACTATTTTAGTAGTGAAGAAAATTAATGAAGCTTTGTGTTGCCCCGCATATGAAAACTAGCACAACACATTCGAAGACAGAAATCTCGAGAACTCTGAAGAGTTTAATTAAGGATAGGTTGAGTAAGGATATCATAAGGTATCTTGAGTCTATAACTCAAATTGGTGACCGATTAAATGTGTCTATTTATGCCGTTGGAGGTTTTGTTCGGGACTTGATTTTAAATGTACCTAACAAAGATATTGATATTGTCGTTGAAGGAGAGGGGATTCCATTCGCGGTTTGTCTTGCTGAACTATTTGGCGGAAAGGTTAAATCTCACGAAAAGTTTGGGACATCGGTAGTAACTTTATCTAACGGTGATCGCATAGATGTAGCTACCGCAAGGACTGAATACTATAAGCACCCGGCTGCTTTGCCAATAGTGGAGAAAGGCTCGATCAAATCAGATCTTTTTCGGCGTGATTTTACTGTTAATAGTATGGCGATTAAATTGACAGGTTCCAATGCTTTTTGCCTGATTGATTTCTTTGATGGAGAAAAAGATTTGCGAAGTAGAAAAATCCATGTCCTTCATAGTTTGAGCTTTATTGATGACCCTTGTAGATTATTCCGAGCCATACGGTTTGAACAGAGGTTCGGTTTTGAAATTGGTCGTCAGGAACAGGTATTTATGCGAACTAGCATAAAAAAAAATCTGGTAGATTCTTTAAGTGGAACACGTTTGTTTAACGAGATTAAGCTACTGCTCAATGAAAAAAAAACCATGGATTGTATACGTAGAATGCAGGAGTTTGATCTGTTTCAGTTTGTTTCTCCAGAGATATTTAAAGGGTCACAAGACCTAGAGGTCCTTGAGAGGCTAGAATCAATATTTCTTTCTGAAGAGAAGAGGATCGTTATAGGAAAACCGAAAGTCTGGTATGTTTATTTGCTGGGACTTTTTTATTCTTTGGATGAAGTAGCATTTTTAAAAGCGGCTAAACGTTTGGATTTGTCAAATCGCATAAAAAACTCATTACATGAAGATAGAACTCAATGCCGTCAAAGTTTAAAAAAACTAACGTCCAAAAACGAGTGTGGACCCTTAGAGATTTACCATGCTTTTGCCAAGCTTTCTGTTGAGGGGATTGTTTTTTTGATAGCTTTGTCTTCTACGAATAGGATCAACCAATATGCAAATATTTATTTCACTCAGTATCAGGGTAGAGTTGAACCATTCTTAACAGGTAATGATCTGTTGAAGATGGGTATGGAACCCGGCCCAGTTTTTAAATTTGTCTTTAATGCGCTCCGTGAAGCGAGGATTAAGGGAAGTGTGAAATCAAGAGAAGAAGAGATTGCTTTGGTTGAAGAACGATTTCTTAAGCCCTAAAATTAAAAACCTTCTGATTGTAGGCAGGTTTAATTACATCCTATTAAATATCGAGTTGATAAATTTTTGAGGTTTAGATTAGGGCTAATATAACTATTAAAATTAGTGAA
>TARA_B110000014_G_scaffold264384_1_pt1 | contig 10204 bp, 11 predicted proteins | sample TARA_B110000014 | Tara Oceans TARA_B110000014 (sample SAMEA4396468) | marine metagenome | biome: Westerlies Biome; feature: [MES] marine water layer (ENVO:01000295) within the mesopelagic zone...; material: water (ENVO:00002006), including particulate matter (ENVO:01000060) such... | reverse complement strand
ATGGACCTGGAGCTGAAAATTTTTCTGGTACCTTAGACAACACAGACATATACCATGCAATTATTAAATCACTTGGCATAGGTCAACAATCTGTAAAAGGAAGCTGTATTAGATAGTTTTTCTTAGAACTTAATATTTTTATAGATCAGATTCATGTTCATCTACAATATAAGTTCTCATATACCTTGTATCAAAAAGTTTTTCTTCATCTTCTCGGATTTCTTTGATTACATCGGGTTCACTTAGTTTTTCCTTACAAGCATTGAACGTTTCCATATCTGGATACCAAATCTCAAGAAGTACATCAAATTCTGCTTCACTTAATTTTCCAGATCTATCTATTAAAGGGTCAGTAAAACGTCTCATATATTTTACTGCAAAACCATGCAAATACTTTTCACCAATAATCTTATGTCTTGTTTCATAGTACTCTCTAAAGTCTTTTACAGACATTCCTGACCTTCTTTTCATCGGGCTTATTACTTTAATCATATCTACTACTGTTAAATAATATAAATATAACATTCTTTAAAAAAGTGTCTGATAAAATAGTGCTTAATAATGAAAAAGTTTTTAAGATATTTTGCCTTATTTTGTATTTGGACTACCCCTTTCCAGGTAGTACTTGTTTTTTGGGGGACATGGATTGTTTTAACAACAGATTTCAGCCTTCTATCCCTTAGCCAAATTGAATTTATAGATAATTATCTAAATTTTTTAAAGGTTATTATTAACTGGCTTTATGTTTGGATTTGGAATCCTTACCTTGATTTTATTCTTTCTTTACCTTTAATTTTAACTCAAACATTTAGGGCAATATTCTCAACCTGGCTAGGGTTTTGGATACTCAAGAAATTAAAGTAAGAACTAAAAAAATTTTTGTTTATTCTTACTTTTAATTTATTCTAATATTGATAATACCCTTCTAAAGAATCATTAAATTAGCTTAATAATTCCTATCAATGCTCATGAGTAACTATTTTATCTCCTAATAATTCTTGGGCCTCGATCAACCCACCGGCATTTGTAAGATTTGAATACCCTAATTTATTTAAAATCTTTAGAGCTTTTCCAGACCGAGTGCCGCTTCGACAATAAAGAGTAATTTGTTGATTTCTATCTAATATTAAATCTTGTATTTGTGCTATCTCTTGCCATTCGATTCTTACAGCCGAGGATAAATGACCTTCATTCCATTCATCTAATGTACGAACATCTATAACTATGTTCTTAGAGCTTAGAGCAAGGGCAAACATAAGGCTCAATAATAAAAAAATATTTCTTCTTATCATCTGTTAACTATATCAAATATGTCATACGATGCTAATTTGATAGTATTATCAAAAAAAAGTGAGGCGTTTCGATGAAAATAGAAGGTAAATGCGACGACCAATTTAAACCTGTAAAAGAACTATTTACAGATCTCCATTCAAGCGGGAAAGAAAATGGTTCATCTTTTGCTCTCTATAAAGATGGAAAACCTATAATTGATCTTTGGGGTGGTTATTTTGATGCAAAAAAAACTCAACCATGGAAAAGAAATACTTTAGCAACTGTTTGGTCAACTACTAAAGGGGTTGCTGCCTTAACTTGTGCTCTTGCAGTAGAACGCGGTCTTTTAGACTATGATCAAAAAGTTGCCCATTATTGGCCTGAATTTTCTTGCAACGGTAAAGAGAACATTACAGTGGGAATGCTCTTATCTCACCAAGCAGGAATATGTGGGGCTGAAACAATGAATATAGAAGACTATTATAATCAAGAATTAATGTCTTCTAAATTAGCCAATATGACCCCTATTTGGCAACCTGGTACTGCATCTGGTTATCACTCCATGACATATGGGTGGTTGGTTTCAGAATTAATATTAAGAGTGACCGGTAAAAACCTTGGTACTTATTATCAGGAAGAAATATCAAATCCAAATGGAATAGATTTTTACATAGGACTGCCTGAAGAAGAGGATCATCGTTCAGCTGAAATGATTCCGATGGAAAGGAACAATCAAAAAAAAGTTCAAAGAACTGAAATACAAAAAGCTTCAGACCTTGGACCCAATCTATTGGCTGCTCAAAATACTAGAGAATGGAGGGCGGCGGAGATTGCTTCTGCGAATGGACAAGGAAATGCTTCAAACTTAGCAAAACTTTATAGTCTAGTTGTAACTAATGACTTATCTATTAAGATTCTTCAAGAACACACAATCTCTAAGATGACTTCATCTCAAATCCAAGGAAGAGATTTAGTATTAGGTGTGGTAACAAGCTGGGGAGCAGGTTTTGTAATGAATATGCATAAGATTATATATGGCCCCGAAGAAAACACATTTGGCCACTCAGGCTATGGGGGTTCGTGTGCCTTTGGAGATCCAAAAAATAATCTTGGCATCTCTTATGTCATGAATAAAATGGAAGGAAACTTTGCAGGGGACAGTCGATCCATTGCTCTTATTAATAAAACTTATGAATGCATTGGCGAATTAAATATATAGTTTTTTATTTACCTTTTGTGTTTTGTAAAAATCTCTTCTTAGATAAATATTTTTTTTGTCCAGAACTTCCTTTTGGATTTCTTCGTTTCTTTTTTTGTTTTGGTGGTCCAAATTTTAAATTATGATCTGGTTCAAAACCTTCAATGACCTTCCTAGGTATAGCTACTTTGAGTAAACGCTCTATATCATGCAGTAATTTATGCTCGTCAGCACTTACTAAGGAGATGGCTTTTCCTTCTTGTCCAGCTCTAGCCGTCCTGCCTATTCTATGAATATAATCTTCCGGAACATAAGGTAGATCAAAATTAACTACCTGTGGGAGTAAATTAATATCAATTCCCCTTGCAGCTATGTCAGTAGCTACCAATACTTGTGTTTTTGAATCTTTAAAATCTCTGAGAGCCCTTGATCTTGCAGCTTGTGATTTATTTCCATGGAATGCAGCTGCATTTATTCGTTTCTTAATTAGCTGCTGAGATAACTTATTTGCTCCACGTTTTGTTTTAACAAAAACCAATACTTGAAACCAACCCTCTTCTTTTATGCAATGAGAAAGCAAATCTGCTTTCCTAGATTTGTCCACAGGATGTACTATTTGAGTTACCTTATCGGCAGTTTGATTATCAGAAGAAACTTGTATTTTTTTTGGGGCATTTAAGAGGTTATTAGCTAAGGACCTAATTTCCTTTGGAAAGGTGGCAGAAAAAAGAAGATTTTGTTTTTTAGAAGGAAGAGACTTTAAGATTTTTTTAATATCTCGAATAAAGCCCATATCAAGCATTCTGTCTGCTTCATCTAAAACAAGAAATTCTATCTCAGACAAATTTACAGTCTGACGGTCCAAATGATCTAAAAGTCTACCAGTTGTAGCAACCACAATATCAACACCTTTTCTAAGCTTTGCTATTTGTGTATTTATGCTCACACCTCCATATAGAACTGATGTTTTAAATCTTAGGGTATCGCCATAATCTCTAAAACTTTCTCCTACCTGAACTGCCAGTTCTCTCGTTGGAACTAAAATTAAAGCCCTTATTTTCCTTTTTTTAGATTCTGAGTCTTGTAGCATTTTTAGAATGGGTAATGCAAAAGCAGCGGTCTTGCCGGTTCCTGTTTGTGCTCCACCCAAAATATCGTGACCTTTTAATATTTCAGGAATAGCTAGCAATTGAATTTCTGAAGGCTTGGAATATCCTTTATTTTTAACTGCTTCCAAAAGCTCTTGAGTAAGACCTAGTTCAGTAAATTGCATTTAATTTTAATTTGAGTGATGGGTGATGCAGAACTTTAACCTGTATCTGCAACCATATAAAGGTCTTAATATTCCTTTAAAACTTTTTTTGGTAAATCATTGCAATATATTAATATCTTATTTTGTTACTTCCTATGTATAACATGTCTGTCTTTAATCTCAGTATTCATTTATAAAGTAAGCTTGTAAAATAACTTGAATGAATAAAAGCTGAGTAATTGCCTAGTTCTTGGCATAATACTTCTTTTTTTCCTCTAATTAGGTGATTATTTATGAGTACAGAAAATGATAAAGATCCAACATTTGAATATATTTCAAATGCAGAAGTGAAACAAAAATGGGGCTTGCCTGAAGATGCTGACCCTAAAACCATTGCACTTGAAAACATTAATCCAGGCAATACTGATTGGTTTGCCAGAAATCAAGAACTAGAAGTATTTGAGAGATTAAGGAATGAAGATCCCGTCCACTTAACTGAAGACAGTCAATTTGGTTCTTATTGGTCTATAACTTCTTACGAAGATATTAAATCTATAGACATGGATCATGGAAACTTTTCTTCAGATATTATGAATGGCGGCATTAGATTGGGAGGTCTGCCAATGCAAGAACCTCCTGATGAACTTTTTCATCTTCCTATGTTTATTATGCAGGACCAACCGAAGCATACAGAACAAAGAAAAGAAGTCGCTCCGATGTTTACTGAAGCAAACTTAACAAAATTTGAAGAGCTAATAAGATCTAGAACTTGTGGAATTCTTGATAATCTTCCTGATGGAAAGACATTTAACTGGGTCCAGGAAGTATCAGTTGAGCTTACAAGTAGAATGTTGGCTTCTTTATTTGACGTCCCGCAAGAGGATAGACTTAAATTGGTTCATTGGTCCGATACAGTTGAAAGAATTTCTGACCCTAACTTCTTTGAAACTCCAGAAGAGGGATTTCAAGAACTTTGGAAAATGTTTGAATACTTCAACTCTGTCTGGGAAGAAAGAAAAGCAAATGACTCTGGGGGAAATGATCTTATTTCCATGCTAGCCAGAGGAGATGCTACAAAAAATATGTCGCCAAACGAATTTCTAGGAAATGTACTGCTTCTAATCGTTGCCGGGAATGATACTACTAGGAACTCGATGAGTGGAGGCATTAGTGCCTTTAGCTCTTTCCCTGAACAATTAGAAAAAGTTAAATTAAATAGCTCTCTAATTCCTGGTATGGTTTCTGAAATAATAAGATGGCAATCGCCAGTTGCACACATGTGTAGAACTGCAATGTCAGATATAGAAATTAAAGGAAAAAAGATTAAAAAATGGGACAAAGTTGCAATCTGGTATGTTTCAGGAAATAGAGATATATCTAAATTTAATGATCCTAACCATCTACTAATAAATAGGAAAGATGTTCGTCAACATTTATCCTTTGGATTTGGTATTCATAGATGTCTTGGAAATAGATTAGCGGAATTACAGCTTAAAATTTTGTGGGAAGAAATATTAAATAGATTTTCTCATATTGAGATAACAGGTGAACAGGAATATTTATCGTCTAGCTTCATAAGGGGTATCACAAATCTTCCGGTTCAGGTTCATAGGCTTTAAACTTATTATTCTAGATGAGTAGATAAATTAGATTAAATAACTTGCTCTATCTTAATTAATGAACTTAATGGAATAATTATTCTTGTAGATCTCATGGTTTTTTATTTATTTATTTTTTTTATTGTTTTTTTCCTTCCTAAAATATGGCTCTCTTACGCAATGAAAAAAAATGATAAAGAACTTGAAAATATGCCTTTTAATGCAGCTGAATTTGGAAAACTAATTTTAAAAGAAAATAGTATTTCTGACGTCATAATTGAAGAAACAGAGCTGATTGATCACTACGACCTAAATGAAAAAAAAGTGAGAGTTCAAAAAGGTCGGCTGGCAAAAAAAAGCCTTACTTCGATTGCAATAGTGTGTCACGAAATAGGGCATGCAATTCAGCATAAAGAGCAATACGGACCTTTGATGAAAAGAACAAAGATAGTTGAGAAGACTCAATGGATATCCAGGATTGGTGGAGTTATTCTATACAGCGGGTTACCCTTAATTCTAGCTACAGGCTCTTTTGGCTTGATAAAAATATGTTTGATAACAGTGTTAGTATCAGTACTTTTAGGGGTGTTCATTCACTTGATTACACTGGATGTTGAAATTGATGCAAGCTTTAAAAAAGCCATGCCTATCTTGCAAGAAAAAATTCCTTCTGAATATCATCAGCAATGCAAATCTGTTCTAAATGCAGCTGCATTTACTTACATAATAGGCGCCTTAACTAGCTTCCTTTCTCTAAGGTATATTTGGCTTTTGCTCACTCGCCTAAGATAAATCATATTCTTTCCAAACGATATATTTTAAAATCTTTAACTTCCATCCTATAAAAGCAAGAAATCGCGACCTTAATTTATTATTAGATTTTTTCCTTGGCAAATACGCCATCTAAGAAATTAATCATCATCTCGATTGCTTCCGGGGCATCTTCTTCAAAACTGGAGTCTAAGAAAAAGTTAGAACCTGAATCTAGAAAAGCATGATTTCTATCTTTATATTCCCAATATTGAGCTTCATGTCCAAAAGATTTTAGCTTATATAGATAATCCTTTACAGAGGCTGGGGTAGTTAGTTTATCCTTTGATCCAACTAGAATAAATTGAGGAGGAAGAGTCATATATTCTTGCTTTGGAATATTGTAGATAGGCGAAAGAGCCTTATACATTTGTGGATTTTTTGTAGCATTATATTGATTTCCAAATACACCCCTGGCTTTAGACTTTGAGATTAACCAGAAAGGGTTCTTAAAAGTTTCAAACCCTTCAAGAGCTGAATTATAAATATCAAAAGTGCCATAGCTTAAAATGGCAGCTTGCACAGTAAGGTCATTATCTAAACCAGTTTGCTCAGCTGTCTTTCCTTTTGGGAGATAAGTAGGCGTAAAGCTTAAACTGTTTTCAAATCTTCCTTGTGAACTAAGTTTGACTCCTGAATTTACAATCATGGCTGATAAATGAGCTCCTGCGCTATCTCCAGTAACAGCTATTTTTGAATTATCTCCTTTATATCTTGATATATTATGCTTAATCCAAATTAGCGCCCCAAAAGCATCTTCAACAATCTCATTTAGAGTTATAGTGTTATCCTTATCTGATAACAATCTATAATTCACATTGCATATTACATATTCACTATTAGTAGCTAGGTATTGAGACATTTGATCCATAATAGAATTATCGTTAACTAGCCAACCTCCTCCATGAAATATAACTAAAACAGGATAAGATTTTTTATTGGAACTAGGTGTATAAATATCTAAAGTGAGATCAAACCCTTCAGGAGAAGCCCATACAATATCTTCTTCTAATACATATTTCTGTGGATCATTATTCTCTAATGAATCTTCATGCTTTGAACAACAAGACAAAAGGCAAAATGCTAATAAGAAGATAGTTTTATTTAACATCATTAAACTATACGCCTCTATCAAATCCTTGAAAACTCAAGACTTACTTTATTTTTAAGCTTATTTAGAAAGGCTTTTAATGGTGGGCGATACAAGACTTGAACTTGTAACTTCCACCGTGTAAAGGTGGCACTCTACCAATTGAGTTAATCGCCCAGAAGAAGCGAGAATTATATTATCCAAGTTTCTAGAAGTCACGAGTTCGTTTTTAGATTGAGCTTTCTCTAAGTTTTAATAATTTAATTAAAGGGTATAGTTTGGTGAGTGATTTATAAAAATAAAACTGCTTGATATATACAACTAAAAGATAAAATAGAAATAAGAAGGAAAGTACCTTGAGCCCCTATTAGTCTGGGGTAGTTTGCTCCTTCATATTTACTCATGCCCCATGCATGAAGTAATCTAAATAAAACTAAAAAGACACCAAAAAGATGTGTGGCAAGAAAAGCACCAGAAGAGAATTCGAATATAAATAATAAAAGAACTGCCAAAGGAACATTCTCAACAAAATTTGCTTGCACTCTTTCTGTTGCGTGTGCTCGCCATGATTCCTCTGATTTCCCCTTGACTCTTACTAACATAACTTGGTTAGCAAGAAGCACTGATAATAACCCTAAAATACCAGCGTATAATAAGGTAATAGGAATCACAATATAGCTCCCACAGTAATTGAAATCAATCCAAGCAGGATCAAAATAAACCCAATCCAAGCGTACTGATTAAACCAAAACGCCATAAATGCTTCCTTGCTTCCTTCAGAGTAAACTCTTGAATCTTTAATAGATTGTAATTGCTTAGGAAGTCCGGCTATCCAAATTATTTGGAAACCAAGCCAGAGGCTTCCTAAGCCCACAACTATTGAATAAAATACTGCGTCCAACTATATGAATATCTATCTTGAAATAGTATAACCTTGTTGTTCAAGTATAAAGCGATCTTCAGTTAATGCGCCAAATTCAGACACCATACCATTTTCATTGAATACAAATCTTGTGACTTTGTATGCTTTATAAGGGAGACCAGTAGCCTGCTCTGTTCTTGTTGACCTATCAAGCACATATACAATATTATCTTTGCTGAGAACTTCCATAATTTCAAACTCATCGGCAGCCCAATTATCTCCATCACCACTATTTATATTATCTAAAATACCAGATTTAGAATATTCCCCAGCTATAACTCCTCTGGCAACTTCTATATTCATGGCTCTTCCATCACGTTTAATGCGAGCTTTTACTTTCTCTCCTGGCTTTCCTCTAAAAGAAAGTTTATCCATATTCCCTTCTCTTACTTGCACTCCTCTAACTGAAACAAATTCATCGCCTACTTTTAGTACCTCTGAAGCTGGACTTCCTGGAGTTATGTAAGTAACTTTCATTTTTCCCTTATCAGCATTTGGATCAAACTGAAAACCAAAACCTACATATCTACCTGGGGACTGAATTCCATCATCCGCTAAATGATTAGTCACCATAGATCTTGTTTCTTCTTTGCCGGTAAAGGTAGCAGCCACCCATTCTTCTGCTATTGCTTCTGGACTGGTTGCATGCCCCATAGAGAGCACATTCAAGGATAGAGATCCTATTGAAATTATAATTAGCAATTTTATTTTTTTCATTTTTTTTCCTCTTTTTAGAAATTTACTTAATCTGATGTTGTCATACATAAAAAATATGTAAAGCTTTTCTCACTAAGACTTAATTAAATCAATTAGTTTGAAACTGGTAATATTTATATTAAGATATTACCATATAGAAAAATCATTTTAAGAGGAGAGAATTATGGCTATCAAAAGCAGGATTTGTGACACTTTTGGAATTAAATATCCCATCTTTTTAGCTGGCATGGGAGGAGCTGCTAATCCGGCATTAGCAGCAGCCGTTTCTAATGCAGGAGGCCTAGGCGTACTAGGAGCTGCAGCTTGCACACCCGAGCAAATGAGGCGATGGATAAAAGAAACTAGAGAGTTAACTGACAAACCTTTTGGTGTAGATACTTTACTTCCCATGTCTGTAAGAGGAGGAGGAAATATTAAGCAAAATCAAGGTCAAGACCCTGCGGATCTTATAGCTGAATATAAGAAAATGGCTATGCAATTCATGACTGAACAAGGACTTAAGATAGTTGAGGAAGACAGGGAAGCAACTGCCATTGAAAGTGTAGGTCTGTTTACAAAAGAATTTTTTGAAGCCCAAATGGAAGTAGTAATTGAGGAAAAAGTTCCTGTCTATGCAGCTGGATTAGGTAACCCTGACCCTTGGATGGAAAGAATGAGAGCAAATAATACTAAAGTAATGACTGTTGTCGGCGCTGTCAGGCATACAGTTAAAGTAGCAGCTGCAAATGTTGATGCAATTGTAGCCCAAGGTCACGATGCTGGAGGCCATAATTCTCCAATAGGTACCATGGCTTTACTGCCTCAAGTTGTAGATGCAGCTAATGGAATACCAGTTCTAGGAGCAGGTGGTATCAGTGACGGAAGAGGTATAGCAGCTGCACTCATGCTAGGCGCTGAGGGAGTATGGATTGGTTCAGCTTTTTTAGCCGCTGAAGAATCAGGAATTCATCCACACCAAAAACAAGCAATTGTAGATTCTACTGAAGAAGGAACGGTTATTTCTCGTTCTATTACTGGAAAACCAGCCAGAATTATAAGGAGTGCATGGACAGATTTTTGGGAAAGATCTGATCATGACCCCCTTCCTATGCCCTATCAATCTGCTATTGCCGGCAAGGTGTTAGCAGCTGCAGATATTGATGGCAGACAAGATATTAATCCTGGTTTTGCAGGACAAGGTATAGGCATGATTAAAAAAGTTAGGCCAGCCGCAGAAATCATGGCTGAATTAGTTGAAGGCCTTGAAAGGACTCTGCAAGACTCAAAAAAATTGACCTAGATTTAATAATTAAAAAATAAAAAAAATTATGTCGCTTGCACCTCCAATCATAACTAATCTAAATAC
>TARA_B110000014_G_C20126518_1_pt1 | contig 10244 bp, 7 predicted proteins | sample TARA_B110000014 | Tara Oceans TARA_B110000014 (sample SAMEA4396468) | marine metagenome | biome: Westerlies Biome; feature: [MES] marine water layer (ENVO:01000295) within the mesopelagic zone...; material: water (ENVO:00002006), including particulate matter (ENVO:01000060) such as...... | reverse complement strand
CCCTCATCGACAGTCGCCTCACCTAGACCAATCATCGCTACTCCTCCACCGTTCTCCATTACCGATCGAAGATCCTGGAAGTCAAGATTGACCACTCCTTCCTTCGCGATCATCTCTGAGACTCCAGATATGCTCCTCATTAGCAATTCGTCCGCCACTCTGAATGCTGCATCTAGAGGTAAGTCCTTTACCCCCTCAACTTCTAGCAATCTTTCATTTGGGAGGACGATTACTGTATCACATACTTCTCTAAGTCTCTCCAGTCCCCATTCAGCATTTTGTCTGCGTACAGCCCCTTCGGAAACAAATGGATAGCTAACAACTGCAATTGTTAGGGCCTCGGCCGCCTTTGCGAGCCTAGCGACGACGTGTGCACTCCCTGTTCCAGTGCCGCCACCGAGGCCCGCGGTGATGAATGCTAGATCGCATTCCTCCACCTCTGTTTTCAGCACACGTTCCGATTCGTATGCTGCCTGTTCTCCTTTCTCCGGGTCGCCCCCCGCCCCCCTGCCTCGGGCGGAACGACCAATCAGGACCTTGTTCTCCACGTTCACTCTCAACAGATGTTGAGCATCGGTGTTTACTGCCATCCCCCTGACATACTCATCATCGAACAATCCCTCTTGCTCTAATCGGGCGACTGTATTGGATCCGCACCCTCCACATCCGAAGACTCTAATCTTCGGCTGAAGGGACTTCAGTAGATTTTCCAGATCCGGTACCTCTTCAACTTCCGGCATCATTGGAGTCGGTGCCTCATCATCCTGGAGATCTAGAACTCTCTCAATAAGGTGCTTCACATTGCTCAGGCGAATTGAATAGAGGATAACCATTGCCCCCCTACCGACTAGAAAGAAGAGGGTTTTTGCTATTTAGCAAAGTTTTCACTTAGGCTATCAGGCCATTTCTTGTTTTGATGAATCTGACTAGGAACGTGTACACTCCACCCCATGCAGAAATAGCCAATGCGAATGTCATACCATTCAACTCATCGTTACCCAGTAAGGCCCAATCTGCCAACCAGTGAAAACCTTCGATAGAAATTCCTGAGAGTTCTCCGTGTGCCTGCCATGCCGCAATAATTAGAGCAACTAGTGTTAGCACCATCCTGTCTGCTCTGGAGAAACCACCGTAAATCCTACCTAGTCCGACAGATTGAGCTTGCGTTCCCATGTAAGATCCGAAGAGAGTCAGTAGTCCAGCGATATACCCGGTGCTCACATTATCCACGAAGTCCGCATTCATCCCAATGGCCACAAGGATACCAACATCTACAATCCTGTCAATTGTGTGATCAAGAAAGTCCCCATACGGGCCATCAGTCCCCTGGTGTCTTGCAAGTGCGCCGTCTAAGCCGTCAAGAACTCCTGCTATGAGGATAATTACGACCCCCCCAATGATGTATATCGCCCCATCAGTGTTCCTTTCAGCAGCAATTAACAGATAGAATGCTAGCAGGGAGAGAGCGAGGCTGGTCCAAGTAAGGGTGCTGGGATCAAAACCTTCCATTCTATGAACCAGGGGCGTAATCGCCTTAGTCCACCTCTCTCTCAACCTTTCGAACATTCTAGGCCTCCCCTATGCCCACCCAGTCAATTGGATTGAGCGGACTTCTTGGCTTGAAGTCATCTGCTATCCATTCCATTATTGTCATAACTATCGACTCGGCATCTTCGGACGATGTGTCAAACTCTATTGTTGGGATCAAATCCCCATTCTCCCCCCATGGTCCACCTAGAATCTCCCAATCGACATTATCTGCGATTTTTTGAATAGAGTAAGATCTCTCAATAAGCCTCTCTCGTAACTCAGCCGGACGACATCTAAGGATGACTACGCTGTCTACTGGTAGTAAGTGAGAAAGATGACCATCAATGATGCTTGTCTCCCTGGGGCCTTCTTTCCACGTAGATTCCAGTTTGAATAGCAAATCCTCAACATCGATTGGTCTTGCTCCATCCTCTGGATCGGATTCCTCTATACAATCTAATTCTTCAGCAAGACCTTCTACCGTTTCAATACGATAACCAAAATTCCCCAGTAATGACGAAATCGTGGATTTTCCAGTCCCGGGAGAACCTGTCAATGCCAATCTGAATGCCCCCTCCATGGACTTCCCGCATCGCAAAGACGACAAGAACGCTCCGTGCCGAGGCGCAACATTGACCTAGAAAACTGATGCCACTACCGAATATGACAGAGTCGGTGAGCTGGCTGAGAGCTATGGATCCCAGAGATACAAAGCTGAACATCTTACTAATTGCAATTCCCGCAACAGTCTACTTCAATTATGTAGATCACAATTATTCCATGGCATTCTTCTCTTCATTGGTGGCCATAATGCCACTTGCATTCCTAATGGGACGTGCAACTGAGGAAATCGCCCTACGTACCTCTGAATCTCTTGGCGGGCTACTAAATGCGACGTTTGGAAATGCAGCCGAACTCATTATCGCCATACTGCTAATCTTACAAGCATCAAATGCTACTGATGTAGAAACTCAATCATTCTACATCCATCTCGTTCAAGCAAGCCTAATTGGAAGCATTCTTGGAAATCTACTGTTGGTCATGGGTCTGGCATTTGTATGGGGTGGAATCCATCATTCTGAGCAGAGGTACTCCGAGACGCAAGTCAGTTCAAATGGATCACTCCTCCTCCTCTCGATGATTGTCCTCGTGATACCCTCAGTTTTCCACTCAACCGTGGGAGGGGATGTGGGAGATTTGCGAGTTCAAGATTTGAGTCATATTGCTGCGGTGATACTCCTGATGATGTATGGACTATTCCTCCTTTTCCAATTCCGAACCCACGTGCATCTTTTTGCCACAGATGGGACTCATCACGAGGATCCTGAAATGACTCAGCAGGATTCAGTAATACTCCTAGTTGTGGCTACGATAATGGTTTCTTGGATGGCGGAGATTCTCGTACATTCCGTCGATTCAGCGGCCGCAGACATGGGGTTGCCACATCTGTTTATCGGAGTAATTCTGCTCCCTCTCTTCGGAAATGCTGCTGAACACTTTACCGCGGTCTCAGTTGCTGCCAAGGACAAGATGGATCTATCCTTCGCAATTTCAATGGGGTCATCGACTCAGATAGCAGTCTTCGTAGCTCCACTAATGGTTGTCCTCGCATGGTTAGTCGGTGTTCCATTGACCTTCGAATTTGGTATGCTTGAGACAGTCTCCGCCTTCCTAGCTGTAATGATTGTCAATTCCATTGCAGCAGATGGAAAGTCAAACTGGTTGGAGGGGGCAATGCTATTGTCAGCATACGCTGTTCTTGGAGCTGCTTTCCTATTCCATCCGTGAACTACAACTCGTGATAGTATTCTTCGACTGAGGACTCCAATTCACGGGATGCTCCAGCCTCATCCACAGTCAAGGTCACCCCATCCCTGCGTATAGCTTCTCCACCCACGAAAACATCCAGAACTCTTGCTCCTGAGTAAATCAGGTTGGGTAGCAACCTCCTCCCGCCCCTCCCCCATGGCCTCATTCTGATATCAGACAAATCCCAAGAAACCCAATCCTCTGATCCTTTGGTCGCTAGGTGCCACGTCTCTTCTGGTCCGAGAATTCTAGCATCCCAGTGATCATGCCTCTGGACCAGGCTAGCTGCCTTCGCCTCAGACCTCATATCCAGCGAGTTATTACTGGCCGCACCATCCGTACCAAGCCTGACATCAGCACCCGCCTCCATCATAGCAGGATAGGACATAGTGCCACCGCAAGCAAGCTTCTGATTACTCGTAGGGCAGTGAACTGCATGCGCTCCATGACCAGAAAGTATCCTCATCTCCTTTTTGGTAACCCATCCACAATGGGCGCAAATAGTTCCCTCGGTGAAGTAATCAATTGAGTCCAAGTACTCTATAGGGTACATTCCGTGTTTTGCATGGCAGTCAGCAACCTCACCTCTCGTTTCGGATGTGTGTATACTAAGGGTGCAACCAGTTTTTCGAGACAGCTCGGATGCCTTCAGCAAAGTTTCCTCTGAACAGGTGTATACCGAATGAGTCCCAATTCCATATTCTATTTTCTCAGGCATAGGAGAACCCGCAGCAAGCAAACCTTCGATTTTCTTTAGCGCCTGTCCTGCCCCCCTGGGGTATGATGGCGTGGGGAAATCTGTTATCGGACCGCAAATCTTTGCTCTGATTCCACTGTCAGCAACCACTCTTCCCACAACTTCGGGGTGATAATACATGTCGCAAGCAAACGTTGTACCAGTTGCTATCATTTCTGCAACTGCAGCTCTAGTTCCATTCTCTACGAGCTTCTCAGAGAGGTTTTTCTCTACTGGGAAAATTGATGTCTCAAGCCATTCCATCAGAGGCAATCCCTCACCCATTGACTTGTTTAGAACCATGGCCATGTGCGTATGCCAGTTCTGAAATGATCTGGTCACAAGTCGCATCGAACCATCAATGATTTCCATGACATCCTCGTCACCTTTGCTCGATGAGAAAGACCCGTCTTCATGCAGGAGAAAGTCCCCCCTGTGCATCAACATGTCGTCATCGAGCAACCAAGTATCTGTCACTCTCCTGATTCCGGAGTCCATGCCAGTGCCTCTATTCTAACTACTCGCATACTGCATTTAGTACACTAATGGTTTCTCCATCAGAGTTCTTCATCCATGCATCAATGATGTCGCCGGGCCTCATCTGACCAACTCCCTTGGGGGTTCCAGTCCATACCAGATCCCCCGGTTCGAGATCATACCAGTTTGTGAGATGTGACATCAGAGACTCTACCGGATGCACCATCAACTCGGTTGAGGCCTTCTGTCTCGTCTCCCCATTCACAGACAGGCAAATCTCGACGTCTCGACCATCCCAATTAGACCATGTTCCAAGGACTCCAGAACCTCTGAAACCCTTACCCTCCAACCACGGCCAACCTTTCTTCTTAGCCATGGTTTGGCGCGTCCTATTTGTGGTATCTATCCCCACACACATCTGGATTGGAGACAAGTCATCACCTAGTCTGAAGACCATCTCCACCTCGTGATCAATATGCTCATCTGGCTCTAGAAGGGTAACAACATTTGCTCCTTCTTTGGAAGCCTCTACCATGGCCGATGGAGGCATAAGGAAGAAACGAGGGTAGTCGGTCACATCCCCAAGAACCTCCTGTGCATGCCCAGAGTAGTTTCTGAAGACCGCCCATCCGACTCCCATGACACTCCCAGCAAGGCACTGATGATTAGCACACCGGTAGCCGCACCTCCTCATCAGGTTGAAGGACAATGCCCCCCGGAGTACTCTTGTGTCCGAAGACCCTTATCGAACACTGGATGTCTCAAAGGATGCTTCGGATGCTGAAATTAAGCGCGCATATCGTAAGCTAGCCAGACAGTACCATCCAGATAGAAACCCGGGAGATGCCGCAGCCGAAGAGCGATTCAAGGCCATACAATCATCCTACGACTCTATTGGAACCGCCGAAGGAAGAAGTCAGCATGATCAGCAAAGACGAATGGAAGAAATGTTCCAGGGGGGTCGGACTCGTTCCCCATTTGGAGGCGTAGACCTTGGGGATATTTTCTCACAATTCATGGGTGGGAGGGGAAGTCAACACACCGAATTTGATTCTGGATTCGGAGATCCTAGACGAGGCCCAAGTTCCAGACAGAAGGCTTCCAAAGGAGCTGATATTCAAGCGGGTTTGGATATCTCTCTCGAACAGGCATTAAGTGGCACTGAAGTCAAGTTTGGCCTTCGGAGAATGAGAAGATGTTTGGATTGTGACGGCTCAAGCTTCGGGTCGTCTAGGCGATGTTCAACATGCCAGGGCTCTGGGGTCACCACAAAAGGTAGTACCATTACGGTAAGGGTCCCTGAAGGAGCCGAACACGGTCACTTGCTCCGTCTGAAGGGAATGGGGCACGAGCATCCAGAGGGGGAATCAGGAGATCTTCTAATCACTGTTCGACTCGATGCCGCGGAGGGACGTCACTGGGAAGAAGGTCGTTTAATCCAAGAAGTAAAACTTCCTTACACTATGCTGTCTCTTGGGGGCAAGGTGAGAATTACAACACCCTCTGGAAAGAAATTGCAGATCGAGGTTCCAGGTGGGACTAGGATTGGAGATAGAAGACGTCTTCAGGGACATGGACATGCAGGGGGGGCGTTGGACATCGAGTTTACATTAGCCGAGCCCGAGAAACTTACCAAGTCACAGATAGAAGCACTGAATTCACTCAAAGATAGTGGCTTGTGAACGACACAATCAGTCAAATATTCAATTGTCCGCGTTGGACCGTGAGAGACTTCGGGAGTCTAGCTGATTACTTGATACCACGCCGAAAAAGGCTCCATTTCACCGTAATAGTAGTCTCAATACTAATGGTTCCCGGGATAATCGCGTCCTTCGAACCGATTGATATTGAGTCCTATGACATGGAGTCTCCAGAACTTGATGCTAATCAAGTTCTGAGAGAAGAATTCTCTGCAGCAGGTAACATCTGGGGTTTCGGAATTTTTGTTAGAGACCCATCACACTTTGGAGAACCCAATTCTGATGTAACAATGATAGCTGAATTTCCTGGTGTGAAGGGCGGAATATCTGAGCCGAGGGGGGGAATTCTGAATCTCACTGTTCTCAAGGAAATTGACCATGACGCAAGTACAATGAGGGAGAGTGAGATCTCAGAATTCTATCTCCCACTAGCATCTGAGATCTCAGGTGATCCAGTATACGGGATACTGGACTTGGCAACAGAATTTCGCACCTTTATGGCAAACCAGTCTTCTTTGACTGCTCCTCGGATTAACCCCTACAAGCTTGCTGCGACACTGGACATTAACGCATCAACCGATCCGGCCCCTACCAACTGGACTAACTGCGGACAATTGGATTGCCTCTCTTTCGATGACCCAAACGTGACCCAGGATCACATAGACTTGGCAGCTCACAGGATGGCAAATAACAGCAATGGAGCTTTCCTCAGATTCCTTTCGAATGATCGTGCATTCCTCCAAGATGAGGAGGGTGTTGTAGTGGGGCCAGTAGGCCACCAAGTCTCTGCGAATGGCTCATTGATCTCTGATAATTGGCAAAGGGGGAGGTGGTCAGCATCAGCAGCTTGGATGATTATCAATTTCGATAGAAACGAAATGCAGAAGAACGGTTGGACATTCTCATGGAAAAATGCAAGCTCTGAGTTCGGCTACGAGTGGAATGGACTTGATTTGGAGACAAAGCCAATCCACAACTCAGTCGAGGTTTGTAGACAAAGAGAGGAAGTCGGGCAACCTCTGTGTTCTATCGAGTGGTTGTACCTCTCGCTAGAGGAGGACCTCAGAGAGAGTGACGAGACCATCGTCTCTCTCATGTTCGCTGAGTCGATAAATGTAGAAATTAACCGAGAACTAATCTCTAGTGCATTCCTGATTTTATTGATGGGGTTTGCCATATTGATTCTTCTTTGGGCTAGCCTAAGGAGGGTCTCGGACGTAGGAATAGTAGCCACTAGCCTTGCTCTATCTCTGGTTTGGATGTACGGGTTGATCGGTTGGGCAATTATCCTAGGGAAGTGGTCCGGGAATGAGATAATTTTCCGGTCCCAGTTCTCCAATCTCTTACCAATATTAATCCTGGCTCTAGAAATCGACGATAGCCTACATAGTCTTCACAGATATAAGGAGGAACGTAGATTAGGAGCCAATTCAGAACAGGCAGTTCACAAGGCAATTAGCAAGGTCGGACTAGCGATAATGCTTACCTCGGTGACTACCATTGTAGCCTTCATGGCCAACATGACTTCCAGTATCGCCGCACTAAGATCATTTGGAATCGAGGCCGGAATCGGCGTATTCTGCGCCTTCTTCCTAACGGGACTATGGGTGCCACTAGCTAGACTTGACATCGACCTATGGTTGGAAAATAGGGGGAGGTTGGATGAAGAACGCAAAGACATCATTCACATGATCCCTAGCTCCTGGCTGTCTTTTGTTTCTACACAGGCAGCAAGATACGCTCCAGTAGTTTTGATAGTTTCACTACTTATCACAGCCCTCGCTACTCCCATCATGCTGTCCTTGGAGGGGGACTTCCAAGTTGAAGACTTCATCGAAGAAGATTCAGATTTAGCGGTCGGAGTCGGCCTGATCAATGAGCGTTTCAGCGATGAAGGCGAACCCGCTTACATCTTGATAGAGGGTAATATTTCCAATCCCCTTGTCTTGGAAGCAATTGATGAACTCCGTAGAAACATGAACTCTCATGGGCCTGATGATCCGGACCAGATTTCTCGAATGCCCAATGGAGACGTGGAGCTTATCGGAATAGACCTGATGCTTTGGTACACTAGAGGTGCAATGGCATGGAATCAGACCCCCTTCGAACAAGCTGGGTGGGACTTCGATTCTAACGACGGAGGAGTTGGGTGCAAGACTCTCCAAGTTCCCAACAGAGAGATGGAATTCATTTCTGTTCCTTCGATTGATGACAGCAGGTGCCTCTCTTTCCTTTATGGATTCATGTTGACAAGAGGAGTCCCGGCTAGTGGTGGTTATCCCTCCCTTTCCACTAGTATCGTCGGAGAGTTCATCCAAGTGGAAGGTGAGATTGATTTTGAAAGACCTTGGTTGACAAAGTCGGGAGATGACCTTAGATTTCCACGAACCTCGCTGCGCTTTGGGATCTCAAGCCCTGAGCAGTTTGCTCTAGTAGAACCAGCACTGAAACAGTTGGAGAGGGATTTATCCCCAATTCAGAATCTCTCTTCGACGCCAAATCGAGAGAGAGGAGACTTGCAGTCAGCATTTGCCGACTCGGAACATCCAGTAACATGGGCAATACCAACCGGTGAGCCTGTAATCAGATTCGTTGCTGCTGACTCTATGCAAGATGACCTCCAACAAACACTTCTGCTAGGTTTGGTATTCTGCATCATGGCACTCTGGTGGGGTTTCCGAGAGGACTCTTCGGTGTTAACTAGGCTGAAAGATGGATGGAGAGAGCCTCTACAACTAGTCCCAAGAATAGTGCTTAATGTGCTAGTAATGTCGATTATTTCTTACTTCCTTGCGGGGCCCGATTACGCGATTCTTTTCGCACTGCTAACCGTGGTCTTCTCAATACTATGGGGTACCAGGCCACTGGTACTGGCAACGATTACCACTGCTCCGATATTCTTGATGATTGTATGGTTGTACGCGATCGTCGGAATAGCAGGGTATGGTCTTAATATGGTCACAGTGTCCATAGCCGCCATATCTCTTGGTGTTGGAATAGACTACGTAATCCACATTATTGAGAGATTCAGAGAAGAGAAGGAGAAGGGAACGAGTACTATGAAATCGATTGAGGCAGTAGGTGGTGCATCCGGTATCGCGCTCTTTGGCTCAGCGGTTTCCGATATCACTGGTTTTGCAATAATTAATCAGTCAGAAATGGGCTTCTTCTCCACGTTCGGACTCTTCTGTGCTATCATGATCGGGCTATCTCTTGTGGCAAGTCTGATCCTCACACCAGCCGCACTTGGTCTGGCCTATCGAGATAGTAAACCAACCGAGAATGAACTGACTATCGCTTGATATGAGCTATAATTCTCTCCACGCACCTAGTGTATCAGTTAGGGCAACTTCTAGATTCGGGTGGAGGAACTCATAACCATCTTCGATTAGTCTTGTGGGTAACACCCTCTGACTCTCCAAGGTTAGTTTGACGCCCATCTCTCCGAACAGAATCCTGACTAAGAAGCCTGGAAGTGGAGCAAAGGCAGGACGACGGAGAACCTTGCCCAGTGTCTTAGCGAAAGCCTTCTGCCTAGTAGGAAGGGGCGCAGTAAGATTGTACACCCCGCGCGAACGACTACTCATCAGAAGGTGGTGAATCGCGTAAATCTCGTCATCCAATGAGATCCATGACATCCACTGTTTACCACCCCCCATTGGCCCTCCTGCACCAATCTTGAATGGCATCAGCATCTTTCCGAGAGCTCCCCCGGTTCCAGATAGAACAATTCCACTTCGAAGGAAAATGGTCCGAATCCCTAAATCCTTCACCTGCGAAGCAGCAGCCTCCCAATCCTCACAAATACTTGGAAGGAAACCTTCCCCAGATTCACTCCCTTCATCCAATTTTTCGTCTCCTCGATCCCCATACCAACCAATCGCGCTTGCTAGGATGAAAACCTCCGGTTTCTGATTCAAGTTGCTTATTGCTTCAGACAGAAGTGCGGTACTGTCCACACGAGAGTCCCGAATCATCTTCTTGCGCTTCTT
>TARA_B110000014_G_scaffold238116_1_pt1 | contig 10291 bp, 7 predicted proteins | sample TARA_B110000014 | Tara Oceans TARA_B110000014 (sample SAMEA4396468) | marine metagenome | biome: Westerlies Biome; feature: [MES] marine water layer (ENVO:01000295) within the mesopelagic zone...; material: water (ENVO:00002006), including particulate matter (ENVO:01000060) such... | reverse complement strand
TCATACAATTCGTTGACTGAGGTTTCTATTCCAGTTCCAATATTACAGAAATTTATTTTTTGCACTTCTGATGCTTTTATGAATGCTTTAACTACATCTTGGACATAAACAAAATCTCTCGTTTGTTCCCCTGTTCCAAAAATTATAGATCCAGTTTTTTCTAATAATTGACCGGCAAAAATTGCGACTACCCCGGCTTCACCATGAGGATCCTGTCGCGGGCCGTAGACATTAGCTAAAGCTAAAGCTGTTCCATCTAATCCATATAACTCTTGGTATGCGGAGAGATAATTCATTGTTGTGGCTTTAGATATCCCATAGGGAGATTGTGGGTTTGGTTCTAATGATTCTTTAAACGGTAGTTGCGTATGTTCTTGATCGCCGTAAAGAGTTCCACCGCTGGCCGCCACCACTACTTTTTGAGTGGTGCCGTGGCGTGCCCCTTCTAAAACTCTCAATGTTCCTAAAATGTTGATCTCAGCATCCAATAACGGATCATCAACAGAATGTCTTAAATCCACTTGGGCCGCTAAGTGAAACACAACTTCTGGTTTTAGGTCTGCTATCAGCTCTGTGGTTAATGCACTTCGAACATCTAATGACTCAAATTTGAAGTTATTTCCGCCTTGTTCTCGTGCTCTTTCAAGATTGGAGAGATTTCCAGTAGAAAGATCGTCAATCACTACTACGGATTTTCCATCAGCAAGCAACTGGTCCACAAGCAAAGATCCAATAAATCCTGCCCCCCCAGTAACCACTGCGTTAATTCCATTCATGATTCAGCCATCGTCATTCCGTTGAGTTCAATCCCATTTGGCACCTGAACACGATGCCCGATCACTGAAAGAGACCTGATAGCAGCGTTTTGGCCTATGCAAGAATCGAAACCAATGATTGAATTTGAAACGATGGCTCCCTGCTCTATCTTTGCCCCTTTCAAAATTACTGACCTCTCTATTCGGGCTCCTTTTTCAATCACTACGTCCGCTCCGACCACAGACTCAGAGACCTCTCCACTAATTAATGATGTTGGATCTAATCCATTATGAGAGTTTCCTCTAACTCCACCTTCGAGGAGGTCTATTTGTGCTTGTAAGTACGTGGCGGGGGTACCAGTGTCGATCCAATAAGTTTCTGACTGAAAAGCAAAGAGTTGAGATTCAGCTGCAAGGGTAGGGAATGTTTCTTTTTCTACCGAAACCCTTTGATTTATCGGTATCTGTTTCAAAACAGAGGGTTCAAGAACATACGTTCCAGCATTTATCCAGTTCGTAGGAGATTCCCCCGGAGAAGGTTTTTCTATAAACCCAGTAACTCTTCCGCTTTGATCTGTGGGCACCACTCCATACCGCGAAGGATCCTCAACCGGGATCAGATGTATTGAGGCTTCTCCCTTCGTTTCTTTGTGGAAATCAACTAATTTTTTGACATCAAGATCCGTCAGGACATCTCCGTTAAGCACAAGAAAGGTTTCCTCGATGTTTGCTGATTCTGCAGCGAATCGGATAGCTCCCGCTGTGTCTAGGGGCTCAGGTTCTATCGCATAGTGAATGGGGACTCCATTGCAGTAACTATCTGGATAAGTGGCTTGAAATACGTCAGGAGCAAAACCTAAAGATAAAACTACTTCTGTGATTCCATGCTTAGAAAGATGCTCCACGACGTGTTCAATCATTGGTTTCCCAACAATTGGAAGCATTTGCTTGGGAGTGTCAAGCGTCAAGGGCTGTAATCGGGTACCAAACCCACCTACAAGCACCACCGCTCTCACGGCAACTCTTATCCTTCAGATGTAGTAGTGACTACGTTCAAGTTGTCTGACTGAATTGCCCGTGGGTCAACAGTTTCAAGGAATGTATAACGTTCCGGTCGAAGGGCGGGCGGATCAACGTCTTCAGGGACAAAAGCGATAGTAAACGCTTCAAGATTCTTTAGGTATCTGATATTTGCTATTTCTTCCGTGATGATTTCTGGTTCGCGATCTCGGTCCTGAGCATCAAAACGGGCGACTTTGAGAACGGTAGGTTGACCGTTACAGTCTTCTCCTTCAGAGATGACTTCTCCCGTATCAAGTTGCAAGGAGGAATCGTTTATTGATCCTCCGTAAGATCCGAAAAACTCCCCAAAGTCAGCTTTTTTCCCAGAAGCTTCAGAGTTGAAAGGATGGATATGCATAAGTCCGTCACCGTGTGTATGTATTCCATTGGGATCGGCCTCATTAACGATTTTTCCGCGCCAATCCTCGCATACGTAAATATCGTAAGCTGAATGCCAATGATCCCCCACGCGTGGAGCTGAAGTGGCTTCTCTAGAGTTGCGCGACCAAACCACTAAGAGCAGCCCAAGAACTAGAACAAAGGTAAGTGCTATCGGATAACCGATCGGCCTTCTTTCACCACTTCCGCCTGTGCCCCCGACACGGGCTGCCCGCGCTACTTTTTTACCTGATTCACCACGTGCCATAAGATTTAACGTTACAGGTATAAACAATGGTTCAGTTCGTTATATGCGCTACTTATTTTGAAGCAGTAAACAGATCCATATAACTTTCAGCAACCATTTTTGCCGTTGGTTGCTCTTCTACCCATCTTCTTCCTGCTGCGCCCATCTCTTCTCTTTCGCCTGGGTTATCGATCAGTTTTTCGATTGCCTCAATGAATTCTTTGAATTCTTCAGGTTCAACGGTGATACCTGCCCGATTCTCAGAGATTATTTTTGAAACTTCTGTTTCAGGATCAATGCTTGCTATTACTGGACGACCAGCAGCAAATATTGAATATAGTTTTGAGGGGAGACTACTTGTTCCAAGACCTTTTTTTAAGAGCACTACATGAATATCTGCGGAAGCTAGAACTTCCGACAAGCGAGCAGTTGGCTGGAACTCTGTTACAAAAAGATTAGCAAGACTCTGTGCTTGTTCAATCAACTCTGAAGCTACTACCCCCCCTCCGTTAATGACATATGCAACATCTTTGCGATCTCGATGGTGTCTAGCTGCTTGCACCATAAGATTCAACGGTTGAGAGTGTCCTAAATTCCCTGCATACATAACCACTATTTGGTTATTGAGACCCAATTCAAATCGGTAAGAAGTTTGGCGATCTGCTGGAGAGATTTTTTGAATATCGACAAAGTTAGGGATAATAGCTATTTGTGAATCAGTAGACCCAATTTTTGATCTCAAATTTTCTGCTAAATCTTCTGAAAGAACTGAAATAACAGCAGATTTCTTGTAACAAAAAAGCTCTAGGTTCTTGAAAATTCTGATCATTTGAGGCGAGGTTATTGCTCCCACTTGAATTGCTACGTCAGGAAATACGTCTTGAATATTCAAAATATGAGGGCAACGATGCCGCCGGGATGCAATCCAGCCCACAAGTCCAAGAGTGAGTGGCGGTGAGATAGTAAGTACAGCATCAAATTTCTTCCGAGTAAACAAAGCCGGAATTGCTGTCAAGATAGTGAAACCTATGAAACCTAGCCCTCTTTTTATTAACGATTTCTTTGAAAAAGGGAATGGGTAGCATCGAGTAACTTTTCCATAGCTTTCAGAGTCTGTTCGCAAAAGCCTATGTAGGCCCTTACCTCGCCACTTTTTCTCTACTTCATGTTTCTCATACCAAGGCAATGACGTGATCGCATGAATTTCTAGACCAAGTTGACTTAGTTCTTCTAAAACTGCAGAAATAATGACACCCGTGGGAGCGCTGTCGGGTTCTAAATGTGGCGAAATAACTAGAACTCTCATTTACTTATTTTTTCTTGATAAAAGTTGACGCCAAGCTCTTTCTAGTTGTTCAGCTGAATTTTCCCATCTATATTTTTCTGCTCTGATCAATCCATGTGATACAGCTTCATGTCTTTGCTGCTCATCAAGAATTACCCGTTCGAGTGCAGATACCCACCCTGGAATATCTTCAGGAGAAACAGTCAAATTCGGTTGATTAATAATTTCTGCTGCTGGCGTACCCGAACTAACCACAACAGGTACTCCTGCCGCCATGGCCTCAAGAACTGGTAGTCCAAATCCTTCGTAGGTTGAAGGAAAAGCCAAAACAGTTGCTGTCTCAACTATCTTTTTCATCATTGCAGAAGAGACTCGCCCAGTTCGTTCAATACGATCTACATGTCGAGACTCTTCAATAGCTGCTGCAACCTCTGATTCTGCTCTCCCAGCAACTCCTGTCAAGATCAACTGAACATCTGAGTGGCGATCTGCAATCTCTTCAAAAGCTCTTATAAGTACTAAATGGTTCTTATGGGGATAGGTTGCCGCTGGATAAAGAATCACTGGAGTTAGATTGGGTTTAGGAGGCTGTTTCGCTATCTCTTGAACTCCAGAAGAAACCGTCAATACTTTTTCGGGGTCTATTGGGAACCCTGTTCGTATACGTTCTGCTACGTGGTCACTAACCGCTACCACTACGTCCGCTCTGCGGATTGACCTAGGAATAGCCCAAGACAAATAAGCAGCTTTAATTGGGGAAAAGTTTGCAGGATAATCCAATGGTTGTAAATCATGAATAGTCACACATGATGGTTTATTGGTCCTGACAGGCAGTCGCCCTCCTAAATGATGTACTGCAAGTGCTGATTTAGCCTTATTCTTCAGCCAAGTTGATTCTGCCAACACTCTTCGAGAACGAACCGACCCATCTATCGGACAAGAAACAACTTCAAAATAGTTAACTAATTTCGGATGTGCTTGCTCAAAGGAATTAACGGTGTAAAGAGTCGGGCGAATATCAGATGGTCCGTGCTCCGCAAAAGCAAGAAGTGTTCTTACCGCATATTCTTCTGCGCCACCTACACGCCCAGGAACAATTGACAATAAGTTAACTGCTAAATGAGGCTGAAAATTCATAATTTACTTGATGCCCCACACCTTAAAAGAATTCATCATGTACCACGGTATACCGACTCACAGTTCCCGCGGCGAAAGGGACGAACTTTGGCAGGTACCCTCCTTCTATGGAGAACTTTGAATGGGCTCAACTGAATCGAGGAAAGTATGTAATCAAACTAGTTCCATCGGTTCCGTTAGATGTCTTTCAAATTGCTGCACCTAGGCATCTCAAAGGCTGGAATAGGGTCTCTGTTGAAACAAACGATAAAGAACAGCATTTATCGGGAACCTCCGTTACAAATGATCAAGGAGAGCGTTATCGATTTAGAAGAACACGAAGAGGACATTTTGATCAAATATTTAACTTCTCTCCAGGGGAAAACCAAATAGAAATCACTGGATTAAACCTGGCTTCAGTACAAATTGTTATTCGTCGTTCTTCTCCTTTGAAACTTTTTAAGAGAGTAGCGATATCGGCCATAATTGATTTATTCCGCTTAGGTATTCGACGGCGAAATTTGAGAACAGTCCTGCAAATAATTAGTGCTAGAGATTTCAAGAGTTTCCAGAGTCGTTTAGTTCAAAGATATAACCAAGCCCCTCTGGCCTCTAATGTTGATGCTGGAACAATTACTCCTCAAGTGTGGATGGACCGATTCATGTCCTTAAATTCTGAAGACCTTTTGTTTATTGATGACTCAATAGCTCGTCGTCAATTTCCATCATTTTCATTTGTTCTAATCAATTCAGGAGAATCTAAAAACGAAGAGAAGACCACGACTCTTGATCAGCAGCTACTCCCCGCGTTAGAGACGTTAGTTTTAGAAGACTTTGATCCAGCGTCGAGTACTCATGGTGGAGAATGGCTTGTTTTCATTGACGCTGATACTGAAGTGCACAAAGCGGCAACTTTTTCTCTTGCCTGCCATGCAGAATTACACCCTGAGTCTTTAATGATTATTCCTGATTCTGCTGAAAAAAGTGGAGATCTTTTCACCAAGATAAGAGCTAATCCACCATGGAATTTAGATCTCATTCTTGGTGGAGAAGGAGTCGGGCCTCTACTGGCAATTCACAATTCCGTTATTTCTGGAATAGTAGAAACTGGTGAAGACCTTTCTAGAACAAAGAATTTAACGGAAATTGCTTTAACCGCCTATGACTACTTAGGCGAAAAGGCTATAAGCCGCCTTCCCCTTGTACTAAGCGCTACCTCTAAGCAGTCTGAACAAACTCTTCTGGACACAACAATTATGGAATATCTTCGTGAAGTTGATGATGAGATCTTCGTATCACAGGGACTTTGCCCTCAAACCCGACGAATTCATTGGCCTATTGCAAGTCAAAACCCAAAGGTGTCTATTCTTATTCCTAGTAAGAATAGATCAGATCTTCTTGAGCGTTGTTTGAATGGAATCTACGAATCAAGTGACTACTCAAATTTTGAGGTTATTGTCATCGACCATCAAAGTAATGAAAAAGATGCTCTTGAGTTGTTGGAAAAAATAGACAAGAGAGATGACACCAAAGTTCTAGAATTTGTAGGAAACTTCAATTTCTCATTAATGAACAACATCGCAGCAAAGTCATCTACTGGAGATTTCTTATGTTTACTAAATAACGATATTGAAGTAATCAATAGTGATTGGATTCAAGAATTGGTTTCTCACTCCAGCCGAGAACACGTAGGAGTGGTTGGAGCGTTACTTCGTTATCCAGATAAAAGTATTCAACATGCTGGATTGAGTCCCAACTTAGGAAGTCTTTATGGTCATGCTCATAAATATTTTCCTTCAGGTAACTTCGGTTACCGAAATCGATTAGCTGTAGCGCACCAAGTTGCCGCAGTCACCGGAGCATGCCTGATGACCTCAAGAGAATTGTGGGACGAACTTGGTGGTCTAAATCAGCAATTAGCCGTGGCCTATAACGATGTAGATTACTGTTTAAGAGCAAGAGCGGCTGGTTACCAAGTTATTTGGACTCCATTCGCTGAATTGATTCATCATGAATCTTTGAGTCGCGGTTACGACGAACATCCAAAGCAAAGAGACCGTCTAGCGAAAGAATCTGAATTATTTGTCAGTCTCTGGAAAGATTTTTTGGATGATGATCCTGCATACTCTCCAAATCTGACCTTAGAAAGCACAAATTTTTCCTTGTCAGATCAGCCTCGCTTTCTATCGCCATGGAGAAAGAATCTTTAATCGCAAACGGTCCCCTCTGGAGGAATTCCATTTACTCCTTCAACAGACGTTGAGAACTGAAACCTTCTTGGGCTCATCACAAATTCACCTGTTGAACCAAAAGTTGAAACAGCATCTTCGTCAGCTCCTACATTTAAATAGGTCTCCGCTATCACTTCGATCTCTTCAACAGATACCGGAGGCCAATTAAACCCTAAGAAGTCAGCGCCTAGCACCAACTCAACTGGACCTGAGAATCCAGAAACAAATTCGAACTTAGGAACAGGGGTAACGATCCGGCCTACAAATACTGAATCTTCAAACTGCTCTGGAGATGACCGGATCACAGTTTCATTTTGCAATTCGCTTTGCACTGTCTGGACTGTGAATCCGCCGTAGGTCAGATAGTCTTCGACAGTTAATGCAAGATCATCTTCTCTTGCATTAACCAGCAAAATTGGAACATTTTGCGCCAGGGTGTAAGAACCACGAAATACATCAAATGTGGACTGCCATCCTTCGCCTTTTTGAAGTACAGAAAGTTCACCAACCTGTGCATCTACAACAGGTAAGAGGTGTTGTATCACCTGATCAGCTCTAACGCTAGCGAAGGCTTGACCGAGGTCTATTAATTCTCCCAAAGTCAAACGTTCATCAAAAACCACCATTTCAACTGCTGCTTCAAGTAAATCATCATCAGTTAACAGACTTGATATGCCTTGAGCAACTAACTCTTCAAGGACTCTTATCATGAATTCTTGCTGGCGCTGATTTCTTTCCATATCATTCGACACTCCAACCCGGCGCCACCAGCCGTCGACAAGTGCTTCTAGTTTTCGGCTTCTCACATAAGCCAACGAAGTTCTTCCATCAAACTCGCTACATCCAGAATTGTTCACTGATAATTTTGAGGATAAATCTCGTATCGGATGCTCAAACCACATTGAAACTCCGCCAATCAAATCAATGAGTTGCTCAAATCCTAAGAAGTCCATCACTACAAAATTGTGAATCGGAACATCAAAGTTGACACTGATGGTCTCTACAAGTGTTGGGGCTCCTTTTTCAAGACCTCCAACCAGCATGGCTGAAGCAATTTTCTCCTCACGGATGTAATCGCCTTGGCTATAAATGGGAAGATACAAATCTCGAGGGATTGACATCATATTGATTACGTTATTTACAGGGTCAACTCTCACAAGCATAATTACATCCGCTAAGGCATATCCCTCTGGATGATCTCGATGAGAAGCCGGGTCAGAAGGATCTAACCCAACGGCGCTGTCGGTCCCAATAATAAGGAAATTGCGAGAAAACATTGGATTCGTTACCGCAAGTGGAGTATTGGAATCTTCTTGAACCTCGAAGTCTTCGGTTGGAATATCTGCTAGGACTCCTGAAGGAACCTCTATACGTACGATGCTTCCTACCGCATCATCAAACTTATTTAACCTTGCTGATACGAATATCAAAGCAGCGACAAATGAAAGGCTGAAGACTATAAGAGTCCTTTGCGGCCAAGTTCGCCGAAATTTCTTGGATTCTAGAGAGGCCACAAAGAAATGGTATCAGTGACCATTCCTTACACGGTGTCGCGTCTACGCTATTACCTATGGATATTTCTGGAGTCTCTTGGGTAAACGGTTCTCTGGTTGAGCCCGGAAATGGCGTAATACTCCCTAACGATCACTCCGTAATAGTCGGGGATGGGGTTTTTGAAACTCTTCAAGTCTTTAACGGCCAACCCTTTGCTCTCACGCGACACTTGAAACGGCTAAAGAAATCATCTGAAGGGCTTGGGTTAACTCCTCCTGATGAAGGTCGGATTAAGGAAGCAATAGATGCTGTGTTAAGGGCTGATTCAGAAGCTGGTGTCATCCGCATCACTTGGTCTAGCGGGTTAGGAACTCTTGGGTCAGCACGCGGAAACAGCCCAGGAACTCTTATAGTCTCAACCCAAGAGAGAAAAATTTGGCCTACGTCCGAATCTCTCCATATTGTTCCTTGGCCTCGAAATGAACGAGGAGCTCTCACAGGGCTAAAGACTACTTCTTATGCAGAAAACGTTTTAGCCTTAGAGACAGCGCACCGTCATGACTGTGATGAAGCCTTGTTCTTAAATACGACAGGAGCTTTGTGTGAAGGGACTGGAACCAACATTTTTCTTGTTATTAATGAAGAGTTAGTTACCCCACCAATTTCTTCTGGGTGTCTAGCAGGAATAACGAGAGAACTTGTTTTGGAAATCGCTGAAGTAACCGAGCGTGATATTTCGCCTAGTGAACTCAGCAATTGTAAAGAGGCCTTCATTACCTCATCTACTCGGGACTTGAGTCCAGTTTCTAGGTTTGACGACCTTGCAGTTCCTCTTGTACCCGGACCAGTAACCGAAAAAGTGGCTCAGGCTTTTAGCAGACTCAAGTCTTCCCAGCCTGACCCGTAATCTAGAGTTCGTGTAGATGCACAACATCACCAACAAAAATAGATTTTTCTTTGGTCCCATCATGAACAATGAGTGCTCCAGACGCGTCTAAATCTAGAGCTTGACCTTCTATATTGCCGGAATGCTGCTGGACTAAAACTTTCTTTCCTATAGTTGCCGATTTTTCTAACAAATCCTGTCGTAACAATTCAGATCCATTTAGATTCTCTAATCTTTTGATTTGACTTTCAAAATCTAGAAGAACCGCAGTTAATAAAACCTCAGGATCTATAACTAATCCGGCCTCTTTTAACGATGTGGCTTCAAAAGGGAGTTCGTCTTTTGAAGTTGGCCAAGCCACGTTACATCCCATACCTACGACAACCGTCTGAGAAAGATCGGTTACTTTCACAGACTCAGCCAAGATCCCAGCTATTTTCCCATGATGTTTTCCACTTAGCCAAACATCATTAGGCCATTTTATTTCACCTTTTATGTTGTGACCGGCAAGTACATTAACCAGGCTCAGCGCAAGAGCAGGTGTAACTAACTGAAGACTTTGTGGCAAAATTTCTGGCTGGATAAGTGCAGAAAATAGCAGGTTGGTTTGAGGTGGTGCTTCCCAGAGCCGATCTAAGCGGCCCCTTCCAGTATTTTGATGTCCAGCAACTAGAACCAGTCCTTCTTTCGCTCCTTGACTCGCCTGAAAAAGCAAATCTGAGTTAGTAGATCCTGTTTGTGAAACATAATAAATGTCTTTAAATCGTGTATTAATTAGGCTTTTACTAACTAATTTCAATTCTTTCCATGTTTGATGGTTTGAGTTGTCGTTCATTT
>TARA_B110000014_G_scaffold165233_1_pt1 | contig 10295 bp, 8 predicted proteins | sample TARA_B110000014 | Tara Oceans TARA_B110000014 (sample SAMEA4396468) | marine metagenome | biome: Westerlies Biome; feature: [MES] marine water layer (ENVO:01000295) within the mesopelagic zone...; material: water (ENVO:00002006), including particulate matter (ENVO:01000060) such... | reverse complement strand
CAGGAATCAAAAGTCAGATGGCTTCACCAGAAGCTAAGCGAATGGTGCGAGTAGAACTAGTCTTCGTTATCTTTTGCTTGTTTGACTGACGCACTGTCTTTCAGGTGACCATTAATGCAATGTCCATCCCTCTGGAGGGTTGAAACCAAACTCTATTCCGGCATCAGCAAGGGCTACAAACAAGTAACGACCAAAAGACCTTTCACAGGTCAGTAAATAAGAACGACCTTCTGTCTGGTCATTTCGGATTAGGTCGCATGAAACTCCGGCTACCGCTGCAGAAAAAACCGCACCGTCTGGGATCATGTCATCAGCGAAATCAATGTTACAAACCTTTGCAAGGGCAAGACTAGAACATGACCCCGAGATCCGAATCATCGCTCTCCCATGAGTAATGTCTAAAACAGTGACAAATCCCTCCTCTGGAATAGTTTCAATCAGCTCATTGGCCATTTCAGGAGCTGCATAAAGAGTCCACTCATCTGGACGAGTCCCGCATACAAGTACTCCATCGATAATTTCTCGACTACAACCGAACGGGGTTGATAGATAGGTGGCAGCCGCTGTCTCAGATCCTGTTCGAACTAAAATCTTTGTTGCAGCTCCAACATCAGTCAGGGTAAGAGCACCGTTCAGTGTCGTTAGCTGTTCAGCGGTTATTGGACTTAAAAACTTCAGTTCAGACATGTTGGCGTTCTCCTTCCGGATCAACATGAGCGTGATTCTCCATCACAGTTACGGGAATACGTGACCCATCAACAAGGAGAACAGTGACAATAGTGCCAGATATTGCAAACATTGGATGCACTTGTCCAAGACATACCGACCGGCCCAATGTAGGCGACATGCGACTAGAAGTTATACGACCCAAGATTTCATTGGAGTCTTCTGCAACTATTTGACATGCCTCATCAGGAACAATCGAACCATCAACCGGTTGAAGGCTCACGAGTACAGGCAAATCATTGCGCTCGTAAGCAGCACGTAATTCGGGCAATCCAAGAGTGTCGACTTTATCCAGTTTTACCAGACTGCCGAGACCAACTGACGGCGCTTTAGTAAGCCCATCTGTGTCTTGACCCACTATGTAATGACCTTTCTCAAGTCTAAGAATTCGTTGAGCTTCGACACCAAAAGGTGAAATACCAAGATCAGCTCCAGCTTCTAAAAGGGTTTCCCATACATGAATGGCAAACCCTGAAGGAACGTGAAGTTCGTACGACAACTCACCAGTAAAACCAATTCGCCAGATAATACAATTATCGACAGAAGCTACGGTTCCTTTACGAACGCTAAAATACGGGAAAGCTTCAGAACTGAGGTCAATACCTGTTATCAATCTCTCTAACAGAGTCCGTGACTTCGGGCCGGCAACGTTAATGCTAGTTAGACCACCAGTAACCGGAGTGATATGGACATTCCATTCGGGATGCGCTGTTTGTAGCCAATCCTCTAGCATTTCCCAAACTGCTCCTGCTCCAGAAGAAGTAGTGGTCATTAACCAATGATCTGAACTGAGTCGTCCGGTGACACCATCATCTAACACCACTCCATCTTCGGCAACCATCGCTCCATAACGGACACGACCAATCTCTAACTTCTGCCATCGATTTACATACACCAACTCAAGAAGTTTTGGAACATCAGAACCCCGAAGGTCAAGTTTTCCTAGTGGAGTGACATCAATAATACCTACGTTGCTCCTTACATTCTCGGCTTCACTATAAGCATCTCCGTAATGGTCAGGGCGAATCCACAGTCCTGCGAGTAGAGGAGTTGCATTATGCTCTTCATGCCAGTCCTGGAGTGCAGATCGTCTGATTGGTTCATGAATACGTCCAGCTAAAGCACCGAGCGTAACCGGTGCAAATGGAGGCCTCCATACCGTGGTGCCAATGTCTGCCAGTGGTACATCATGACTCTCAGCTAGAACAGCCGCAGCGTTAACTGTCTCGAGTTTTCCTTGGGCTGACCCCATAGTCACTGTGGTGTAACGCTTCATTAATTCAATCGAATCAAAACCTTCAGTGGCAGCCTGCATTAAATCCTTAGAAGAAACATCTTCAGACATATCAACCATCCCGTGGGTCGTACTTCGGTAACACTCTGGGTGAGGTGATCTCAATAATTGTGGCCTGTTATCAGGTATTTCATCAGGTGCTGGATGATCGGGACTATTTGCCCAGATTAATGACACTCTACGTTTATGCCGTAAACGAAGTGCTCGATTAGCAGCTAGATCTCCAGTCGATTTCCCATGTTCAACTAGCTCTTCGATGCTTCCATCACCAACAATTCCACCAGTAGCTAGCACTTCGTTAGGAAGTGAAACAGGAAAATATCGGGCGGCTATCGGATCATAAACCGGTCGATCTCCGGCCATATTTAGCAGTGAGGTTGGTGCAGTCCATCCAGTAGCTAGTACTAAGAGGTCCGCATTTACGGTTCTCCCGTCGCCCAACGTGACCTTACTAACTCGCCCTCGCCCTTGAGCAGCAATAATGGTCTCTCCTTTTCTCGCGTCAAGTTCAGCTACAATCTCAACTCCAGCATCTCGTAAATCAGCTATAGTCTCATCCCCTTGAGAGTTTGCCGACAGGATCACAGCTCTCTTACCGGGTTTAACTGCCCATAGATTAATAAGGCGTCTAACTGCTCCAGAGAGCATTACTCCTGGAAGATCATTTCCAGCAAATATATAGGGGCGTTCTAATAGTCCTGGCGCAACAACTAACGAGCCGGCTCGAGCTCTGATAAGACGTTCAGGAAATTCAGGATGACTCCGATCAATAACTGAAACCCAGTTATGGTCATAACGGCCGGTTACCGTCGAGTTAACAAGGACCTCAATATTCCTATGATCGCGAACAGATGACTCAAGAAGCGCTGCTGTCATCCGGTCACTGGAACATCCCCAAAGAAGATGGCCACCAAGTTGATACTCATGCTCGACAAGCATCACAGAGGCTCCTTTATCCGCTGCAGCCAATGCTGCCGCCATACCAGCGGGACCACCTCCAGCGACCAGAACGTCAGGGTGAGAATAACGCTTATCGTATATATCATGAGAACTGTTTTCCCAGTAAACTCGCCCTCCAGGAGCAAAGCGACTTAAAATTTTCTGGTACAACGGTCTCATAAATTTCGGTCTCATAAATGTCTTGTAGTAGAAACCCGCTGACAAAAACCGACCGACAATCTGGTTTAAAGAGCCAAGATCTAATCGGAGGCTAGGCCACACATTTTGAGCAGAAACAGACATTCCATCAGTCAAACGGCGATGACCGGCACGAACATTAGGTTCGTCTCCAACCTGAACCAGGAGGTTCGGATCCCAATGGTCGGCTGAAAGAATTCCACGCCGTCGGTGATATTTCATCCCTCTTGAAAATACATCCACACCATCTGCAGCAAGAGCCGAAGCTATGGTGTCTCCAGAAAATCCAGAGTAAGTTCGACCATTCCATTTGAAAGTCAGGCGCTCAGAACGGTTTATTATCTCACCATCGCGTTCAGGGAGACGGTTACAGGATGTCACGAGTTGTTCTCTCGGATCTCGTTAGTAGAAGTATTTCGTTCAATAGTGAAATATCGGCGACATCCATTACGACAGTACCAAGTTTCTGTTAGCCATCCAGCTGGGTTTTCACGGATGTATAAGTATGTTCGCCATTCTCTCAATGAAGTTGTACTCGGATTTGGCCGGACAACCGTCTCTCCGCAATTCCGAAGATCAGAAGCGTTACGCGGTCCGCAGTTTGGACAAGGAACAACAATCATTAGTGTCCCACCGCCGCTGCACCTTTTTCGCCAACCAGATCGCCTTCCGTAAATCGCTCAATACCAAACGAAGAAATCAAATCAGCGTTTCGCCCGATTGCTATAGACTCAGCCATCGTCTCCCCAGATACAGGACCCGCTTTAAAGCCATAGGTACCCCAACCAACATCCACTAAATATCCGGCTACCTGGGTGTAACCCATAACAGGAGAATAATCAGGTGTCATGTCGCAGAGTCCTGACCACTGGCGTAGTAATCGCATTTTTGAAATTCCAGGCATCAACTCAAGCACATGTCCGGCCAACTCCTCAATAAATTCAAGAGTGCCATTAACTCGATATGTACCCACAGGATCCACAGAGGCACCAAAAACAAGTTCACCGCGATCAGTCTGACTCACATAAACATGAAGTGATCCTGAAACGACAACGGTAGGAAGGAATACTTTACAAGGTTCTGTCACCGCTGCCTGCAAAGGATGAGTGGTGATCGGCAACGGAACACCAGCCATATTGGATATAAGAGAAGCCCATCCAGCAGTGCAGTTCACAACCACAGGGCTACTGATATCACCACGATTGGTACGAATCCCCGTGACCTTGCCACCATGACCCTTGCCATCGGGACCTTCCCCACCAGTCACTAAAATGTCGAGAACTTCAGTTTCTTGGTGGAGTTCCACGCCCAGATGATCGGCAGCCCGGGCATAACCCCAGACAACTGCATCGTGTCGAACAATTCCGCCAGGGGGATGATAAAGAGCTCCTAAAATCGGATAACGGGTGCCAGTTGAAACATCCAAACTAGGAGCAAGCTCTTTGACCTCCTGCGGTCCGATTACACTAGAGTCAACACCCGCCAACTTGTTCACCTCGGCGCGCCAGTTCATAGTGCGTAAAGCCGAGTCTGTATGAGCCAAGGTCAAATGTCCTCTTCTAGAAAACATCACATTCAGATTGAGATCGGTCGCCATAGTGTTGTAAAGCTCAAGGGAACGATCGTAGAAAGCGACACCCTCAGGTGTCAGATAGTTTGATCTGACAATGGCTGTGTTGCGACCTGAACCACCACCACCGAGATAGCCCTTATCCACAACAGCCACGTTAGTAATTCCATGGTTCTTGGCGAGATAATACGCTGTAGCTAACCCGTGAATTCCGCCACCAATGATGATCACATCGTAATGACTCTTAAGAGTATGACGACGCCACATTCGAGGCCACGAACCACTTTTGAGTCCTTGTCTAACAAGGGAAGCTGCAGAATAGCGATAATAACTTTGGGCACTCACCAGACACACATTACACAACTAGTCATTACCTGCTACCTCTTTTGCTTGTTTGATCCATGCTTGAGTATCGATCCCCATTTTTTCTCCGTCGTAAGCAATTCGTTGTGTGGGTTTGACTTCTAGAACTACTCTTCTGGGAGAATCAAGAAATTTAGCGAACCATTCAGCCGCTTCCCCATCACCGCGAAGCGCCTCAGACAATTCTGGATAAAACCAGTTCTTTATTTCTTCAGAATCGTGAATGGTGCATAATCCCTTCCAAGTAACTGTCTTGTTCCGAGGTAAAGGCGACCCTGTACTCGTAACACATATTGAGACTCTAGGATCTCGGCGAACGGCATGAATACGTGCCCTTTGAGCAGATGCTGTTAACCAAAAACTTCCTTTACGCCAAACGTACGACATTATTACACCCACAGGCCAACCTTCTTTATTAGCCCACATGAAAGTACATTCGTTATGCGCTAGAAGAAGCTCTTCCTCCGCACTTGCATCTAGATCATAAACGGTTACATCTTCGTAGTTTTCTGGGTGTGTACTCACGATTTCTCCTTTGGAAAGAACTGCCCTGCGTTCGCACTCATTCCCCCATCTGCTGTGACTACTGCCCCAGTAACAATGCTGGCTTGAGTTGAGATTAAAAAACTGATTACTGCCGCAATTTCATCAGGCGTTCCCCATCGCTGGAGAGGCATGCGGCGTCGAAGATCTTCATAATATTCGACATTACTTAAAGCTCTCTCTGTCATTCCAGTCTCCGTGGGCCCTGGACAAATTGCATTGATTCGTATGCCCCTTGGGCCCAAATCAACGGATACAGCTCTAACTAAATTTATTACAGCAGCCTTTGAGGCGTTGTAAGCCCAGAGATCTGGATCCCCACGTAAACCTGATGTCGAAGCAGTCACAGCAATCGCACCGTCTTGCCCGGCTTTCAACAACTCTGGAACGACGGCACGTACACCAAGCACCACGGCCCTAACATTTACTTCCATAGTCCTGTCGAAAAGTCCCATGTCACTTTCTGTTAAATCCCCGCGTGCTGAGACGCCTGCATTGAAAACTGCAGCATGAAGTCCGCCAAACATTTCTTTAGCTTTTTCGACTGCAAAGATAGTCGTCTCACTATCGGTAACGTCGCCAACTAAAGGAAAGATACGCTCTTTGCTTCCAATCCAATCAAAAAATTCTTCATCTTTGTCAACGGCGACTACTGAACCCCCCTCAGAAATAAACCTTTCACTTGTAGATCTGCCAATTCCCGAACCTGCACCCGTAACTATGGCAACTCTTCCATCATGTAATCCTGAACTCATAAAACTCCAATCACCCATTGACAGGTGTATTACATCAAACCCGATAGCGTCAAACCATGGATGTTTATGAAGCAATTTACACTACTCGAGCCATGCGAAGAGTTAAACCAGATCCGATCCCGGAAGATGTTTTAAAAACGGTAATGGATGCCGCTGTTCGTGGCCCATCCGGTGGTAATGCTCAAACTTTCAGAATGATATGTGTAACTGATCCTGAGATTAAATCAAAAATGCAAAAATTTTACCGTGCATGTCTTGATGAATTGAACGCCACTCAATATGCAAGTGTTCAAGATCAGATTAAAGAAGATGAAAAAAATTCAGAACGGTCTACACCGGCACGCATTAATGACTCGGCTCAATGGCTTGCTGACAATCTTCACAATGTGCCGATGCTAATTTTCTTTTTTGGAAAACTTGGGGGTGAGTCAACAACTTTTCCCGTTCTTTGGAATCTTTGCCTATCTGCGAGAGCGGAGGGCTTGGGCACATGTATAACAACACTATTAAAGCTTAAAAAAGACGAAGTTGAAAAAGTTTTAGAAACACCAGATGATGGTTTTTGGCACATGCATGCAATGATTCCGATCGGGTATCCGATGGGTAATTGGGGAATTGCACAAAGAAAACCTGCAAATCTATCAACCTTTCAAGACCGGTGGGATAATCCTGTTTCCTGGGAGATTCCTGAACCCCTCTGGCCTAACTCTTAATAAGAGAACCAAGCATTGATTTAGTTTTTTTAAAATCGGAACCAAGAATTCCGCTTGGAAGACGTATGGCTGCAATTAAGAGAAGCAACCCGCTAAAAGTCATTTGATTGGCCGACCCGGAATCACTGAGTTGTCCCAGAAGCACAGTTAATAAACCTCCTGAAGCTAGGACACCTGCTAGAAGCGCACCTGACGGCATTGATATACCTGCCAAATAGACAATAGCGATCACGATCATCGAGTCGAATAAACCGAATGAACGAGCTGAAATTATTTGTCGTTGATAACCGATTAAAGCCCCTCCGATTCCTGCCAAAAATGCTGATAATCCAAACGCTGTTAGTTTCGCTCTAGCTACATTGATCCCGATTGAAGACGCCGCACGCTCGTTAGCTCTCACGGCTAACCACTGTCGACCTGTTATCCCACTTCTAACACTAAACAGTAGAAATAAACATAAAGCCAACGTTACGAGAACAAGTACCACAAAAGGTCGCCTAGGGTAATCAGTTCCTACAGCACTAATGCCAAGCTCCAGCCCAAATATAGAGGGAGTCGGCATCCGTGTCCCGAAATCTCCTCCAGTTAACCATGGCCAACGAAATAGCAGTTCTTCAATAGCGACTGACGCGGCTAAAGTAGCAACTGCTAACTGAAGGCCGCGGACCCGCACTGCTATAAGCCCAACTAAGATTCCAACTAATACTGAAAAAAGCGACGCTATAAGAGGAGCTAGAGGAAAAGGTAAAACATCAAGTCTAACTGTCATAAACGCAGCTATACCTGCAAACGCGTATGTAGCAAGAGACACCTGTCCCACAAAACCGGTTATAACAACTATCGATGAAGCAATTATTGCCACACAACCTGAGACTACAATCGCTAATCGCCACTCACTTCCCGTTAAAAAAGTTACAACAATCGCTGCAGTAATAAAAAGAAAAGGTTTAGCGGGAATATTTTTTGCATCCGATACTTTTGGTAAATGAGTAACAAATTCTGTACCTCTTAAAGGAAGAGTTTCTCCCCAAAAAGCCAGAACAAGTAAAATGATTAGAAGAGGAACTCCCTGCTGAATCCCAATATTAGGTAACCATGACCACTCAACTTGAATGTTCATTAACTCTGACTGAAGCATCCCGATAAACAAACCCGCAAAAGCTGCTATTAGAAATGAACTAAGTCTTGCTAAAAGTGCAGCTGCTAAAGCAGGAACTATTAGGAAGCTTGCAGCATTAATATCTAATCGTGTTGCCGGCCCTGCAAGAATCATTAAAAAACCACAAGACATTGAAGCAAGAATCCAGTTGATTGCGCCAATCTTTTTAGATGAAATTCCCAACAAATAAGCTCCGCGCTCATTTTCAGCAACCGCTCGACTTTCTCTACCAAATTTTGTATACCTATAGGTAATCGCAAGAAACAGAGCGATAATTAAAGTCACCGCAACCATCCATATTCTGTCCTGATTTATTCTCGTATCACCAATTTGAATTAAACCCTCTGGAAGAATTCCATCTATCACCAGTCCTGTTGCGCCTTGTGAACCAATTCTGAGTCTCGCAATTTCCATCAAATATATTAGTAAACCCAATGATGCTACTAAAGCACTTAACGGAGGTGAATTTCTTAACGGTCTGACAATGAAGAAATAAATAATCACCCCCATCAATGCAGCCAAAATCATGCACGCAATCAATGCGGTAGCAACAGTTGGTGATGAAACTATCGAAAGTCGATCTGGTAGACCTAAAAAAGGAAGAATCAATTCGCCCGTAGATCTCAATTCGTAAAAAGCAACTGCTATGTACAAGCCCATTGCAGCATGTGCAAGATTCAATACTCCACTGGCTCGATGTGTTAAAACTAGCCCAATCGCTATTGAACCAATTACCGCTCCCGTCCCGCAACCAAGAAAAAGATAAGTTAAATGTTCACTAATTGGATTTCCTATCAACCAATTTCTGCAAATAAGGCAGGTGTATCAATCCAGCCATCATGAGCGGGCACAAGTTCGCCATCCTCTATAGAAAATAGCTTTTGTTGTGGTGCACATAAGGCTGGGAGACCAGGTATCTGATTACCATCACAAGTGTATGGATGACCCCAAAAACTAGGCCTTTGATTTGAGCTTTGAATAAGGTCTATCAACGATTCACTGCTTATACCTGATTCAGTTTGATCCAATTCAAGCAAAAGAGAATACAGATTCAACAATCCTCGCATTGCAACTGTCCCAACCCCGCCCGCAGGTTCGTCTGCATATTGTTCTACAACTTCCTCAAAAATGCTGCCTTCTAAACCTTCTGAAATGGGACCTTCAGAATTGAAAAGAACAGATTCAATAGCGCTTCCAGCTACTTCTTGAATTTCATCTGCTGCGCAAGCACCTACTAAATAAAGTTGAGCTTCAATGCCAAGTTCTACCATTGTTTGCATAACAGGCGCACACGAAAGATCGGCGGCGGCTACCACTATGGCATCTGGATTAAACTCGGCTGCTTTTGTCAGAACCGGCAGAAAATCGAGGCTGAATAGAGGAAAAGGGATTACCTCAACTTCAAGACCAAGAGCTTCGGCAAGTGCAGCTCCATACTCTCTAGTTGCAATTGTAAATGATTCAAATTCACCATGGGCAAGCACAATCCGGGACGCATCTAAATATTCAATTGCATGCCCAATGAAACCGCCATAACCGCCAGGTGTCGCACCACTAAAATAAAAAGCAATTGGCGATTTCATTTCAACCATGTTGGCGGGTATGCCTCCCACTATTGGAATCCGATTTTGTTCAAGAATTGGTAAAGATCCGTTACTTCCCACATCAATTCCTGTAGTTATTGCTACTACACCAGCCATAACCATTTCCTGAGCACAAGATTGTGACTTTTCTATCGAAAAATCCGTTATACAAGTCACAAGCTCAATCGGTCTCCCATTAATTCCACCAAGTTCTGAGTTAACCCAGTCCGCCGCGGCTTGGATCGCTACACGTGCTTCAGGAAAAGAACCAGCGGGTGAGTTTTCCATATTTATTAGACCTACTAGAACAGGATCAAGATCGAAATCAGCCTTTACTGCCTCAACTGGCAATTGACCCATAAACCAATTGCCGTCCCAATCTAATGATAGACGACCGACAACAGTCTCTAAGTCAGGCGTAAAAGTGGTCGTTGTAGGAGCAACAGTCGTAG
>TARA_B110000014_G_scaffold264151_1_pt1 | contig 10304 bp, 13 predicted proteins | sample TARA_B110000014 | Tara Oceans TARA_B110000014 (sample SAMEA4396468) | marine metagenome | biome: Westerlies Biome; feature: [MES] marine water layer (ENVO:01000295) within the mesopelagic zone...; material: water (ENVO:00002006), including particulate matter (ENVO:01000060) such... | reverse complement strand
GCAACTTCGTAGGCGTCGGTGCGGGATCTATCGGTATCGGATCTCTCATGGGCGGGTAGCCGATATCGATCGAAGCTTGAAGGTTCGTCAGCGAATAGGTCGTCCTGGTCTTCAATATGAGTATCGGCCGGCCAATCCGCATCGCGTCTTATCGATTCGTTGTAAGGATGAGCATTTGTATCTTCAACCTCATGGACGAATTGTTGAGGGTTATTGTTTTCGACTTCGAGGAGTGCGTTTGTTTCGATAGCTTGCTGAATCTCGAGCTGAAGTTCGCTGCCCGAGAGCCGCAATAGCCCTATCGCGTTTTGTAACTGTGGCGTGGCCTTGAACCGTTGGCGGGTTTTAGTTGAGGGAATTTGTTTCATATTCCAATCGGTTCGATGGTTATTGCTGGCGATTTACGATCGCTGTCTACGTAGAGAACCGTGGCCCTAGGTAGACTCGTTGCACCACCTCATCTGATAGTACGTCGTGTGCCGTTCCATCGGCAATGATACGGCCTTCGTTTACGATGTACGCTCGATCGCAGATATCCAAGGTTTCTCGAACGTTGTGGTCAGTGATGAGTACGCCGATTTGACGCGTTGCAAGTTTGCGAATTTCCACCTTAATGTCGTCAACAGAAATTGGGTCGACGCCGGCAAACGGTTCGTCAAGTAACAAAAAACGTGGCTCGTTTGCGAGCGCGCGAGCAATCTCTAGTCGACGCCTTTCTCCGCCAGAAAGGCGCTCACTGATCACTTCGCTAATCTCGTCCAGATTAAACTCTGCAAGAAGCTGTTGTGCCAAAACTTTTTTCTGCGACTTGTCAAGATCACCCCTCAATTCAATGATGGCATGCAAATTGTTCTCAACGGAGAGCTTTCGAAAAACACTCGGTTCCTGGGGTAAATAGACCAATCCTTTCCGGGCGCGTTGATGCATGGGTGCATTGGAGAGGACGTGCTCATCGACTGATACCGTGCCACTGTCCAGTCTTACCAGCCCTACAACCATGTGAAAACTGAGGGTTTTCCCGGCACCGTTGGGTCCCAGAAGCCCAACGATTTCTCCGCTCGAGACGTGGATGGATAAATCATTAACAACCGGTCGGCCGCGGTAGCTTTTATGGAGATTAGCTGCGCGTAGGATTGACATCGAGCTCTTATTCTCGAGGGTCCCAGATGAATTCAACTCCTCCGGACATTCCGGAATCCGCCCTTACTATGCCGGCACCGATATCGTAGAGAATTTTTTCGCCACGAAATAGGCTGCCTCCTTGTCTAAGAAATGCCATTCCCTGGAGTTCTATTTGGTTGAGCTCACGGTGATAGATTATGTTGTGGGCCCGCGCATCGATTGAGGAATTGTCCTTGTTAATAGTGCGCGTGAAGTGGGCTTTATCTCCGTTTGCTGTAATTTTTTGCACTTCACCTTCCAACCAATCGATCGTCATCGAGTCCGCCTCGACATGAATATTTCCTTGATCCAATGTCACTGAGCCGCTGATCACTGTGCGGGTCGTCATGTCGCCGCGGAGATCGTCGCCGCGAATATGGATTGGCGTTTCGTTAGCAAATGAGGAATTGGGGGCAGAAAGCGACGTTAAACACCAACAAACAGCAATAGCTTCAAATACGCGTTTTCGGAAGGATGACAAAGTGGACCCGCTGATCGGTCGAAGATCGAAGTTGCAAGAAATCTTGTTCAAGGTCGCATTCAAAACTCGCGGCGCGGACATTGCTTGAAGACGTTTTGATAATAACAGGCTCGTTCGATTCAACGCGCTTTAGTTCCGGAAAAATTGTCAACGATTTGCCGTGAAGCTCCATGAGTGTTTGATTGTTACGGCCTCTTGAAAGCCGTACTTGACCAGAGAAGTGAATCGATGTTCCAGGACCCATCGCCTCACTAGGCGGCGCGTTTTGGGAGATTAAATGCCGTTTGATCTCTCCGAGCTTCGAGTAAATATACCAGGCAGATTCACCGGGCTGAAGGAAGGTCAAGGAAGGTTCTACCAGAGTCGAGTGACCCGTCGCCGCATGCTGGCTGATCGCCTTTGACGATATGGTGTATTGGTGTAGACCATGCGAACCAAACTGGCTGATTCTCGCGTTCTCAAGGTAAAGATTTGGCCGATCCGACAATTCTGGTGGTAAGTTAGGTTGCAACAATTCTTCGTACTCCAATCCCCAGAAGACGAGGAATGTGGCGACGACGAGACCGGCGATCAAGTACCAGCGTGTCACTCGTTTCCTTCGAGACGGGAAGCGAGTATAAGTTCGCACACTTCTCGCACTGCACCCTCGCCCCCCTTTGCTTTCGTGACGAAATCGGCACTTTTTTGTACTTCCACACGCGCGTCAGCCACGGCAATCCCGAGGCCGACGTTTTGAAATAGAGCCAGGTCGGGCAGGTCATCTCCGACATGAGCCATATGTCGAGGTTGGATACCGCTTTCTTGGCATAGTTCCTCAAGCACTTCATCTTTCTGGGCGACGTTTTGAAAAAGAAAGCGAATATTCAATTCTTTGGCTCTTCTTTCGACGATGTCCGACGTACGTCCAGAAACGATGGCGATCGAGATGCCTTCCAGTTGGATTTTCTTGATTCCGTAACCGTCATGGACATTGAAAGCCTTCATTTCAATCCCCGCGGATCCGTAGAAAAGCCGTCCGTCGGTCAAGACTCCATCCACGTCGAGAATGAGCATTTCAGTTCTAGCTAGCTTTGAACGAAGATCTTTGTTCACACGGACGCCTGCGTAATATAGAGGATCACGTTATAGCCTAACCAGATAGTGAGCATTAAAGCTCCTTCGAGTCGCGAGATAGATCCGCGACAAAGAGCAAAAATTACGAGAGCAAGGGTCAAGGTGGTCATTGCGCCGTAATCCCTCCATAAAACAACCGAGTCAATTCCGATCGGGTGCATTAGGGCGGGCACGGAGAGAACAGCCAGAACATTGAGAATGTTTGATCCGACAATGTTGCCAATCGCAATATCAGCGTGCCCTTTAACAGCGGCACTGACGCTCGCCGCGAGTTCCGGCAAGCTGGTGCCGATAGCAACTATTGTTAGACCTATGATGAGCTCGTCGATGCCTAGTAGCTGAGCTATTTTTGTAGCCTCTTGCGTCACAAGCTGGGCTGATAAAAGCAAGAGTAATAAGCCGAAAACAAGCCAAAGCACCCCTCTATGCGTGGGCATAGCAGGTATTTGATCCAATTCATCATTCACAACGCCGTGCAATTGCGGCTGTAGTCGTTGTTTGGCGAACATCAGATAGAGAATTAGGCCCAGCCCTGCTAACAACAACAGCCCGTCCAGCGATCCCAGGAAAAGGTTAGCGAGGCAAAAGAGTCCGAGCAAAGTCGCGCCGATAAGCCAGCGTACTTCGTTCTTAACTATCTCGTGGGAAAATGGCAATGGGGCTGCAATCGCTGTGACGCCGAGTACGAGGCCGATATTGGCAATGTTAGATCCAATGGCATTTCCAATTGCTAGTTTGGGAGCAGCTTCGAGTGATGCTGAAATTGCGACCAGTATTTCGGGCGCCGAAGTGCCGATCGACACTATTGTAAGACCGATTACGATCTTGGAAACGCCAAGGTTGGCCGCGGTGACCGCTGCTCCCGATACGAAACGTTCGGCGCTCCATACGAGGAGTATTAAGCCGACGATAAGAATGGCGGAGGACTGCAACAAAATGAAAGTGAATTACTAGGAAGTGAAGTCGGAAGGATTGTAGCAAGACTCTCGAACACACAATTAAGGCGCTGTTATAGTGGGCACGCACAGGCCCCGTGTCAGACGGTCGGTCGCATCAATTTAGGCGTAGAACAGATATGGAGACCGAACTCAGAAAGAGGCTTGAAATTGAATTTACTAGCGCTGAGATTACTGTCGATATGGATGGCAATCGGGCAGCTATTCGAATCATTGCTGATGTTTTTGAAGGCCTCGCGCCTGTCAAGCGTCAACAAAAGGTCTACCGCTGCATAGCCGATCTCATTGAGTCTGGAGCGTTGCACGCGGTCACGATTAAAGCGCTCACTCCACATGGTCTTTAGCCAATCGTTTTAGAGAGAATTTTGTGGATAAATTGCTGATAAGGGGTGGAAACCCCCTGACGGGCACGGTCACTATTTCGGGCTCAAAGAATTCTGCCCTGCCGATTCTTGCAGCTTCAATTTTGTCGGAAGAATCGCTTCGAATAGTGAATGTCCCCCACCTCAATGATGTGACGACCATGATCGAGCTCCTTGGAACGATAGGCCTAGATGTCACAGTTGAAGAAAATATGACGATTGAAGTCCGCACTCGGGATATCGTGAATCTCCGAGCGCCGTATGATCTTGTTAAGACGATGCGGGCTTCGTTCCTCGTTTTGGGACCGTTGCTGGCAATCTATGGTCACGCCGAAGTATCGCTACCAGGAGGTTGCGCGATTGGCCCTAGACCCGTTGACCAGCACCTCAAGGGATTGTCGGCGCTCGGCGCTGACATTCAAGTTGAAGAGGGTTATGTCGTTGCAGACGCAAAGAAAGGGTTGATCGGAACAACAATAGACATGGACGTAAAAACGGTTGGAGGTACCCAAAATTTGATGATGGCGGCGACGCTAGCGCGTGGTGAAACCACTATCCGCAACGCTGCGTGTGAACCTGAGGTGACAGAACTCGCAGCATGTTTAGTGGCGATGGGTGCGCAAATCGAAGGAGCCGGTACAGATACTCTAACGATAGAAGGAGTAAGTTCTCTCCAAGGAGGAGAATTCCGAATCATGCCTGATCGAGTAGAAACAGGGACGTATTTGATTGCTGCAGCAGCTACTCAAGGGCAACTCTTGCTTCGGAATACGTGTCCCGGACACGTCAAAGCTGTTACTAACAAACTTCAAGAAAGTGGCGTTTCGATTACGATGGATGATGATTGGATAAGACTAGATGCGGGGGCGCACGATCTGACTGCTGTCGACATCTGTACTGAGCCCTATCCAGGATTTCCGACAGACATGCAAGCACAGTACGTTGCCCTTAATGCCATTAGTAAGGGTACCAGCCGTATAACCGAGACAATCTTTGAAAATCGGTTCATGCATGTTCATGAATTGGCCAGGTTAGGTGCAGACATATCGTTCGATGGTAAAACCACGGCCATCGTAAGGGGGGTAACGGGACTCCGGGGCGCTCCCGTGATGGCGACAGATTTACGAGCATCATTCAGCTTAGTTATTGGAGGTCTGGTGGCGGACGGTGAGACCCTAGTGGACAGGATTTACCACATTGACAGGGGATACGAGTGCATTGAGGAAAAATTGCAGTCGATTGGGGCCAACGTACAACGTCTTTCGTCGGATTGAAATCAAGGCAAATTCTTGATCAACATATTAAGAATCGATACCGACGAAGCTGATTTCGAGAATGTTCTGGGAAACCTTCTCAAGTGGGAGGCCCGCGAGGACGCGACAATCGAGATCAGGGCTAAAGCCGCCATTGATAGGGTCAGGGCGGAGGGTGACGGTGCTCTCATAGCGTTGACCGCAGAATATGATCGCTTTGAAGTCTCGTCGATGGAGCGATTGACGGTCTCTCCAGGTCAATGTCGTGAAGCATACGAACTACTTGTCAACTCCGACAGAAAAGCTCTTGACGAGGCGGCGGCGCGCATTAAGTCGTTTCACGAGGCGGAAATTGACGAATCTTTTGAGACTGAGGACGAACACGGTAATGTTCTGGGGTACCGAGTAACGGCCATACAACATGTAGGCGTATATGTACCGGGCGGTCAGGCCGCTTATCCGTCTTCAGTACTTATGACAGTGATTCCCGCGCGTATCGCTGGGGTTCGCGAGATCACCGCTGTAGTGCCAGCTCCCATGGGTGAATGCAATCGTCACGTGCTCGCGGCAATGCACGTGGCGGAAGTCGATCGGATATACACAATTGGCGGTGCGCAGGCGATAGCTGCGCTCGCGTATGGAACAGAAACAGTAAAGTCCGTTGATAAGATTGTCGGACCGGGAGGGGCATTTGTTGCGGCAGCAAAACGATTGGTCTTTGGACCTGTAGGAATTGACGCTATCGCCGGTCCAACTGAAGTTCTGATAGTTGCTGACGGGTCCGTTCCCGCTCAATGGACGGCCCTGGATTTGTGCGCCCAGGCAGAGCACGATCGTAGTGCCCAGGCAATTCTGATTTCCCCGTGCCGGGCGTATCTCGAAGCAGTGTATCGTGAGATCGAAAAGTTAATGCCTGGTCTCGAACGAAACGCAATAATAGAAAGATCCTTTGAGGATCGTGGCGCATTTATAAAGTGCCGTGATCTTGAAGATGCGATTTCGCTTGTCAATCGTTTTGCGCCGGAGCACTTACAGCTTGCCGTTTCGGAACCGGACGCGTTGCTGCCGCTAGTTCAGCACGCGGGAGCAATATTTATGGGTGCGTATAGCGCAGAAGCGCTTGGCGATTATTCGGCGGGACCGAGCCATGTACTGCCGACTTTCGGTTCGGCACGCTACGCATCCGGGCTCAGCGTTCGTGAATTTCAGAAACGTAGTTCGATTATCCGATGTTCGCCTGAAGGTGCTAGGAAAATAGGTCGAATTGCAGCGACACTTGCCGATACGGAGGGTCTTACCGCGCACTCAGCGGCGGCTCGAGCTCGAGTCGAAGATCCGTGAACTCATGCTGAATAATTCGATGCCGGCAGTTTCATGGTTATTGTCGCGATGGGCACTTATTTGGTTTGATCGGCGTGAAGCCGCAAGAAAACGACGTTCCAGTTTCGCGCTCCCATCATTCTTTTTAGCGAGGACGATTAACTCGGGAACGCGGTGCCACGCAAACTAGAAATAATTCGTCCGAATAAGCGATATGAGCGGAGTATTGAGGCTGGTTACGTTGACGACCTTGAACAACGAAGAATTGTTGAAATCTTCACAGACCTCCACCACACCATTATGCTTCGTTATTCGTCGCCTTCGCTCTTATCACGCGTTAAGCATGGTCTAGGATTCACTGCGCCGGATCCTATTAGAGGCCTTTACCTCTGGGGTGGGGTGGGCCGTGGCAAGACCTATTTAATGGATTTGTTTTACGAATCACTGCAACCGGGTATGTCCGAACGACTGCATTTCCACCACTTTATGCGCCGGATTCACGAAGAATTGGCGTTGTTGGAGGGTACTGTGGATCCCATCGAAGCGGTCGCTTCCCGATTAGCTAGGTCCACCCCGATAATTTGCTTCGATGAGTTTTTTGTTTCGGACATTGGCGACGCGATGATACTCGGGGGTTTATTGGACGCTCTTTTCGCCAAGGGCGTTACGCTCATAGCCACGTCCAATGTGGCGCCAGGTAATCTGTATGAAAATGGGCTACAGCGAAATCAATTTTTACCCGCAATTGCGCTTATTGAGCGCCACATGCGTGTAGAAAAACTTGACTCGGGGACCGACTATCGGCTGAATTTCCTTCGGAAGCGCTCGGTCTATCGAGTTGCGGGTACTGACGATCTATTCTCTGAGGTCGAGTTCGCAACCTTAACGGGAGGAACATTTAAAGTTGGCGGTCACATAACGGTCAATGGTCGCGATATTGCTGTTCGTTATAGAGCGGAAGGGGCGGTTGGGTTTGAGTTTTCAGCCCTATGTGATGGGCCGCGCAGCGCGAATGACTACATCGAGATCGCCCGGCTTTTCCATACGGTTGTCATTTGGGGGATTCATCAGCTTGACGGGGAATGTGAAGGCCAGGCACGGCGCTTCATAAGTTTGATCGACGAGTTCTATGATCGCGGAGTGAAGGTTCTATTTAACGTTTCGGTGGAGGTTGAATCTTTATACGTCGGTTCGAAGCTATTGCGCGAATTCGAACGTACTCAAAGCCGCATTATCGAGATGCGATCGAACGCTTATCTATCGCGCCCGCATCGTCCGTAGCACCGGCTGATAGGGCATGGCTAGAGTTGTAAACAATTAGGGCGTGAACTAAGATTCGCGCTCCCTATTCTCCGGGTCCCGAAATGAAGACGGTGAGTGTGCGTCAACAAGATGTCGCGCATGACTGGTATGTCGTTGACGCGACGGGTCAGACGCTTGGGCGTCTGGCAAGCGAGATTGCGCGTCGTCTCCGAGGCAAGCACAAGGCCGAGTACACGCCACATGTGGACACTGGTGATTACATTATCGTGGTAAATGCCGAAAAGGTCTTTGTTAGTGGGAACAAGGAAACGAAAAAAATTTATTACAGGCATAGCGGATATCCAGGGGGAATAAAGAGCACGTCGCTTAAGAAGTTGCGTGAGGCCAAGCCTGAAGCGCTGATAGAGAAGGCAGTGAAGGGAATGCTACCCAGGAATCCCTTGGGTCGCGCGGTTTTCCGTAAATTGAAAGTGTATGCCGGCGATACGCATCCACATGGAGCGCAGCAGCCGAAAACGATGGTGCTAAGTTAAAGAATGGATGATTCGAAGTACGGGACCGGGCGTCGAAAAAGTTCTGCCGCGAGAGTATTTCTGCGGAGCGGTACCGGTCGAGTTTTAGTGAATAACCGAACGCTCGATGAATATTTTGGACGCGAAACCGCTCGCATGATTGTCCGACAACCTTTAGAGGTTGTGGATGCGGTCGATCAATTCGACTTACGTATAACGGTCGAGGGCGGCGGCGGTTCAGGGCAAGCGGGAGCTATTCGGCTCGGTATAGCTAGAGCTTTGGTGGATTACGATGAAAAATTACGACTACCGCTTCGACAAGCTGGATTACTAACTCGCGATGCGCGAGAAGTAGAACGAAAGAAGGTTGGGCTTCGAAAGGCACGAAAGCGACCGCAATATTCGAAGCGCTAGGGATCGGGCCTTCGCTGTTAGCGTGAGGTTTCCATTTAAGCATTGTTCGTGCTGAGACACGGAAGCGTTCAGGATCGGAGATAATATGAGCCTTGTCACAAAACGGGCGTCAATGACGCTTTTCTCTGACCCGCGAGATCACTACAGTCACCGCGTACGGATGGTTTTGTGTGAAAAAGGGGTAACTGTCGACGTCGTAGATGTCGACCCATCGCAGAGGCCCGAAGAGCTTTCGGAAATCAACCCCTATGGAACGCTTCCGACTCTTCTAGACCGAGAACTGGTTTTATACAAAAGTACGGTAATTATGGAGTACTTGGATGAGCGGTTCCCACATCCACCCTTGCTGCCCGTGTACCCTGTCGCACGGGCTCAATGTCGTTTATTGATGCACCGTATCGAGCTTGATTGGAGTACGAGAGTCGATGTTTTAATGGCGGGCAGAGGACGAGAGGCTGCTATGGATAAGGCTCGAAAAGAGCTACGAGAAAGTCTTGCGGCCATAGCACCTGTATTTGCTGATCGCCCCTTTTTTATGAACGAAGAATTCACTCTGGTGGATTGTTTTGTCGCGCCTATTCTCTGGCGGCTGGATGCATTGGATTTGAAGATGTCAGCTCGCCAACTTAAGCCAATGCAAAGATATATGAACGAAATGTTTGAACGTGAGACGTTTCAAGAGAGCCTTACAGAACCCGAAGTGGATATGCGCGAATAAAAGAGGCGGGTATGTATGAAAGTGGGTTCTCGCGAAATCGGACAATGCGACATTTCGGTATACGGCTTGATCTCACATACCATTTAGACGAAACCGACGCACACAAAGCATCGTGCTGATTCAATCTACGTACTCGAGAATCTTGACCACCTTCTGAACACCGAAGACCGTTCGTACTGCCTCGACGGCGCGGCTTGCCTCATCTTGAGGAACCAAACCCATCAAGAAAACTACGCCGTTGTCGGTGACTACTTTGAATCGGCTTAAGTTCACATTTTGTGTCATCAACAATTTTGATCGCACCTTCGTGTTGATTAGCGCATCGCCGGCGCGAACTGTGATGCTTGTCGGCCCGCTTACCGTAATTTCATTGTGAATATGCTGTACGACGCGGATTTTGAAAATGGCCGACTCAACGAGTCTAACCAACGCTGAGTTTTCGACCTGACCAGTCAAGAGAACTGTACGATTAAAGGAATGAACTGAGACATTGCCGGCATTAATTTTTGGTTCGAGTCTTCTGATTTGGCGATGTGCGATTCGTTGGATAAACCCATCGTCAATTATTCTTCCTGGAGAGCGGGCGGTTGGGACACTTTTAAAGGAGTTGCACGAGCTGAGGAACATCAAAACCAAAAGTAAGCTGGTCACGGTGGGTTTAACAGACATGTGAAGCCTCGTTAAATGTTTGATGACCGATTATAAGTTCGGTCGATAAAAACGGGTGTTTTGGCCGACCTGACAGATGTGG
>TARA_B110000014_G_scaffold41172_1_pt1 | contig 10314 bp, 8 predicted proteins | sample TARA_B110000014 | Tara Oceans TARA_B110000014 (sample SAMEA4396468) | marine metagenome | biome: Westerlies Biome; feature: [MES] marine water layer (ENVO:01000295) within the mesopelagic zone...; material: water (ENVO:00002006), including particulate matter (ENVO:01000060) such... | reverse complement strand
CTCACCCCAAGTACTGCAAATCACAATCAGCCTCTTTGTTTCCGAGATATCCTCTGGAGAAATGTCTTCCATATCCATGACTTTCGGATTCAGATCGAACCTCTTTGCCGAATGGGCAGCGTCATCGGCTAACTCTTCGGCATTTCCCGTCTCAGTTCCAAAAATTAGGAGTAAGTCCGTGTCATCCATTGTCACCACTAGGTTCTCGTGTTTTTCCTCACTTACAAACTTTGAAGGTTGTTGACAGGGGGCCGGTTACGGTAACCGAAAATGATGCGGGGGTGATGCTGCTGCCCCCTGCCAACGTATCCATATCTATTGGAGTGTCCCTATGTCTGTTGCAGTGATTCCGAAGTGATCCCATACTGGCTGTAGCCAAGCTCTGATGTCAGCCTCGTAGTCTGCGGAAGAATCTCCATCGTTAGTTAGGTCGAACATGGCCACGATCTGGTCGGAGTAGTAGTTAGCCATCCACCCGTATGCCTCACATGTAGGCTGATCGTCATCGGTGGTCTGATGCGAAACTATGTTGTAGCAGCCGGTGTAAGTCTGACCTCCTCCCATACTGTAGTTCTCGTACCAAGCATAGCCCTCACAAGAGTTCTGAGAACTGTCTGCTGAGACATTGTGGGAGACCATGTTGTAGCATACCGAGGTGTACTCGGCGACGTATGCCTCGATGACCCTGTAGAAGGAGTGGCCCTCTGCCTGGTGCTTGTCGTAGTCTGAGGTATCTCCAGCGGCTAGATCATCGGTCATCTTCGATGCGTACCTTACGGAAGCCTGTGAATAGACGATGACGATGTTCTTGAGGATCTCATCTCGTGCATCGACTAGACCTTGCATGTCCTCGTTCTGCATAGCGGTGAGGCCGGCATTCATTGCAGCCAGTGTGGCTACGTTAGTTGCGGCGGTGCCGCCAGAGTTGGCGGTCCCGAAGTTTCCAGCCCTCTTGTCGGCAGTGGCGTATGGTCCGCATCCGTCGTAGTCATGGTTAGAATCATCTGGTCCGTGATAGAATGCCCATCCTTCGTCCCAGGCGTGCTGAGCATCATCTGGGCCCCAGTTTCCAGCCTCTGCCTTGATAATAGCGGCATTTAGCTCGTGGATTGCGTATGCAGTCATGACTCCGTTCTGGATTCCCTTCTCTGTGGCTTGGTCTCTGACTGTGTCGGACTCGTCCGCGAATGGACCGGTCCCGTCGATAGCTGCGGATACGAAGTCGTTCCATGAGCCGTCTGCACCATAGAATGCGTCGTAGGCGTGGTTCTTTCCCGAAGCATCGGCGAAGCCCATTAGGGTCCTGTAGGAACCGTCTGACTTCTCTGCATGCTCTCCGTTCTCATAGATGTCCTTAACGCCGTCCCAGTCGTATGCTCCAGATAGATCCTTGATGTCACAGACATCTCCCATCAGCATGCGGTGGTTGTCGACGTTTGAGGCATATTCGTAGCCCCCGTCCTCTGCATCCAGGTCAACATCTTCTCCTGCACACCCAGCAAGGGCTGAGGCCATCATCAGTATTGTCATCATTAAGCTTAGTAGTTTACCATTCATTTTAGGGCACCCTAAACCTTCGGATGGAGTTTGTCTTATAATTTTTAGGCAACCCTAAATCTCAATTGTGTTCCACTTCAGTGGACGTATTGATTTGTCTTAATTTTGTACTAAGAAATTGACTAACAACTGGTTTGGCAAATTGCCGATTAGCGTGGAAAGGTGACCTAGTTGACTCTGCGAGGTGGTTCTGGAAACTCCAGTTGAATGCAGAGAATTGGAAAGAATCTCAGAGCCGCATGCACCTCTAGGGGATGTCTCGTCTATCTTGTGGATCGAGATATCGTAGCAACCCGTGTATTCGCTGCCCATAGTTGTGAAATTATCGAGGAACATCTCGTAATTTAGTGATAGTATCGAATTTAGGACAGCAGTGCGTGATACTACATCCAATATTGTGGGGTCGTAGATGAAGGATCGATATGGAAGGTCCCCGAGAGACGGCAATGAGGCATATGCTTCTGAATCTAGACACCACGTTTCATCTGTAGGCTGTAAGTCATCGTTACAGAAGATTGCCTGCCCATCGCTGATAACAAATGCAATATCGCCGCCTCCCTCGGATAGGCATCTAAGAGCGCCATTGGTTCCATGGAATTCTGACCCTTCCCCGGGGAAGCTATAATTCGAATCGAAGACTGATTGGATTATCTCAGAAATCGTGGAGTTTCCTATATCTGGTAAATCGTTAGTCAGTCCCTCTCCAATCAGATGTCCTGCCGCCAATAGTGTGCTCGGATGACTTGGGCCTGCAAAGCATGGAGAAAGGCCACTCATCAAAGTATACGGATCCGATGAGTTGGCTAGTTCGCTGTCTGATTTGACGATGGCAATAGATTGTGAAAATGCTCTCTCTTGTTCGTCCAATAATGACGCCAGAACCGACATACCATCATGCTTCCATGCCTTCCAAGAGGGGATTCCATCGGTTATTGCAATGTTTATGACGCCATTAGAAAGGTTTTCCACCAGACTAATATGATTCTCGAATTCTGAAATGCTCACATTTATTCCCACATCATCGCTAATTGAATCGGCTAAGAATTCGAAAGAAAATGCAGTGGAGTTTGACAGAGGGCCAATTACACCGATTACGATTTCTTCTACACTCAGATTGACTTGTTCGGGATTACTAGGGTCCTCGAAGTATGCCTGCAACCCGGGAATGTTGTAAATGAGGGAGGAGTATCCATCCAAATGCTCGAAGGAGGTTGTGGAGGTGAAACCTGAGGTTCCGAATAGAGATCGTAGTGTCTGATCCATCTCGTTGATTCCGCTGAGCCTAAGCAATTCTTCGGAAATCTTCTGCGAGGTTTCAGAATCGAGAAAGTCGGGATTGTACATTAATGCGTTGCTGGGAGACCTGCCAAAGGTTGGAAGTACGGTGTACTCATCCTCTGCGAGACACCACGAGGGCCTGTTCTGATCGTCTTCAGAACAGTGGTCGGATACTGTTGAGTCTTGGAGGAATGCGATGTCTCCAGTTCCATCTGAAAGGCACCTGAGCGCTCCTGAATATCCGTAATACTTTGTGCCTGCTTGTGGAATTGCGGGCTCATCATCCAGGAAGTCTTGGATTGTGAATAGTAGTGATTCCACATCGTTTGGATTTCCAGCGACATTAGCGTATCCAAGGCCCAGTAGGAAACCCATGGGCAGAAGCATCCCCACGGAGTCGAACCATCCTGTGTGACAGGGTTTCTTTCCCTCGAATAATGAAAATGGATCGGTCAACGGATCGTCGTCAATGTGGTAAGTGGCGATCTCGCTGTCTGATTTGACCCATGCATTGGAATTGTAGTAGGTTCTGCCGTAGTTCTCCTGATCAGCAAGAAGAACCTGGAGGTCGTAGTTCTTCCAACTCATCCAAGAGGAGGCTGCGTCCATCATTGCAAGGTCAATATGACCGAACCTGAGAGACTCGATCATGGCTTCTTCGGATTCAACGGGATATGGGGTGATATCGAAGATGGTCTCATCTGAAAATATCTCAGCCATGTAGGAAGGGTCATTTTGGGTGCCGAATGTTTCCTCATCCACGATGAATGCTATTGACAGGGGGATTGCTGCCTCCATCTGCTCTTCGTGTGATGGTTCTTCTTGTCCTGGTGTTACTAATTCTGAATTATCCGAATTTGTTTGCAAGCAACCTGAAAACGAAACGAGAAGAAGCATCATAGTACCGAGAAGAGTATTGCCTATTGGCTGACCTGTAGGCACAAATATTCCACTCAAACAGAACATATAAATTTCTGTGATTTGCCCTCTCACTGGACTATTTACGGAGTGGTTTACCTAGAATAGGGGTAGTCTTGATTTCCCCCTCCCCATGCCGTGACTATGGCACTAGGTGACCTTACAGACTTCGAGGCTAGGCTGCTGAAGTGGATTTCCGCATCGGACTTTGTTGAAGTTGCGTGGTCTACGAAGAGGGCCGCGGAAGCTTTCAACGTCAAGGAGAAGGAGGTCTACGAGGCATTGGCAGCCCTCTCCTCAAAGGCCAAGGATCACATTCAGATCTTCTATGACGGTGGAGCCATCAGAATCGTCGCGGACTACTAGTTCTCATTCGGTTAGGAGAGTTTTCTCGTACTGAGGCAAGAATACTCCTGTCCAAGTGGGCTTGGTGTTTTCGGACTCGTCAGTGAAGAATGAGCGAAGATAAATGGAGACCAAATCAATCAGCATCACAACCATGAAGATTATCAGAAGATAAGCTCCAACCTTTTCATATTGGAGGAACTTCAGATAGAGGTTGATGTAATATCCAATTCCACCTGCTCCCACTATTCCTATTACAGTCCCAGATCTGACGTTGTATTCGAACATGAATATCATCTGGGCAATTAGGTGATTTGCCATTTCTGGGATAACCACCCACAGTGATAACTCAGCTTTGGTCAGGCCCATGGCGTTCGCCGCCTCAAGTGGCGCGCTATTCATCCCCTCAATTGCCTCGTACTGCATCTTTCCGAGATATCCTACTGTGTAAATGGTCATCGCCATTATTCCTGCTGTGGGGCCTAGTCCCACCAAGATGACGAAGATAATGGCCCAAATCAGACTTGGTAGGCTCCGACATGCTGAGACTACAGCCCTGGAAGGATAGGTGATGTATTGCGGGAACAGGTTTCTTGAGCTAAGGAGGCCCATGGGCAATGACAGGATCATACCGAAGAAGGTTGCGAGAATTGCAATCTTTATTGTTTCAATCATTCCAATCCATGCTGTTGAACATGTGAACTGTAGAAACCTGTTTGCTTCACAAGGAGGGTAAGATTGGGGTTCAATTACACTCCACCCATTCCAATCCCAGACCATTCCCGAGGTCAGTTCCAGTAGAATCCTGAATGTTAATAGCAGGACTGCGACGGAAACTATCAACTCCCTTAGTTCTGAGTCAATTTTTGCCAAAATTTTTGCCAAAACTACACCTCCATGACCGAAGTATCTGTGATGAACGGGTTGAGCCTTCCATCATCTATAACCAGAAGCCTATCAGAAATCTCCCTTGCTCGAGAGACGTCGTGCTCGACTAGAATCATGGCAGCTTTGTTTGATCTTACATAGTCCAGTACCGATTTTACCACCCTTTCTGATGTTTCTTCGTCCAACTCGCTTAGGAACTCATCGGCCAAAATAAGTCTTGGACGTTGGGCTAGAGTCCTGGCTGTAGCTACTCTCCTCTGTTGGCCGCCTGAGAGTCGTTTAATCGGCTCGTTCTTCTTCTCCCCCAGACCCATGGCTTCGATAGCGTTCATCGCATGCTCCCTAGATGTTGATCTAGGATTTCCTGCTCTCGAACCCAGCATGACATTGGACCAGACACTGGAGTGTCTGACCAGACCTAGCTTCTGTGGGATGTATCCTATAGATCCTCTTTCTGGCCTCTGGGGTATTGTCGCCCCACAAACATGAACTGTTCCAGATATAGGAATCAGAAGGCCGGCTATAGTTTTCAAGAGGGATGTTTTTCCAATTCCCGAGGGCCCAGTAATTGCGAGAACTTCACCTGGATTGACATGAAAATCATCTATGGAAAGCAGGCTATGACCTTGGAAGCCAACTTCCAGATTGCTTATCCTAACTACCGCTGGCATGGTCTTTCGAGTCTGATTTTACTTTTGATATTTAGGTAACCCTAAATTTAAGGACAAAATGCGTTTCGGGTCTGAATATGAGTTCAGCGATTGACAGAGTTAGAGAGGCATTACAGGGAAGGAGCATTCCGGTTGCGGTTGTTGGTCTGCTATTATCATCTGCCGTTCTATGGGCATTATTCACTGTGGATTACGACGAGTGCGGTGATGATGAGGACTGTATCAGGATTGCTTACGAAGTGAAGGACACATACCTATTCTGGGATGCTAATCCACAACAGATGGCTGACAAGATCAGCGAGTTGACTGGGGAGAAAGTGGTAGTGTACCCAGTAGCTGATGAAGTGGCTGCGATTGAGGCGGTTGCAAATGGCAATGCAGAGATCGCGATGGTCGATGGGGCTGCCGGATGGTTGGGTTACCAGGTGTACGACTTGGACGTAGTCGCCGTCGAGAAGAAGCCGGATGGCAGGGTCTACTACAACGCTGCAGCATGGGTAAGGGCCGACTCAGACATCGCAGCCGCATACCTTGATGATGATCCTGACACCGACCCATTCGCACTGATGGAGGGCAAGAAGTCGTGCCACACGGGTTGGCTGAAGAGCGCTGGCATGCTGATACCAATGGGTTATCTGATTGGGAATGGATATGCCGAAGTTCAAGGCGATGCCGAGGAAATCGAATCCCTCAGAGCTACAGTAACGAGCTTCTTCCATAAGGATTCGGAAATTCCAGAGGGAGGGACTCAGTACTCTGGATACAAAGGGGCACTGAAGTGCATGATGACTGGTCATGGAGATATTGCCCTGGTTAAGGACACGGCATACAGACTGTATTGCGATGAGAACGAGGATGACGTACCCGATGGTCCCGACTGGTGCCTAGACAGGGATGAAATTGTCATGCTCCCCTCTTTCGGTCAGGCACCCAGCCATCCAGTAATGTATGACCCAGCGAGGATGGATGATGAGACGATGCTCCGGATTCAAGACGCGCTATTGGCTCTTGACGATGATAGCGAGGGGCGTGAGATCCTGAATGACGTTCTTAACACGGCTGGAATGGTTGCAAGCACGGCAGAGGAACATCTTGGCACCTACTCAGACGCAGTTTCAAATGTCCCCGGCATACGCGCCTACCTAGAGAAGTAGGGACTAGGGATGAGAAGTTGGGCAATTATCTCGCTGCTAGTTGTGACTTCCTCATTTGCTGGATGCCTCGGTGAAGAAGAAGGGTTCGTTTGGCCCGATCCTGAGAGTTGGGATTGCTCCATCGAAGAGAGTTACAATTTGTCCTGTTACAAGTACTTGGATGGTTTCTCCAGCCCCATTTCCTCCCTGAAGCATCCGACAAATGACGAGATTTGGATAGTTGAGTTGTCTGGCCTTATTCACTCGTGGGACGGGACTGAGATCTCCGAGATAGCCGACCTGAGTTCGATGGTCAGCACATGTCATGTTGAGCAGGGTCTGCTAGGAATGGCCTTTGCAGATGGCTTTGACGAGAATGGAACGGTATTGCTGTCTTATGTCGAGGAAGGTTCTTGTGACGGCCCGAACGAGTCAGATCTGGTCCTTTCCTCCGCTGGAATTAGCCCCTCAGGCGAACTAGACGTTTCTAGCATCAAAGTTCTCAAATCTATCGAGCAGCCATACAGGAACCACAACGGCGGGCATTTGCTGAATATTGGAGGAAGCCATTTCCTATGGGGGGTAGGCGACGGCGGAAACGCCTATGATCCTGAAGAAAACGGTCAGAACCCATCCACTGAACTCGGGACGATCCTACAATTCAGCTATCTGGATGGCGAGGTGAATCCAGTTCTGGACGACCCTGTTGGCGATCCGTACGTACTTCATCACGGATTACGGAATCCGTGGAGGTTCGATCTGGACAGTCATGGCAGGCTCTGGATCTCGGACGTTGGTCAGAATTGCTGGGAGGAAGTCAATCTGGTTTCTCTCGAGAATCCAGCAAACTTAGGTTGGGCTGAGATGGAGGGGGATTATCTCTTGGATAGTAGTACTCCGTGCGGAGGTAGTGAAGCTAACGAGAGCATGCGAGATGCATTCACTGGCCCTATTGCTACCTATTCTCATTCGGGAGGTAACTGCTCCATTACTGGTGGCTTCTGGATGGATTGGGGTCCAATCGACCTAGATGGGGGATACCTCTACGGTGATTTCTGCAGTGGCTCAATGTGGATATTGAAAGAAGAGGATGGCTCTTGGGATGAAAGTTACATCGGTTCCAGCGGAGGAATGATTGTTGGATTTGGGGAGGGCCTTGGTGGAGAGCTGCTAGTATTCCACTGGACTGGGGAAATTGTCCATATCGGATGATTGGTTTACCGGACATGGCAACTATGATGTCCTATGGTCTCCGGAGGGCAACAGTGGCTGGAATGCGGGTGATGAGGTTAGGGCCAGTTTTAGTCGTCGTAATAATGGTATTTTCGACATTACATCTACCGTCGGAAGAGTTGAGTCGAGAACAAACAAAGATGGAGCAGTTTGGGAGCGGTGGTTCCCTAGAAGAGCAATGCGGATCCATTACATTCGAGGATATTTTCATCTACAACCAAGCAATCTTCGAGGTTCGTGTCAATGACGACTGGAAATCTGCCCAGGTGGATGCTAGAGCCTGGATAAACTGGTCACTATCAGATGATATCAGAGAGGATCTAGATGCCTTCCTGGAAGGCATTGTTCCCTCTGGCGGGGATGGTTGGCTCTCCACTGATGAGATAGACGCGATGGTCTCCATTGCTGCAGATTGTCTGGAGTATAGCATCACTAGAATAGGGATTCGAGACGGAGCCCCGCACAGAGGGGGAGAAGGAGTTAGTTGGATGAACACCACGTGGGAGGACGACCAGACTAACATCGGCCATATCAACGGAGTTCCCATGAGGCACTCACAATCGAGGGACTGCCAGGGTTTTAGCCAAGATGGGTGTATAGAAGTACCAGTAATTCCGGCTTCTGAGAGGGATTGTGACATTGATATCAACGAGTCCTTGGGAGCGGATGAGTGCAGGATCGAGCTCTGGCTAAACGCGACGATGGTGATCGATGGGGTTACGGACCCCAATGACTTCACCATCGCATTCAATTCATCTAATATGAGTAATGCTAGATTGGACTTCACTTTCCCCGTGATGCCTGACCTGAGGATGGACATGTGGGAGGAATGCGAAGGGAGGTTCGTAGGTCTCGATGCGGATAATCCTGAAACCGACTCAGCGCCGATAAGAGGAAGTTGCATAGGAGATGGGACTGCGAGCCATGAGTTGCTGGTTAACGAAGATGGGAGCCTGACATATTCCTTGGACTCGAACTTCTCAAGAGAGAAGTGGCCATTGGGAGAGGATGTATTCGCTGACTTCACGACATCGCCAATTCCGACTGATGAGGCTCCAACTTGGACCCAACAAGCACCGGCAAATGGGACCTGGATTCCAGTTGTCGGGGAAGGAGCGAACAAGTTGGCATCTTGGGAAGGTATCGCATCTTGGTTCGATGACGAGTCTGGTGTTTCCAACCTAGATGTAATCTGCAATTCGTCTGGAAATGAGATTTCGCAGAGCATCGATGGATCAATGTGGATCAATGTGGAGGGGGTAACAGAGGTTTCATGCGAAGCGAAGGATGCTGCTGGCAAGTCAAGTGGGAATCGCACATGGAACGTGGGTGTTCCTGTTTCAATTTCGACGCCCGAAGTAATCCTCCAAGACCAGCACCCACTGAAGATCTCGTATTCAGATACATGGAATGGGGATGTGACCGTGCGTCTAGCACTGAGTCAAGGCGGACAACCAAGTGAGATTCAGGAGTTCCACAAAGGAGATTCCTCGCAGCAGGACGTTAGCCTAAGTCCACAGGGCATCGTTCCCGGTCCAGTCAATGTCTGGTTGGAGGTGGTGGTCGGCCAATTCTCTCTGCAAGATATTATCGATATAGGTATCGTGAAGGAAAGTACGGCACCCTCGATGACCATTGGCGGAGTGGGGGAATTTGACGGAACTATGTGGAGGGTCGGAGGGCAATTCAGCGACCCAGATGGAGAGTCGGTAACTTTCACGATTGAGGTTGAGGGACAGGAAATTGGTCAAATCTTGGTTTTGGGGAATACTTGGGAAAGCGAGTGGATCGATCTAAGTGAGTTTTCTTCCCAGACAGAGCCAATAATCAATGTGGATATCACAGGTTGTGACCAGTCCGGCAAGTGCACATCATCCAGCACGACCGTGAATATGGCTTCCGTGATGGAAGAGCTAGTAGAACCAGGGATTCCTGATGATGACGCCGGCGAGGTTGACGATGCCCTGCCGTCTTCTGGGGTTCCCTCTCTAGTCGTAGCAATTTCCTTGGCAGTACTCTTCAGAAGGAGGTTGTGAATTGAGCTTCTCTGGAAGAGTTGATCGTGAGTCTCACATGGGAGGTCTGCTTGTTGATTTCCAAGGTAGGCCACCTCGACTAGGGGCTCGGATTAGAATCTCTGGAGGGAAGATCATTGGGAGAGTCGATACGGTGATCGGCCCAGTAGGGTCGGCATTGATCCACGTTCATCCCTTGTATGATGGGATAGATGCAAGGGCATCAGTGGGGTCACCAGTCGAGATCGCGCCGAGAGAGCAACCTAGTCAGAGACG
>TARA_B110000014_G_scaffold147428_1_pt1 | contig 10356 bp, 10 predicted proteins | sample TARA_B110000014 | Tara Oceans TARA_B110000014 (sample SAMEA4396468) | marine metagenome | biome: Westerlies Biome; feature: [MES] marine water layer (ENVO:01000295) within the mesopelagic zone...; material: water (ENVO:00002006), including particulate matter (ENVO:01000060) such... | reverse complement strand
GATTCGGGGATTCGGAGAGGTCGAGAGAACACCAGCCAGGCAACTGGGAAGGTTTCGTTCTCATAGAAACGGCGGGCTGATTTGTATCCGAACGTCAGCCATCGGTTGTAGATGTGCTTACGAACGTATTCGACACGAAATTAGCTATTACGTGGTTATGGATATGGAAGAAGGATCGGCCATCTGGGCTCGGTTCTCCAGCCTTGAGATGGTCTACGCTTGCGCCGTGTCAAACGCTCGAGGGGGTGTATGTGAGCGAGGTCGGTGACTCCGGTTTGTCCGTCTATGAGCGGTTGATCGGCGAGGATCGAGTTTCAGGGCGGTTGTATACCGACCCGGCTGTCTTTGAACGCGAAATGGAACGGATCCACCATCGGGGCTGGATGTTCGTCGGCCATGAAAGCGAAGTGGCCGAACCGGGCGAGTTTGTCACTCGGCGCTTGGGACGCCAGCCGGTGCTGCTCACCCGCGATGACACCGGCGTGGTGCGATTATGGTCGAATCGTTGCCCCCACCGCGGCGCCACAGTGTGTGCCCTCGATCAGGGTCAAACCCGTTTCTTTCGTTGCCCGTACCATGCGTGGACCTTCGACAATGCGGGAGCGTTGGTGGCGTTGCCGGGCGAAGAGGGTTTCGGGCCGACGTTCGATCGCGACATGCACGGACTTGCGCCGGTGCCCCGCATGGACACGTACCGGGGTTTTGTGTTCGGCAGTTGGTCCCACGAAGGCCAGACGCTGCTTGAGCATCTGGGCGACGCCCGAAATCTGATCGACCGGGCGTGCGATGTTTCGCCAGTGGGTGAGATCTCGCTTCGGGCAGGGTGGCTGCGCCACCGCATCGGAGCTAATTGGAAGATGGCCGCAGAGAATGTTTGCGATTTCTACCATCCGCCAATCACTCACGGCTCTTCCGGTCTGATGGGAGGCGTGCCTCCGGGCTATTTCAGCGACGCGTACGGCGGGTTGACGAGAGACCTGGGCGGTGGCCACGGAGAGGTCGACTACCGGCACACGGAGGGCGGATCACAGACTGGGCTCGGGCCTCATGGGTTCATCTTCCCTAACCTGTTTATCGAGGCCTCGAGCATCTTTGTAATTCAGCCGGTGAGCGTGGGGGAGATGACCCACCTACAGACGCCGATCACGTGGGTCGGCCTGCCCGAGGAAATGCAGCGTCCCCAGTCGAGACGATTCGCTATGGCATTCGGAGCGGCCGGTGTGATCGAACCCGACGACGCTGCGACATGGGAGCGGATGCAGCTCGGTCTGCAGGCCGGTGAGCCGGAGTGGGTGATGTTGGAGCGCGGCGTGCAGTTCGACGACACTCGCGAGGGCCGGGCCCTCGACGAGATTGTTATGCGCGGTTTTTGGCGCCACTACCGCTCGCTGATGACTGACAAGGCAGCGGTGAGATGAGCGGCATTGAGGAACTCCTGGAACAGCAGCGTGTTGAGCAGTTGCTATTTCTCGAAGCCCAACTCATCGACGGGCGTCGCTTTGCTGAATGGGAGGCGTTGTGGGTTGCGGATGGGATCTATTGGGTACCAGCCAACGGTGACGACACTGATCCACGTAGGCAGGTGTCGCTGATCTATGACAACCGATCACGTATGCATAACCGGGTCGAGCGCTATGCGGGTGGAAAGGCCATCTCTCAACAGCCACCACCGCGTACGGTCCACCTCGTCAGCAACGTCACCATCAAGCCACCCGAATCAGATGAGGTTGTGGGCGGTGACGTTTCGCTGATTGTCCACTCAGCGGTGCATGTAGCCGAATCTCGCCCAGGGGTACGCGTCGACTGGGCCGGCCGGGTTATCCACCACCTCGTCGAACGTCAAGGAGCGTTGCAAATCGTGTTCAAGAAGGTCATGCTCGTTGACAACGACCAGGAGCTGACCACGATCGATTTCCTGCTCTGAACAACGCCGCGTGGTCCATATCTCCGAGCGGTAAAGGTTTACGGGGTTGTGATCGGTGAACTGCTTCAGAGTCCCAGAATTCACAAAGCGGTGAGAATCAGTGTGAACAGATAGTTAGTATTTCTGCACCCACGCAGTAAGCGTCGTTGGGTTGGATGAAGGGTCGACCAGTGGAGCAGGAAATTAAGTTCCAGGACGGCGAGTCCTACGAACAATGGATGGGAGTGTGGAGCCAACTAGTTGGCGACCAGTTTCTAGATTGGCTTTCCCCTGAGACCGCAAAAACCTGGATAGATATTGGCTGCGGTAATGGGACGTTTACTGAACAGATTTACAATCAGCATGATCCCTCTGAAATCCAAGCCATTGATCCATCTCCTGAACAAATCGATTTTGCATCAAGGCGCATAGTTTCCAAGAGGGCATCCTTCCAGGTGGGGGATGCCATGGATCTAGAATTTGAAGCTGATCGCTTTGATTATGCGACTATGGCTCTGGTTTTGTTCTTTGTACCCACTCCTGAGGTCGGCGTTTCTGAAATGATCAGGGTTGTTAAGCCCGGCGGTGTTATCTCAGCTTATGTTTGGGACGTTTTTGGGGGCGGTCTGCCCATGGAGGCGATCAGCGCTCAACTTCGCAACTTAGATATACCCCACCCATTGGCACCATCTGCAGAGGTCTCAGGTATACACACCCTTGAATCAACATGGCTTGAAGCTGGATTAAAGGAGGTAGAGGTGAAACAAATTTCTGTGAATCGAACCTTTGAAAACTTCGAACAGTTTTGGGATATCACTACTTCTTCACCTTCCATTGGACCTGTCGTGTCCAAACTCCCCGCCGACGTGGGACATCAAGTGAAAACAATGACACAGGACGCTCTTGGCGTAGACGACAGCCAAACAGTAACAATTCATGCTTTTGCGAATGCCGTTAAAGGGATTGTGTAAATAGACCTCAATGGTTTCTGACTATTGGCAGAGGTTTGTGTTTGGTTCAGGAATTAATCGGCGGGAGCGACGGGACACTCATCGTTAGCTCAAACCCACGAATCGGAACCAGCGGTACCCCCAAATACTTGTTGCTATAGATTTTCGGTATGAGTTGGGAACAAGAAGTTGCAGAACTAGATCGAAGGCTTGATCTCATTCAACAAATGGGGGGCACCGCAAGCGTCGAATTTCATCATGGGCGAGGAAAGCTCACCGTCCGTGAACGAATCAACGCCCTGCAAGACCCCGGAACCTTCCGCGAAGTTGGGGCACTCGCTGGGACCCCCGTGTTTGATGAAAATGGTGAGTTAGAAAGTCTCACCCCGGCCAATTATGTGATCGGCACAGCCGAACTTGAAGGTCGACGAGCTGTTCTGTGCGGAGGAGATTTCACCATTCGTGGAGGTGCCGCCGATGGCAACATCGGGCAAAAGTACATCGTCGCTGAGACACTGGCCCGCGATCACCGAATGCCGCTGATACGCCTACTGGACGCAACAGGCGGAAGCGTTAAAACATTCGAAAAACTCGGCCACACATATTTGCCTGACACCGAGTCCCCAGATATTTCAACAGAACTTTTAGGTCAAGTACCAGTCGTGTCCGCAGTCCTGGGGTCGGTAGCAGGACTCCCAGCAGTTCAGGCCTGTCTGGCGCATTTCAGCATCATGGTGAAGGACACGAGCCAAGTATTCGTTGCCGGACCCGCAGTAGTAAAAGAAGGCGTAGGGGTCGATATCACTAAAGAAGACCTGGGTGATGAGCGAGTCCAAATCCCTAATGGTGTTATCGACAACCTCGCCGAAGATGAACAGGACGCTTTTGAACAAACCCGAAAATTTCTTTCCTACCTACCCTCAAACGTTTGGGAGATGGCACCTAGAGCTGAACCCAAAGACCCGGTAAATCGCAGAGAAGAGATGCTGCTAGAAGCAATACCTCGTATCAAAAGAAGGATTTATCACCCCCACAAAATCCTTGATGCTGTCCTCGACATCGACTCGTTTTTCGAGATAGCTCCCCTGTCAGGCCGTGCCCACATAACAGGCTTGGGGCGAGTAGACGGTTTCCCTGTCGGGGTAATGATCAACAATCCGTTGTATTACGGCGGTGCGATGGGCCCACTCGAAGCTGAAAAAGCAATGCGACTCGTTCAGCTATGCGACACCTTTCACCTTCCACTCGTCTGGTTGTGTGACGAGCCGGGCTTCCACGTAGGACCCGAAAACGAAGTCCAAGGAATACTTCGAGGCGGAGCACGCGCCGTGACGGTCTTCTCAGCTTCGAAAATGCCTTACATCTCGTTCCTTATGCGCCAGTGCTACGGAGTGGCAGGTGGCCTTCATGTTCGCCACAGCGGCATGTACCAGCGCTACGCCTGGCCATCAGCACACACAGGTTCTATGCACATTGAAGGGGGGACAATGGTTGCGTACAAACGAGAAATTCAAAATGCTGAGGACCCCAAAGCGAAACGAGAAGAAATAGAAGCACGTTTAGAAGCGATCGCTTCTCCCTTCAGAAACGCTCACGCCATGGACATCGAGAATCTGATTGACCCACGAGACACGCGACCCTTGCTGTGTGAATTTGTGCAACAAGCTCAAAGCGTTCTACAAACCCAACTCGGACCCACAGCAGGCGCCTCTTTCAGGCCATAGACCCACTATTTCTTAACGGTGTCTTTCACAGGTAGCTGCGGCGTAAACGCATGGATCCCCACCGCTGGTCTTGAGTGCTGTGGTCAAGTAACGGCAGGGATCCGTGGTTTCCCCTTCGAGAGGGGCGGGGAGACCTATGGGGGGCCTCTTCTCTAGTGGTAACGCGGTTTTGCTACGCGGTAGCGGATGGGGCTACTCATGGTTGACTCTCATGCCCACTCTCATTCGGAGTTGACGGTTACGTGGCCCTCGCAACGACATATGACAGCGAGGAACCACGGATAGTGATCAAAACAGCCGAAATGCCCCGCAAGGGAAGCCTTCTAAGCCGTTTTCAGTCACACCCGAAGAGGGTTTAACCGATGTGATTCAAAAAATGGAGCCGAGCCAAAGCAGCACAGTAATCAACACCACTTGGATGATCAGGCGGATGATGTGTGCGGTCGTGCTCAAGACGCTCCCGTTGAAGGGCACATCATTCAAGTACATGTTCAGATTGGCTAAGGACATCAACACCACGAGAACAACGAGGCATCGAGCCGACAAAGGTCTAGTGGCTGGAATCATTATCCCCAGCCCCAAGGCAATTTCTAAGACCCCACTGGAGTAGGTCCAAAACGCTGGTGTCCCGAGATAGCTAGGAACGATTTCATTAAAAGCCTTGGGGTTTATGAAGTGCTGTATGCCGATCCAGAAAAAGGTCAAGCCAAGTAAGGCCCCAGTGACGTTTCGGGCAACATTCATAAACGGATCTCAATGTACCGCCACTTACCGGGATAGCTCCCCTCCAAAAATAGAGAAGACAGCCACAATCAAGAATCCGGTAACAACTCCGACCTCCAAGATCGTGGCAGCGGTCACAACAATCTTGGTGGCCGTTGCTGCATGCCGTTGATTCGCGTCTTAGCTACCTGGTAGGCCTTTGGTCTCAGTTGCTAACTAAGGAGAGTGGAACGTGGCGAAGGCGTACGCAATAGGACTGCTGAAAATTAATGATCCCGAAGCGATGGGTCCGTACCTGGAATCTGTGGAGAAAACAGTCACCGATCACGGAGGTCGTTATCTTGTTCGAGGAGGCACACAGCACTACACAGAAGACGACCCGAACCCCGTGGCAGTAGTGCTTGAGTTCCCCGACAGTGACTCAGCAATCGCTTGGAAAAGCTCAGCTGCATACCAGGACATCTTGCCTTTCCGTCTGGATAATTCCGAGGGGCCTCTCGTCATTTGCGATGGTGTTTAACCACCTTGCCTATGTGACTTAGACAGAGGGCCGCCCACAGGGCGGCCTTTTGTCATTTCATAATGTCAGCGGGTTAGTTGCTCTCGGAAGAGTTGGTTTTGCCTATCAGATAGACAGCCAACGCTGCAACGGGACCCGTTGCAGCCGTAATGAACCACGCTTTTTGGAAGGAGCCGAGATCTGTGCCTTGGCCGACGACGGTAATGAGTGCAGCGATACCGATTGTTGCGCCAACTTGCCGACCCACCTGGTTGAGCGAACCGCCAACCGCGAATTCAGCTGGCGGGACCTCACCCACCGCAGCTGCACTCACAATAGGGAACGTTGTCGCCACCCCAATCGCAACCAAGATCGACGCTGGTAACCAAAGACCCCAGTAATTCGGGGTTTCAGTAACAAAAAGGGCATACATCAGTACGCCTATTCCCCACGAGAAAGAGCCTGGTACGGCGATGCGGCGCACCCCATACTTTGTTCCGAGTTTTCCGATTAACGGGGCCATGAGCGCCACGAAAAGCGGAAGTGGGGCGGTAGCGAGGCCGGCCGTGCGAATCGAATAACCCCATCCTTGGGTGAGCCACAAAACATTGACAAGCAGCGATGCTGAAAGCCCCGCCGACTGGACAGCGGTCGCAATGTTGGCCATTGTGAGCGACCGGATCCGGAAGAGGTGCGTAGGTAGAGCGGGCGCTCTATGAAAACGGCCTTTGAAGAGAGTGGCTGCCAAAAGGATCAAAGAAAGGGAAGTTGCGATCAGTACACCTGATGATGACCAGCCCCATGGCCCGACTTGGATGATGGAAAACGCCAGCAAAGCCATCGACGTGGCAAGCAACACGGCCCCGACAACGTCGGGGAATGGTGCGTTTGCGTCAGGGGTTGTCCGAGGAAGTGTTTTCCTGCCAGTCAGGTAGCTCAAAAGACAGAAAGGAGGCAAGACAAGAAATGCCCAACGCCACCCATACGCGTCGACGATTAGAGCCCCAACTGCTGGACCAGTGGCGACGCCTAGAGCTGTCAACGAACCCCATTTTGCGACCGTGGCCATCCTCGCTGAATCGGGGGTTCCCGCCAATAAGAGCCCCAGTGATGCAGGGGTGAGGAGAGCTCCACCGATGCCTTGAGCTACGCGCGCTAGAACGACGACCGGGAAGGTTGGCGCTGCCCCAACTAGCAGCGACGCCAGAGCGAACACCGCAAGGCCGATCATGAAGATGCGCCGTCTTCCGAACCGGTCAGCGAGTCGCCCGGCCGGAATCAGCAATGCTGCGAACGAAATCGTATAGGCGTTGAGAACCCATGTGAGAGAGCCTCGACTTGTCTCGGTGAATGTGCGCTCGAGATCAGGGAACGCCACATTCATCGTCGACACGTTGGCGGTGACGAGAAAGGCACCTAGTGCTGTGGACAAGAAAATGAGACGTGTCTGCTTGAAGTTGTTCTTTTCGCTGAAGGGAGTTTCAGCCTCAACAGAACTGAGCGACGCGACAGTAAATACTTGGGGGAGGGCGCTGCGTTGAAAGCCCGTTCGGGTACTGGTCACTCTGGGCCGGGCTCGGTAAAGGCGAGTGCTCGGTTCACCATTCCACCTGAAAGAGCCCGACGCAGATACGCATCCCCGCACCGTACTGGTCGTGGGCCCGGGGTGTTTTGGAACTTGTTGAGAATAGGGCTGCTTGGGTCTAAGCCGAGCGCGGAGATTGCAGTCTCCGACTTTATGAAACGGAAGTACCGTAGGGCTAGGCGCAAAGATGCGAAGAAAGCAATGAAATTGTGATGGGCAGATGAGTAAACGAACCTGGCGCATTATCTTCGTCGTTATTCTTGTCGCCTACGTTTGGGCGGCGGCTCGAGCGATCTTGTGACCCAACCCCTTTTCCGAGGAGTGTCACACCGAGCAGCTTTTATTGCTTCGGTCACGCTTGCCCCAATAGTGGTCGTCTCAGCACCAGGGGTCTGGCCTCGACTAATTACAGGGCTGTACAGCACGGCCATAACAGCCTTGTTCGGAGTGTCTGCCCTTTACCACCGGGTGAATTGGGGAGCGGTAGGGAAGAGGAGGCTGCAGAAATTCGATCACGTGACCATATTCTTCGCAATCGCCGCGACCTATACCCCAGTAGCCGTATTTGTTTTGTCGGCTTGGGCCGCGAAATTGGTGTTAGCGCTGGTCTGGGGGGGTGCCGCCATAGGTGCATTCATACGCATCCGATTCACGCAAGCCCCAAAATGGGTTGTCGCGGGCCCGTATCTAGTTGTTGGATGGTGTCTTTTGGCTGTGGTCCAAGATGCCTGGCACCAGCTTGGGGTGCTGGGGTTCGTTCTTTTTCTCACTGGTGGATTGCTGTATACCGCCGGGGCTGTTGTATTTGCCTCTCAAAGACCTGACCCGTGGCCAAGTATGTTCGGATTCCACGAAATATTTCACTCTCTCACCGTCGCCGCGGCAGCACTTCACTACGTAGCTTTCGTGTTCGTTGTATTACCGAAAGCTTGATATGTGGGCCACAAAAGAGTGTGATACCAGCTTGCACGATCAAAAAGTTCAGAGTTGCGCCCAACAGCTCGGAGCGGACCAGACCCCAGTGCAATACCATTCATTGTCTTAGAGGAGAGTCCCCGCATGGGTTTAGCTATCAATGAAGGCAAATATCCAATTGATGCGGTCCACTCCCAACTGGGATTTTATGTGACTCATCTAGATATCTCCTTAGTTAGAGGTACCTTCAATGTCTTCACCGGTTCGTTGACAATCGGAAGCACTGTTGCCGACGTGGCGGTCTCGATCGAGGCTGAAATGGCGTCGGTCAACACTGGTAACGCGGCACGAGATAAGCACATACTCGGCGGCGACTTCTTCGACGCGACTAACCATCCCCAAATGGCATTCGCATCGACGTCGGTCTCCGAAACCAATGATGGTTATGAACTGAAGGGCGACCTCACCATCAAGGGAATCACCAACACGGTTACTTTAGCTGGCACCTATAACGGCTCAGCGGTGTTCCCCATGGATGGGTCGACACACTACGGATTTAGCATGTCAGGAACGATTAGCCGCAGTGCGTTCGGTGTGAGCTACGGAGTACCAATGGTCACAGACGACGTGGGGTTGGTGCTTGAAGCGCAGTTCATCGAAGCAGCCTCTGAGTAGCTGTATCTGCTTTCTTAGGCATGGTTTGCTTCAATTCGTGTCACCATAAAACCCTAAGCAACGCTCTTTAGGTCATTGCCTCAAAGTCACTTGAGGCAAGAGGAATTCGAAAAGGGCGAAGATCGCTGTGTCATTTAACATCTGGGTGCTAATCCCAATAAGAACCTTTGCCACCAACTAGGGCCTCGGATCCTGCCCCGGTGCCGGAAGCATGGGAAAAGATATGCTGCTGACGAGTCCGGTCACATGGACTTGCTGGGGGGTGAAACGAGCGATGTCAACGCCTGCAGGCGACCGTGTTCTCGCTAATCATCCGTGAGTGACGACCAAGTACCTGTAATTGACATGCAACCATTTCTGACCGGCGATAAGAAAGCGAAACAAGCAGTCGGACGTCAAGTTGACGAGGCGTTGCAGACGATTGGGTTCTTCACCCTGATCGGGCATGGCGTCCCCGACGAGTTGATCACGCTAACTCGCGAAACAGCGCTTGAGTTTTTTGGATGTTCCCTTGACGAGAAGATGAAAATCGCAAATCCGCCCGAACACATGAGTCGCGGCTACAACTGGGTGGGAAATCGCTCATTGGCATACACCCTTGGGGAAGAAACCCCACCAGATCTCCAGGAGGGGTTCGCATTTGGGCCCTTTGATTTGGGGGAGGGTCCTTATTATGCAGCGCCAGCCGCCTCGAGCTTCTTTGCTCCAAACATTTGGCCCGAACAGCCTGACGCTTTTCGTAGGGTCTTTGAAGAGTATTACCGTGAGATGGTGTTGCTAGCGGAGAGTGTTATGGCAATCTTCGCTGTTGCACTCGATGTGCCAGAGTCCTACTTCGCGGACAAGACTGACAAACACACGAGCGTCATACGTGCAGTCCATTACCCCGCGCAATCTGAACCGCCGGTTGCCGGGCAGCTCAGAGCTGGTGCCCACACTGACTATGGAACGTTCACAATCCTGTATGGAGATGACAGCCCCGGAGGACTCCAAGTAAAGCACCGTGACGGAGACTGGCTTGACGTGCATCCATCCCCGGGGGCACTGATATGTAACGTCGGAGACCTCATGTCTCGCTGGACTAATGACCGCTGGATTTCCAACCTTCATCGCGTAGCCAATCCTCCTCCCGAATATGCAGCTATTGATCGAATAGCGATCCCGTTCTTCCACAACGCGAATCATGATGCTGTGATTGAGTGCATCCCTTCTTGTCTCGGTCCAACCGGTGTGGCTAAATATTCGCCGGTACTCTTCAGCGAGCTCTACCTTGGCAAGCAGAACAGGGCAGAACGCAAACTCAACAACACGGACAGAAAATCTTACGACTGATGCGCTACGCCCATGTGGGGTTGGAAACGGCCGAGTATTACGTACCCGGA
>TARA_B110000014_G_scaffold51451_1_pt1 | contig 10357 bp, 10 predicted proteins | sample TARA_B110000014 | Tara Oceans TARA_B110000014 (sample SAMEA4396468) | marine metagenome | biome: Westerlies Biome; feature: [MES] marine water layer (ENVO:01000295) within the mesopelagic zone...; material: water (ENVO:00002006), including particulate matter (ENVO:01000060) such... | reverse complement strand
TCCACCATTCGCATCGCAAGATCGGTGAGTCGACATTCGGTGTACCGATATGCCGCTGGTGGATCATTGGGCGATCCAAAGTTGCCGTGCGGATCGATCAAAGTGTTAGCCAAACTAAAGGTCTGGCCCATTCTCACCATTGCGTCGTAGATCGCAGAATCACCATGCGGGTGATAATTACCTATGACGTCACCTACAACGGTCGCACATTTTTTGTGCGGCCGATCGGGTCGCATACCTGTTGAAAACATCGACCAAAGGATGCGCCGGTGAACCGGCTTCAACCCGTCTCGAGCGTCAGGTAACGCTCGTGCTGTGATGACCGACATCGCGTAGTCAAGGAACGACTGTTCCATCTCATGTTGAATTGCAATCGGTTGCACCGACAGATGTGATTCACCGTTTGATGCTTGCCCCTCTGGGGGTGGAAGATCAGTCATGTTCGTCAGATATCCAAGAATCGCACGTCGTGCGCGTTGGTCTGAATAAACCCTTTACGGCTCTCTACATGTTCGCCCATTAAGACACTAAAAATGTTGTCTGCGATTGATGCTTCGTCGACGGTTACTTGCAACAGTGTTCGCTTTTCGGGGTCCAGAGTTGTTGTCCACAACTCGTCAGCGTCCATTTCGCCTAAGCCTTTAAGACGTTGAAAATCGTTCTTATGATTAGGACGGTCATCCAAGAAGTCGTCTTTCGCCCTGTCGTCTTTGAGGTAGATCGTGTCAGTCCCCACTTTTGTCGAATAGAGAGGGGGTTGAGCAATGTATACGTGGCCACCTAGGACTAGATCTTTCATCTGCCGCCAAAAGAAGGTGAGGAGGAGGGTCCGGATGTGGCTTCCGTCGACATCGGCATCACAAAGGAGAACCACTTTGTGGTAGCGAATCTTCTCGATCGCGAAGTTACCTTCACCTACCCCTGCCCCGATCGCGGAAATCAACGCTTGCACTTCGGTGTTTTGGTACATCTTCTCCAGTCGCCCACCGAGGCGCTCGACGTTGAGGATTTTCCCACGTATTGGAAGAATGGCCATGGTTCTGGGATCTCTTGCGTCTTTAGCAGAGCCACCTGCAGACTGCCCCTCGACGATATATAACTCAGATTCTGAAGCGTCCCCAGATGAGCAATCAGTGAGTTTGCCTGGGAGACCGGCGCCTGCCAGCGCAGATTTTCTGATCGTATTCTTAGCTTTTTGAGCTGCCAGACGTGCCCTTCGCGCGTCAACGGCTTTCCCGATCGTTCGTTTCGCTTCTTTAGGGTGTTCTTCGAGCCAATCAGTTAACGCTTCATTGGTTGCTTTTTGCACCAGGCTCCGCATTGAAGTGTTGCCAAGTTTTGCTTTGGTTTGCCCTTCAAACTGAGGCTCTTGAAGACGAACACTTACGATCGCTGTGAGTCCTTCGCGAATATCGTCGCCTTGTAAATTGTCTTCTTTCTCTTTCAGGAGATTCTTTGCTCGTGCATACCGGTTCACCGTTGACGTCAAAGCAGTTTTAAAACCCTCTTCATGCATTCCGCCCTCAATGGTGCTGATTCCATTTGCGAACGAATGAATCCCATCGAGTTGGTACCCCGTATTCCATTGGAAAGCGATTTCCACTTCGTCGCCGCCCTCTCCTGCTTCTAAATACCCGACGCCCTCAAACAAAGGGTCCTTCGCGTCGTTGAGATGGCGAACAAAATCTTTGATCCCCCCGTCATACTGAAACTCTGATTCAGGCAATGATGGGTCTCGCTCATCGCGAAATCTGATACACAGCCCGGCATTCAAAAACGCCATCATTTGGAATCTTTCCAAAAGCGTTTGAGCACGAAAATCAACCGACTCGAAGATTGTCGGGTCAGGGGTGAAAGTGATGCTGGTCCCGGTCTTGGGATCCGTGGCATCAGCCACTTCACCTAACGGAGCGACCGGTTCTCCCCCATTATGGAATTCCTGTTTCCATCGGCGTCCATCACGACCTATTTCAAGTTCTACATGTGTTGACAACGCGTTAACAACCGAAACACCGACACCGTGAAGGCCCCCCGACACCTTGTAGCCGCCACCACCGAATTTTCCTCCGGCGTGCAGCACGGTCATAACTACTTCTGCAGCCGATTTGTCAGGAAATTTCGGATGAGGACCGACCGGGATTCCCCGTCCGTCATCGATTACACGGCACCGTCCATCGGGAAGAATCACAATTTCGATGGTCGTGCAATGACCTGCCATCGCTTCATCAACAGAATTATCGACTACCTCGTACACCAAGTGATGAAGACCAGAAGGTCCAGTTGAGCCGATATACATACCAGGTCGTTTTCGAACAGCTTCCAGACCTTCCAGAACTTGAATACTGTCTTCCTGATATGTGGTATCGCTCACCGAACCCCGTTTCTGGACCCAAGGCTACCAGTCGTAGGGGGATAAAAGAGGCAGGGTTAAAAGCCTGTAATGGGCTCTCAACGCTTCTCAGAGAAAAAGCTCCGATCAGGAACCTTTGACTTGAACTCTTATCCCCGTTAGGTCCAATTTTGGGTGGAGTTGGATCAATTTTGTAACCAAAACTTGTTCGAGATACCGAACTTCGGTAGCCCACCCAGGATGATCAACTTCGATTAGGAGTTCACCCTCTAATAGACGAAGCGGCTTGCAATGTTGAGCAACAGTTGAACCCACGGCCTCACCCCAATGTTCGTGTATTGCATACATTGCGCCGTTGTCACCGAAATCACCAATCATTCGCTTCAGCACATCGCTGAGGGAACGCGGTTCCAACCAACGTCGACGTGAATGGTCCTCAAATCCCATTGACTTCACCTTCGGAGATTTCAAGTGTTAGCCCTGGTTGGACCCCCTGAGGGACTGTACCGGTAGCAGACGTTAAGACGATTTGCGCATCAGGGAGACACTCCACGAGTCGACGCGCTCGTCCTTCGTCAAGTTCGGAAAACACGTCGTCTAACAACACCAGCGGATTGTCACCAGAGACCTCAGCCACATATGCGTGGATCGACAAACGCAACGCTAAGGCCAGACTTCGTTGTTCCCCTTGGGATGCGTGTGTTCTGGAGTGAAGGTGGTCTAACAAAATAATCAGATCATCGCGATGTGGCCCCACCAAAGTGATTCCCCGTCTTATTTCCTCATCTTGTGCCGATACAAGACTCTTCGCTAACCCTTCTTCTAACCAACTGGCGTCCAGTCTTAATGACACCTCGTCGTTGGTACCCGCAACGCGCCGATAAAAGTTGGTAACTACCGGTTCGATATTTGACACAAATCTTGATCGCTGTTCCCCGATTTCATCAGCCACGTCGACCAGTTGTTGGTTCCAGATCACCAAGCTTGCTTCAAGGTCCGCCGTCAACCGTCCACGAGCTTGCTTTAACAAATTATTTCGCTGTCGAAGAATGCGGTCGAAATCGGTCCTAACGGCACGAAATTGACTACTAATACTCGCAAGAGCGTCATCTAATAACGAACGCCGTATCGCAGGTGACCCTTTTATGAGGTCTAGATCATCGGGACTAAATACCACCACTCGAACGGTGTCACCGAGGTCTCGGAATTTTTTAACTCGTTGTTTATTTATTTGAGCTCGAGACTGCCCACCAACCGCAAGCTCAAGTTCAACTAGAGATGACCGCCCGTTTTGTTCGACTTCTGCCCGGATATACGCAGAGGACTTTCCATCAGCTACGAGGGCATCAACCTTCGCCCCACGAAAAGAACGGGCACCGCTTAACAGAGCAAGACCCTCAACGAAGTTAGTTTTTCCATGTCCATTGAGCCCGATAATCAGAGTCACTTTGGGATCTAGCCCAATTTCGGTCATTCGGTGATTACGGAAATCTGTGAGCCACAGACGTTTGACGATCACCGCTTCGACGTAACTGTTAAGAAACGCGAACTGGCATTAACAGGTAAAGAAAATCTCCACCTTCACTTGACCGAAGCACAGCGGGTTTTAAAGCGTCGAGAGTTTCAAGAACCACTTCATCCCCAGAAGCAGCTTCTAATCCTTGGATCAGATAGTCCGGATTGAACGCGACCGTAAGTTCGTCACCCTCATACTGAGCATCTACTTCTTCGTGGGCTTGACCTACATCTTGTGTCACAGCCATCAACTCCACACAGTTTGCCTTTTGGGTGATTCTCAAAGGGGTGGTATCTCTCGCCATAAGTTTCACTCGCCGAACTGCTTCTAACAATGGTTCTCTGCCAATAGTGAGTTGGTTGGGGTAGCTACTAGGAATGAGTTGTCGGTAATTAGGGAACTCTCCCTCTATCAGTCGTGTCGTCACCTGAACTTCTCCATCATCGACCGACACATCAAAGGTGACTTCCCGGTCACCTAAACGAACCCTCACTTCTTCCGATTCACCCAACACGCGACTTAGTTCATCAAGAGCTCGCGAAGGCACAAGCACTTTTTGGCCATCACTAAGCACAGTCGCATCGGGAAGGTCGCGAACAGCGAGACGATAAGAATCTGTGGCCACCAACCGAAGACCTCCATCTTCAGCTGACATCAACACGCCAGTCAAAATTGGACGGGCATCATCACCACTTGCAGCTCTGACAACCTGTTTCAGACCAGCCGCAAGATCAGCAGTAGCGACTGTCACTTCGTCCCCACTCGGATCTGCAAGCACAGGAAAATCATCTACTGGGAGTGTCCGCACAGAAAACTGTGACCGTCCTCCAACAATCTTCGCCTCTTCTCCAGAAACTTCAACCTCCACCGCACCTGAATCAAGAGATCGCACAATATCGACTGCGATACGCGAGGGAAGCACGGCCTCCCCTGGTTCAGTGACAGCCACAGAAACTGACGCCCTCACTGTGATTTCTAGATCGCTTCCTGTAATGGTTAAGAGATCGTCGCGAGCGTTGAGGTGGATACCTGTAAGTACGGGTAGAGCACCACCGCGACTGCTCACAGCTCGGCTCGCCGTCCCTAATTGCTCGACGAGTGCATCACGTTCACATCGGAACTTCACGTCGAACTTCCTCTCTTTAGATGGGTTTTAAAATTTAATAGTGGCAATAGGTCCTGTGGATTGTGGACAATAGGGTGAATCCGCTGGTCAGTCATTGTTTCTTTATCGACACTACTGTCCACCGCTGCCCACAGGGAACCCTGCCGGTTAAAGAAAACTTTCGATCTGTGTGGATAAGTCGAAATTGTCCACGGGGTCTCCACAATGCCGTCCAGAACCTTATCCACGTCTTATTGAGACTTAATGTCGGAGATCAAAGCACTTACTTGGTCGTAGACCTGGCGGCGTTCAGCCATTTGATTTCCCACTTTTTCGACCGCGTGCATCACTGTTGTGTGATCGCGTCCTCCAAATTCCCTGGCAATGGCGGGATAACTCAGATCAGTTAGTTCTCGAACGACATACATACTTATTTGACGTGCTTGCACCAGACTCCGATGACGGCGCTTTCCTTTCAGTTCATCAATGTCATAACCGAACATTTCTGAGGTTGCATTGATGATGACTTCCGAAGTGATGGGTCGCGACTGGTTACTGTGAATAATGTCTCTCAATACTCGTTCGGCTAATTCAACGGTTATTGGTTCATCCGTCAACGACGCATAGGCACTGACTCGGATGAGTGCGCCTTCAAGTTCGCGAATGTTGTTGGTGATGAGTTCAGCGATGAATTCCAATACTTCGTCAGGAACGTCACTACGCGCAACTTCAGTTTTCTTTCGCAGGATCGCGAGCCTGGTTTCGACATCGGGCGGTTGGATGTCTGTTATGAGACCCCATTCAAATCTGCTACGTAGCCTGTCCTCTAATGTCGCAATGTTTCTTGGTGGGCGATCGGAAGACAAAATGACTTGGCGTCCGGCTCCGTGAAGCGAGTTGAACGTATGGAAAAACTCTTCTTGGAGACCCTCTTTGCCTTCCATGAACTGAATGTCGTCGATCAACAACACATCGATATCGCGGTAGCGCCTTTTGAAAGTGTTGGTGGTTGAGGTTCGAATAGCTTCAACAAATTCATTAAGGAAGGTTTCACTCGAGACGTAACGGGCTGTGTAATTGGGGTAAGTGCTTCTGATGTAGTGGACAATTGCTTGGAGTAAATGGGTTTTACCTAATCCAGCGCCTCCATGGATGAACAGAGGGTTGTAGCTACGGCCAGGGGTTTCCGCTACTGCTAGAGCAGCAGCGTGAGCAAATCGGTTACTTGTGCCAGTTACGAATGATTCAAAGGTATACAACGGGTGAATCGTGTCGGTATAGGAGTCTCTTCGTTCTGGGCTTCGATGGCTCTCGATCTGGGTGGAGCTGTCGAGTCGATCTTGTAGATCTGGGGCCGAAGGAGGTTCTTGGCGAATCTGGGGTGCTTCGGCCACACCCACTGAGGCATGTAGTTCTGGTTGAACCTCAATGTCAATTACGTCTGTTTCACAACCAGCGTCGGCTAACGCCGCTTGAACCATAGGTAAGTAGCGGTTCAAGACACGATCCCGAATCACACCGCTAGGTGCTACGAGCACGACTCTCTCAGTTGACATTGCCACAATGTGGAGGTCGCGAAATGAGGTCAACCAGACAGCTTCTGACACTTGGCTCCGAAGCAAACTCTTGCAGGTTGTCCAGGTTGAATCGGAATTCAACGCGTCAAGACCAGTAGCGTCATTTTGGTCTGTGTTACTTACTGTTTCGTCAGCCACAAGGCCTCACAAATCAAACCGTGTGGAAAACCTGTGGCTGCTGTGTAAAACCCTAGGATCCACTCGTTCGTGGGTTGTGGAACCTAGCACTCCGTGGCGAAGAATAGGTAAAATACTACTGTAAGTGTTAAATCATTCCGAATAGGGTTTGAATTAGCACGTTGCGCGCGAGAATGTGGTCGCGTTGCAAGCTTTGAGGTTATTAGAGAATCAAGTTTCTCTTTCACCGCTCCATCTTGTAGTGAGAATCAAGTTTCTATTTCAACGTAATTCCCTCTAGGCTGATGCTGTTCGGGTGTAGTCAAAAGACTCGCCAGGCAAGACTTATCTAAAATTCCTATTCCGTCGTCCAAATCGTTGTTCTTGTGAAAGGAAATCCTGGACTCTAGACGTATTCGCAGCCGCTCATAACGTTGCCGTCTAGCTTCCTCCCCCTTTCGTCTTCCTCAGCGACGGGCGTACCCACGGCCAAATTGGAGGCCGACACCATGAAACGTACTTTTCAACCAAATAATCGCCGCAGGGCTCGTCGCCACGGCTTTCGTCATCGCATGTCAAGCAAGGCTGGACGTGTCATCATCAAGTCGCGTCGGGCCAGGGGCCGTCAGCGGCTGAGCGCTTGATTGAGAGTTGTAGCCAGCGAAGCGATTTTGCGATACTAAACCGAGCAAAACGGGTAACTGGCCGCATTTTGTGGATGATGTTTTCCCCCGATGTAACCCTTGACCACCCGCGCGTGGCCTATGCCATCGGTCGCGCTCGAGGAACTGCTGTCCAAAGAAATCGCTTGAGACGCCAAATTAAGGCAGTTTTGCGTGAAAGAGGTGCCTCTGTTCCCAAAGGTCGTTACCTCATTGGAGCCCGTGTTCCTGCGGTTTCAGTTACTTATCCACAGGTACACGACGAAATTGTTGAATTAATGAAGAAATCCCGAGAATTAACATGAGTTTGCTAGGGAAAGGGCTCTTAGGTGCGATCCGGTTCTATCGGGCGCTTTCCAGTCGTCGAGCCCCTGTGTGCCGATTTAATCCGACTTGTTCTCAATACGCAATCGACGCCATAGAGGCCCACGGCGGTTTACGCGGCACTTTTTTTGCTGCGCGCCGCATCATACGTTGTCATCCATGGGGTGGTCAGGGGTACGACCCAGTGCCAACCCTTGCACACAAAGCTGAGGCCCAATGTTCAATGTGATTGCCCGAGTGCTTGCCTGGTTGTACGACTTTTCGGGCAGCTATGCGATATCGATTGCCCTTTTGACATTACTAATCATGCTGGTCCTAACCCCGCTGACCCTTAAAGGCACCCGCTCCATGATGCGGATACAAGTGCTTCAGCCAGAACTCAAGCGGATACAAACTAAACACAAAGGTGACCGTCAAAAGATAAACGAAGAAACTATGGCTCTGTACCAAACACACGGAGCCAACCCATTATCCGGCTGTCTCCCCACTCTGGTCCAGCTCCCAGTGTTCCTGGTTCTTTACAGGGTCATTAATGGAATGACGAAAATCGGTGGTGATGGGATTCCAAACCCTTCCTACTTGGACAAAGAATCAAACCTATATAAGGACCTTGTCGCTGATGGCGGCGAAATGGTCTCCTTTGGCATTGACCTGTCGGAAGCAGCGAAAGACGTCATTCAATCGAACTTCGTGGATGGACTCCCCTACCTAGGCCTCGTTGCTGTCACCTTTGTTTTGTCTTTCCTCCAACAATCGCAAATGAAGGCACATAGGGGCGATGCTGCGGCGCAAAACCCGCAGATGGAAATGTTGATGAAAATCATGCCCTACATGCTTCCTGTGTTCGCATTTTTGGTGCAGGCAGCGCTTGGGGTTTATTTCATTGCGTCGAGTCTTTATCGCATTGGGCAGCAATCATTTATTCACAAGACGATGAAACCCTTGACCACCGGTGAATCAGACACCATCGAAGCTGAAGTTGTTGAGGAAAGCGAGCCTGTTACCAAAGAAGTACCCAATCAGCGCTCTCAAAAAGCCATATCAGCGGAGGACGAACGTCGTAACGCACGCGAACAGCGCAGCAAGAACCGCCAATCCGGAAACCGTAAAGACTCCCGCAAGGACTCCCCTAAAGACTCCCGCAAGGACTCCCCTAAAGGCGGCGCCTCCAAGGCAAAAAAGCCTAAAAATGAACCGGAAGCAAAACCGATTCAGTCCAAACGCACATCGGGCGATGGGCGAACTAGAAAGCGGCGGAAGTAACTAGACATGGATTGGATCGTGACAACTGGCCCCAGCGTGGCCGACGCAGTTGAAACAGCGCTCGACGAACTTTCGGTTTCTAGGGAAGACGTGGAATTTGAGGTAGTCGCCGAGCCTAAAACGTCAATTTTTGGTCTCAGGAAAAAACAAGCCCAAGTTCGGGTGCGTGTTCGACCCGTCGCCCCGCCTCCTAAACGAGACAGGCGCCGCCCTGAAAGAAATTCGAAAAATAGAAAGCCTCGAAATCCGGGACGAAAAGACAAACCCAAAGCGGGGGGATCTTCACGGAAGAGGACTACACCAAACCCTGGTAAAACCAAGGGTTCGAACGACACTAAAACTTCAAAAAAAAGCGCGCCAAACACGGAGAAGGACCGCGACCAGAAGAAGGACGTTAAGCCAGCTCCCACAGGAAACCGTCGCAAACGGACCATCAGCTCGGCCCAGAAGCCACCCGAAACAAAGCTATCGAACACACGTTCGATTAAAAACCCCGATGATGACCAAACCCCGGCAGAAGTGCCCCCAATTCGACGAACCCGTAAGATCGACCACTAGGGACTACGTCCCGGAATGAGAAGCAAGAGACTGCGATGACTACTGAAACCACTGTAGAAGAACAACAAAAGATGGTTGGTGAGTTCTTGGAAGGACTAGCTAAATCTTTTGGGATTGAAGCAACCGTTCAAAACGTTGCCGCCGATGAAGACAGCTTCGAAGTAAATTTGGATGGCGATGATAAAGAGTTAGGGCTCCTTATTGGCCCTAAGGGTAATCATCTGGTCGCAATGCACGAAGTGTGTAAGACCATGTTGCAACGTCGGTTGGCTGGCATGGACCGCGCGCGGGTCCGTGTAGATGTTGGGGGTTATAGGAGTCGACGACGTGAAGCGCTCCGGGCCTACGTCCAAGAACTCGCCCAGAACGTAATTTCCTCCGGGGTAGAAAAAGGTTTAGAACCGATGAACGCTGCTGATCGTAAGGTCGTGCATGACGCTGTCAACGAAATCGATGGCGTGTCTACGGTTTCGGTGGGTGACGAACCACGTCGGCGAGTTGTGTTGACCGTTGCTAGTGACTGATTGATCTAATGAGGCGGCTTGAGCTGACGGCCGTGTTTAAACAGTCCCAGGTTCTTGGACACATAGGACCTGGAAACATCGATGAACAGATAGAACACGCAAGAGCGCATCTTGGCGAGGCAAATCCTGCAAAAGGCTCAAGATGGTGTGATTTGGGCTCCGGCGGCGGACTGCCAGGTCTGGTTGTCGGGTACGACCGCCCCGATCTGCGATTAGTTCTTTTAGATAGATCAACTGCACGAACGAGTTTTTTAGAACAAGCCATTAGTGATCTAGGCCTCGAAGAGTCTATCGACGTGTTGACTGGTGACGCTGCAGTTATTGCCCATCACGAGGAACATCGCGGGACTTACGATGGGGT
>TARA_B110000014_G_scaffold230932_1_pt1 | contig 10358 bp, 7 predicted proteins | sample TARA_B110000014 | Tara Oceans TARA_B110000014 (sample SAMEA4396468) | marine metagenome | biome: Westerlies Biome; feature: [MES] marine water layer (ENVO:01000295) within the mesopelagic zone...; material: water (ENVO:00002006), including particulate matter (ENVO:01000060) such... | reverse complement strand
AAGAATATAGACTCTTTTATGAGATTCAGTTTGTCATCAAGCGATCTTCGTTCTTTCCTTAAATATATATGAAGAGCATGACCGGATTTGGCTGTGGAGAAGCCTCGAATGATGACCTTATTTATCGCGTTGAAGTTGCATCAGTAAACCGTAAGCAGGCAGACATTGTTGTGAATCTTCCTCGTGAGTTAAGCGCATTAGATTCACGCATTAGGAAGCAAGTTAGCGAGGTCGTTTCAAGGGGGCGGATCAATGTTGGGATTTCTCTGAAATCGTCAGAAGCCAAGGGCGGTTCATTATCTATAAACTTGCCACTGGCCGAAGAATATTCAGCAGCAATTGCAAAACTTGAGGAGCATCTAGGATTAAATGGGCTCGTGTCCAAATTTGATCCTAGCCGAGCCCCTGGTGTGATTCAACTAGGAGAAACCCTTCCAGAGGCAGAAGACGCTTGGCTTTTTGTTGAAAAAGCATTAAAAGAATCTCTCTCTAAATTATTAGAGATGCGCTCCACTGAAGGCGCGCATTTGAAGTCTGATTTGGAATCAAGACTTGCGATACTGAAAGGCTTTCTGCAACAAATTGCGGAGCAAGCTCCTAGCGTTGTGAAAAGGCACAGGGAGAATTTGATTAAGAGGCTTGATGCGGCGGGCATCGAACTGAACCTTGATGATGAAAGACTCATTAAAGAAATTGGTTTGTTTGCTGATCGTTGTGATATTTCTGAGGAGGTCACCCGACTCGAGAGTCATTTTGCTCAGTGTCACAAATATTTTAAGAGTGATGAAGCTGTTGGTAGGCCCTTGGATTTTCTTATTCAGGAAATGGGCCGTGAAATAAACACAATTGGCAGCAAGGCAAATGATGCTTCAATTGCACAGATCATTGTAGAATCCAAGACCGAGCTAGAAAAAATTAGGGAACAAATACAAAATATTGAATAGATGAGCGCTGAAGATCTGCTAGGAACTCAAGGATCTCGTAAGGGAATTCTGTTGTTATTGTCGGGCCCGGCCGGTTCCGGTAAATCGACCCTTTTGCGTCGGGCTTTGGACGGAGATAGAAATTTAGTCTTTTCCATATCATGCACTACCCGGTCTCCACGTGAAGGAGAGGTTGACGGCAAGGATTATCATTTTCTCAGTGATGAAGAGTTTTCGAAAAGAATAGAAAATAATGAGTTTCTTGAGCATGCAGAAGTTCATAAGTGGCAATACGGAACACAATCAAATGCGGTAGTCGATATATTAAATGATGGGAAGGATGTAATTATGGATATCGACGTTCAGGGTGCAGATCAAGTACGAGCTTGTGAGGACCCTGTAATATCTGATGCGCTTGTTGATATTTTTATTACCACCTCAGATACTGCTGAACTTGAAAAGAGATTGCGCGGGAGAGGCAGTGAAGATGAGGATACCTTTCAATTGCGTATGCAGACAGCAGTTAATGAAATTAAGAGATGGAAAGATTACACCTATTGTATTCTTAGTGGTGATCACGAAGAGGATTTTAAAGTTTTATCCTCTATCTTGGCGGCGGAAAGGATGAGAGTTGTAAGAATGGCACCCTAACGTAAAGCGTTACGGTAAGCGACTATGCCGTTCGTTATACCGTTTGAAAGGAGAGATAAGTATGCCGTACTTGCGATTTTTCGAGCATCTTGTGGATTGCTTAGGAAGCCGCCTTCAACTAGGACTGCGGGCATTATAAGGCCGGCCAGGACTGTGAATCTGTCTCTCTTTATTCCTCTATCATCTGCTTGGGTTTTTTTGATTACAGACGCATGTATCGCTGTTGCTAGGGCAATGTTTTCTGAGTCCCTAGTATTTCCTTTGAGAAAATTATTTTTAACTCCTCTTTCGTTATGGGTGCCAGATCCCTGAGGACTGAGAGCGTAGGTCTCTATGCCTCTAGCTGTATTGTTAGTAAATGAATTAAAGTGTAACGAGACAAAAATAGAGTCGCTTATTCGGTTAGCGTATATGACGCGCTGCCCAAGTGTAGGGAAAGTATCTGTTGGTCTGGTCATTCTGACACGAAACCCCTTACGCTCAAGGTCGCGTAGTAAAATTTTGGCAAGTCTCAAGTTAAAATCCTTTTCCTTACCATAACCATTGACGCTTCCGGGATCAGTCCCTCCGTGACCAGGATCAATAATTACAGTCCTGAACCGTCTTGCTGTTTTGATGTAGCTTGGCCTTAGGACTGGATCAATAAGTTTTGCTAGATCTATGCGAGAGAATAGATAGTTATTATTTTTGTGAATGATCTTGTAACTTAATCGGAAAAGAACGGTATTGATGTAAAGGTTATCAGACCCATTCTTTATAAGCATTTCAATTTTGGGTGATTTGAATCTCAATGACCCTTTATTTCTTTCTAGGGAACTGAAACGGTAAAAGTCTTTGATGTTTTGAGCGGTAACATATTCTCGTCCATTATGCTTGATCACTGTCCAAGCAGCGGCATGAGATTTCTCGACAAAAGAAAAAATGCATAAAATGCTGATCATTTTCCACATAAGGGGCGATTTTTGTTTTAAGTGATTGAATATAGTAAACAGGGTCAAAATTACGGGGTATTGTTAATTTCTGTACTTTTATAGCATTAGTGCAATTTAAATATTTTAACTGAACAGTAATTAAATTTTGCAAATTGGGGTTCAATCAAGTTATTTCCGCCTTCAATGTCAGTCGAAATACCCAAGGCTTACGAACCTGGTCAAGTAGAAGAAAAGTGGTTTTCCCAGTGGATTAACGCTAAAGCGTTCTATGCAAATCCATCTTCAGAAAACCAGCATTACAGCATTGTAATCCCGCCACCGAACGTGACGGGTGTTCTTACGCTCGGTCATGTCTTAAATAATACAATTCAGGACATCCTAGCCAGGCGTGCTCGGGCCGAGGGCAAAGAGGTACTTTGGCTTCCAGGAACTGATCATGCTGGCATTGCTACACAGTCGAAAGTCGAAAAACATTTACGTGATTCGGAAGGTCAGGGGCGACGTGACATTGGGAGGGATGCTTTTCTAAAACGTTCCTGGGAATGGAAAGAAAAGCATGGGGGGATAATTATTAAACAACTCAAGAAATTGGGTTGTTCATGTGATTGGGAGCGTGAGAGATTCACGATGGACGATAACTATTCAAAACAAGTCCAGAATTGTTTTGTACATTTTTTCAAGAGCGGAAATATCTACCGCGGTAAGAGAATGGTTAATTGGTGCCCTTCTTCCTTGACTGCCCTTTCTGACGAGGAGGTGATCATGAAGCCTCAGCAAAGTAAACTCTATTACATGAGGTATGAAATTGCAGATCGCGATGGAGAATTTTTAGAGATTGCAACCACAAGGCCCGAGACACTCATGGGAGACAGTGCATTGGCAGTGAATCCAAATGATGACAGGTATTCAGAATTAATTGGTAAGAATGCAGTCCGTCCTTTTCCGAGAGCAGAAATCCCAATCATTGCTGACGAGCATATAGATCCAGAATTTGGAACTGGAGTACTTAAAGTGACACCGGCTCATGACAAGGCCGACTTTGAAATAGGAATTAAAAATGATCTAGAAATAATTGATGTACTTAATCCTGACGGCACACTCAATGAATTGGCTGGAGAAGAATTTGCAGGTATTGACCGGTTCGAAGCACGTAAACTGGTCGCGGAGAAGCTGGATGAGATGGGTTTACTGATTCGTATTGAAGAATATGAAAATAATGTTGGATACAGTGAGAGAGCCGATGTGCCTATAGAGCCTAGAATTTCAATGCAATGGTTCCTTAAGTACCCAAAGGTAAGTGAATCGACTGCAGCTGTTTCTGATCGCGAAATTAAGTTTCGACCTGAGCGTTGGGCAAAGACTTATGCCCATTGGATGGAAAACATACAAGATTGGTGCATTAGCCGCCAGCTATGGTGGGGTCACAGGATTCCCGTCTGGTATCGTAAGGATAGGGCCGAAGAACTAAAATCAGCGCCGTCACTTGATAAGGAAACTTGTGGAGACGATTTGCACGTTTCCCTTGAACCTCCTTCTGATGATGAAAATTGGATCCAAGACGATGATGTTCTTGATACATGGTTCAGTTCGTGGCTGTGGCCTTTCGCAACTATGGATGAAAAGACTAGAAAGAAATTTTATCCAACTACCGATTTAGTTACTGGACCTGATATCATCTTTTTCTGGGTCGCGCGTATGATAATGGCGGGATATGAATTTACCGGGAAGAGACCATTTGCGAATGTGTTCTTCACAAGCATTATCCGTGATAAGAAGGGGAGAAAGATGTCCAAGAGTCTAGGGAATTCCCCAGACCCTCTTGATCTGATTGCCCAGTATGGAGCGGACGCTTTGCGTTTTTCAATTATGAGAATCGCTCCATCTGGAACCGATGTTCGTTTCATAGAAAATAAAAAGAAAGATTCTGATGGCGGTATTGAGTGCCCTCAGGTTGAAGAGGGGCGTAATTTTGCAAATAAATTATGGAATGCATCACGTTTTCGTCAGATGCAAGGTGGGCCTGAAGGATTGTGTCAGTTGCCTGACATAAATAAATTATCAATATATGATATTGATATCCTTTCAAAATTGGACGCTCTCACAGAAGAAATAAGCACATCCTATTCAGCATATAAATTTCAGGAAATCGCAAATAAACTGTATGATTTTTTCTGGAGTGAGTTCTGTGATTGGTACCTTGAGTCTATTAAGCAATATTTCAGGGATGATGCGGATCCAGAACATAGGGAGACGGTCCTCATTGTCATTGATATTGTGTTTGCACGTTTCCTTCAGCAGCTTCACCCCTATATGCCTCATATTACTGAAGAATTGTGGGAAAAACTTGGTTTTTCAGAAAATGGAGAACTTCTGATGAAAGTTCGCCTTCCAGAGGACCCTTTGATGAAAGGACTTGATTCTCAATTAATTGAGAAGGCTAAGGAAAGGACTCATGCAATTCACGAGGCAACTACCCGGGCTAGGCATATAAAGGCTCAATATAATCTTGCTGCAAATCGTAACGTGAAATTTTACCTTCATCCTTCAGTTGAATGGTCAACTGAAGAGTTGGAAACTTTGAAGATCCTTAGCGGTGCCGGCGAAATCTCTGTTTCAGAGTCTTATGATCCAAGTGCAGGAACTCCGGCCTTTCTAACACCTATTGGAAAAATGTACATGCCTCTTGAGGGACTCGTTGATATTGAGGCAGAAAAGAAAAGGATAACTAAGGAAATAGATAAGGCCGAGAAGGATCTAAAACAAATAAGTGGCAAATTATCGAATCCCAAGTTCACGGAAAGGGCGCCTGCAGAAGTTGTTCAGGAAAATCTTGATCGTAAAGATGATCTTAGAAAAAAGTTAGAACAGCTTCACGAAATGTTGCAGAATTTATCATAAGGCTGTAAAAAATCACTAGTTGAGTGGATACTAAGCAAGAAACGCCTGATCAGATTCCTGAAAATAGCACTGATGAAGATGAATTATCAGAAGCTAAAGATCTGTCGCTAAATTGGGAATCGGCGCCGGCTGATATTACTGATGAAATTGAAGAAGTGGCTGAGGTAGTTGTCAAAGGGACATTGGAAGTGCATTCGAAGATGATAGAAACTGATAGCTTAATTGACGCGAATGCAGGTGCTAGAGTATCTTCAGATGATGATTCCGTTTCAAAGGAAAAGATTACTCAGCAGCAGGGCTACGTTGATGAGCCCGAGCAGGATATTATAGATAAATCCAAGTTTGTTAGTCTTGAAGAATATCGTGAAGGTAAAAGTAGGGTCGATCCTCTTTCAGGTGGGCGTGTTCGTGGGGCTAATAATTTTGGTGACAAACCAAAGTTCTTTGATGGGAGATTACCTCGTGCAGTTGAGAGAGGCGTGCCCTATCCACAACCGGGTAAACTGGCATTTACTAGTCTTTTGGTTTTAATTAACCGATTCGTTTTGTTGGCAGCGATTATTGTGCTGCCCCTGGCATTGTATTTTGGTTCTGCATTTTTTGGCCTGGCCGTTGCTCTTCCTATCATGGTGGTTTTTGTGATTATTGGGCTTTTGCATTTTTCAGCAACATTGCGAACGAGGTGCCGTGTGTGCAGTTGCCAGTTCTTTAGGATGCGCCGTTGTGATAAGCATCGACTAGCTCATAATCTTCCCTTACTGGGATATTCTTTTGCGACGGCCCTTCATCTCATTTTGTTCAAGTGGATGCGGTGCATGTATTGTGGAACTGCTATACGGTTAAAGCCTCGGCTCAAACAAGAACCTGATGAAGGATCTGAAGATACAGAATCTATTCCCGATTCCTAGAATCAATCCATATTGTTACAGGGCCATCATTCGTGAGAGAGACTTGCATTGAAGCTCCAAATTTCCCTGTTGATACTGGTTTCCCAATTTGCTTTTCCATTACAGAAATAAATTTTTCATAGAGAGGAATTGCATGCTCTGGTCTGGCTGCCTTGATGAAGGATGGGCGGTTTCCTTTCTTGGTGTTTGCGTGAAGCGTAAATTGGCTTACGACCATCATTTCGCCATTGATGTCTGATAATGAAAGGTTCATCTGTCCTGCCCCATCATCAAAGATCCGTATCTTTGAGACTTTGCCCGTCAGCCACAATACATCCTCTTCTGTATCGGCAGACTCAATTCCAAGTAAAACAACAAGGCCTGCTCCAATTTTGCTATAAGTCTCTTCTCCAATAGAAACAGAAGCTTCTCTTACTCTTTGAATTAGTGCTCGCATGAATCATTTAAAATCTACTGACGAAGGGTGCAGTAGATTGATTTATTCTATTATAATGTATTATTACCTTCAAAATAAAGTCTTCAGGAAATCAAAATGCAATTAGATCTGGGAATTTATAAGCATTGCTTAAGTAATATCATTAGTGAAAAAGTTTTTCAGGGGATTGACAGTCATCAGAGTTAAGGATATCTAACTTCCTCGCCTCACGAGGCGAAACCGATTACGCTTCGGGCAAATGGCGAGGTAGCAAAGTGGTAATGCGCTGGTCTGCAAAACCGGTATTCGCGGGTTCGATTCCCGCCCTCGCCTCTCTTTTGATTTATTGCAGGCATAACAAAGTTTTGTGTATTGTCTTAGGGCCAATTTCAGATCATTTTCATTCAATAATTCATGAAAACATCTTGTCGTTTAATTTTATCATTTGTCCTTAAGCTCTCAGTCTTCATATGGGTTTCCTTTATTTTTACTGGTATTTCAAAGAGTAATGTTTACAAGAGCCGGATCAATGCTCAGTGGTCCGAGGACAAGTCACATTTCTGGTACCGCAATGATTTGGCTAAAGGGCAACGCGAATTTATTTTGGTTGATATGACTAAAGGCATACGTCGTTTGGCTTTTGATCATAAAAAGTTGGCAGCCTCATTGTCCAAAATTAGTCAAAATCAAGTAGAGGCGGATAAACTTCCAATCGATGGGCTGAGTTTTGACTTAAATAATAACACGGTTTCCTTCCGCGTCTTTGGGCAGTTTTTTATTTGTGAACTCAAGACCCATGAACTGACTAAAGTTGAAAAACCTAAAAAGGGAACCAAAGAGAAAAAATCTGAAACAAAATATTCCAAGAATAACAAAGAGCGGAAGCCCAGGTCCTACAGGCCGAGTAGGGAAATGTCTCCTGATGGTAATTGGAGAGCTTTTGTTCGTGACCATAATGTCTTTATACGCGCAACAAAAGGAGAGGAAGAAATTCAGTTAAGTAAGGATGGCAAGCATGGAAATTCCTACGAGGCCCCTTACTGGGCACCTAATTCAAAGAACCTTTTTGCTTTCCGGATACAGCCGGGAGCTATAGGAGACGTTCACTTGGTTGAATCATCTCCCAAGGACGGTGGCCGGGCCAACCTTCGTACTCGTCGCTATCCATTGCCTGGAGATAAGTTCACTGCTCATGAACTGAACCATTTCGATATTGAAAAGAAAACCCATACAAAACCCGAGGTTGGCATCCTTGATTTCAGAGGGCCTCGACTAAGATGGACCCAAGATGGCAGATACTTCAGGTACCAGAAAATTGATCGTGGGCATCAGCGGTTCCGTGTCATTGAGGTGGACACATTTACTGGGAAATTCCGCAATATTATTGATGAGGTCACCGAGACTTTTATATGGACCGAGCATCCAAAGAATCTTGGGGTTCCCTTGGTCAATTGGCTGGATGAGACAAATGAAATTATTTACCTATCTGAAAAGGATGGTTGGCGGCACATCTATCTGATTGATGCTAAAGCAGGCAAGACCAAGAACCCGATCACAAAGGGTGATTTCGTTGTCCGTTATGTGGACTGGATTGATAAAGAAAAGAGGCAGATATGGTTCAGGGCTTCGGGCCTAAATAAGGATCAAGATCCTTATCTTATGCATTACTACAGGGTCAATTTCGATGGATCTGAATTCACGGCCCTCACTGATGGAAATGGCTGGCATAACATTACTTACTCTCCTGATCGCAAATATATCATCGATCAATATTCTCGCGTAGACATGGCGCCGGTCCATGATTTGCGACGCGTCTCGGACGGGAGCCTTGTATGTGAACTTGAAAAGGCAGACATTACCGAACTTGAAGCTAGTGGGTGGAAAGCTCCTGAAGTTTTCAGGGCCAATGGTCGCGATGGAAAGACTGGTATCTGGGGCATAATTGCCAGGCCCAAGGACTTTGACCCGAAAAAGAAGTACCCCGTCCTTGAGGACATGTATGCGGGCCCCCATGATTCCTACGTGCCTAAACAATTCAGTGCTGGCAGGCGTTTTTCTTCCTGGACGGATATGGGCTTTGTGGTTGTGAAAATTGATGGTATGGGAACTGCGAACCGTTCCAAGGCCTTCCATGATGTTTGTTGGCAGAATCTTAAAGATGCTGGGTTCCCTGACAGGATATTGTGGCATAAGGCCTACGCTGAAAAGAACAGATGGTATGATATTTCAAGGGTAGGTATTCATGGAGGATCAGCTGGGGGCCAAAGTTCGACTGGGGCACTACTCTTTCACCCCGAATTTTACAAGGTCGCCGTGTCATCCTGTGGATGCCATGATAATAGAATGGACAAGGCTTCTTGGAATGAGCAGTGGATGGGATATCCGGTAGGGCCGCATTACTCAGCATCATCCAATATTGATAATGCTAATCGATTGCGCGGGCGTTTGCTTTTGATTGTTGGTGAGTTGGATACGAATGTGCCACCGGAATCAACGCTCAGGCTTGTCCATGCACTCATTAGGGCAAATAAGGACTTTGATATGATTGTTGTTCCCGGTGGAGGGCATGGTGATGGAGGCCGGCACGGGGACCGAAGGCGAAAGGATTTTTTCCGCAAGTATTTGTTGGGCATTGAGCCTCCCAATTACAACTTGGCTAATTAAAAATAGGTTACGTGGAAACCGTTATTAAAGAGATAAGAGCCGAGGATCGTAGGTTTGACCTGTTGGACGGAGCCGGATCTGATGCCGTTCACAAAGATCCTCAATACGGGTATGGTGTTACTCAGCTCATTACTTCGAATCCACAATGCTCTGGGACGGGCATTGCATATACCCTTGGCGCAGGCACTGACCTAGTCAGTTCTGCAATTAAATTGCTTTCAGAGCCGCTCATTGGTAAGGAAATTGAGGAGTTAATGTCTGATTTTGGAGCCTTCCAGCGCTCAATTGCTGAGCATCACCAGATCCGGTGGCTTGGTCCTCATAAGGGTGTTATTCATCTTGCTTTGGCTTCCATTACCAATGCCTGTTTTGATTTGTGGGCCAAGTCTCGCGGAGTTCCTCTGTGGAAATTACTTCTTGATCTGAAACCTAATCAAGTCATTGGACTTATCGATTTTTCTTATCTTGAGGAGGTCCTCACCGCTGATGAGGCTTTTACTATTTTAAAAGAAAAATTACCGACAAGAAAGGACAGGGAAGGGCTACTCAATGAAGGATATCCAGGCTATGACACGTCCGTTGGATGGTTTGCATATAGCGATGAGCGGATAATGGAAAATGCCCGCAAAGCAATGGATCAGGGCTTTACGGCAATGAAGCTTAAGGTTGGTTCTCCTGAACCGGAACGAGACATAAGAAGAGCCTCTTTAGTACGTGAGGTAGTGGGCGACTCTGCGAGAATTATGGTTGATGCGAATCAGGCATGGTCATTGCCTAGGGCCTTGGAGGTTTGTGGGCAACTCCAAAAAATGGACCCTTACTGGGTAGAGGAACCGACGCAACCAGATGATATTCTTGCTCACCAGAAAATTGCAAAAGCGATTAGTCCGGTTCCCGTGGCCGTTGGTGAAGCAGTAAGTAACCGGGTCATTTGGAAAAATTTTCTTGAAGCTGAAGCGGTAGGGGT
>TARA_B110000014_G_scaffold178153_1_pt1 | contig 10398 bp, 9 predicted proteins | sample TARA_B110000014 | Tara Oceans TARA_B110000014 (sample SAMEA4396468) | marine metagenome | biome: Westerlies Biome; feature: [MES] marine water layer (ENVO:01000295) within the mesopelagic zone...; material: water (ENVO:00002006), including particulate matter (ENVO:01000060) such... | reverse complement strand
ACAAACAGAAGTCATCAGTTTGCCAACACACAATGACGTACTCGGACATTTTACGACAGGGGCAAAAGCAATAGCAGATAGTTACATAAAATTTTTGAACGGAATAAATAAATAATCGCAGTAATTTTTATTAAAAGTCATCCTTAAATAGAACTTTTACTCAATTTTTGTTTTGAGATTAAACCAAAAAATACAAAAGTAAAAAGAATAATCATTGCTGTAAAAACTGTTATTGATAATCCGCTACTAAAGCCAACTCTCGCCAATTCACGAAAAGTTTCAATTTCGGTATTTGAAAGTTGTGAAGGTAACCAGTCTTCTCCTCTGGCGAGAGCTTCATAGTTCGCATCTGAAATATTTCCCCAATCACTAGAAAAAGTTTTACGTAACTGTTTGTTTATGTTTGCGGTTGCTAAAGAACCAATTAAAGCAATTGAAAGCAATTGACCAACTTGGATTGCTCCGTTATGGAGACCTGAAATGTAACCAGAAAGTGAATCTGGCACATAGGTCAAAGCTTGGTTCAAAGTCGACGATGGGAGAATTGCCATTGAAATTCCTAAACAAAAAAGACCCATACCAATTGTCAAATAATTCGAGTTTGATTTAGTCGAAATAAGTATTATTAACCCCGAAAACTGGAACAAAACTGCGGTAGAAAGCATAAAAGTAAACTTGTATTTCAACAAAAGTTTTGGCACTAAGGGCGAGAGTAAGGCTGCGCTTAAACCGAATGGTGCAATGGCTAAACCGGTTTGAAAGACGCTTAGTTCTCGAATTGAACCTAAATATAAAACCGATAGGACAACAACACCCACTACCGGTAAAATTCCTAGAAACATTAGACCGATGAATGGCCATACTTTTTTTATTTCATTTGTGCTTACTCTTGAGTTTGTTTTGCCAAAACGATTTATCGCTGTTTTCGATGAGAAAATTATTAACCCACCTGCAATCGGCAATATTGTCAGTGGGGACAACCAGCCATCTGATCCTGCTCTTATAAGACCGAATACAATTCCCACTAATCCAATTGTTGTAGCTAAAGAAGAATTAATTGAAATTTGTGAATCGCTGGATGTTGCTGGAGTTGGAATGTGTGAAAAGAATAAGCTGATTAGTAAAAGTAAGGAAACTACTGAAGAAATTAAAAAAATTATTCTCCAATTAGACCTATCAACAAGAAAGCCATTGATAAGTGGGCCAATTGCTGAACCTCCTAATGCTCCAGCAAACCAGAGCCCAAATGCTTTCTGAGCTAGGTTCTCTGGAAGGCATTTTCTTATTAAAGCAAGAGAAGCGGGAAATGCGGCAGCAGCACCTACACCGCAAATTGCACGCGCTAACAGTAAATGAATAAGTCCTTGTGAAACAGAACTGTATATTGAGCCAATTAAAAAGAGTACAAAGCCACCTGCTAAAACATGTGTAACTGGGTATCTGTCACAAATAGCTCCACCGGCTATAACCAAAGATGCTAGTGGTAATAAATAAATAGACAGAATCCATTGTGAATCCGAAAGGCTACTATCGAACTGTTCACTAATTTTGCCTAAAACCAGAATTATAGAAGACTGATCGACGTTTAGAATTAGACCAGAAATAACAGATATGGCAATTACCAGATGGGTTCTATTCAGTTCAGGCAAAAGTTTAGTTTCCGGGGTTTTCTTCTTTTGGGAAAAGCCCTACATTTTGCAGCATCCCTGAAGATTCTCTATCTAATTTTTCGCATACCCAAGATGAGATTTCTAACAATTTTTTAAGTTGTATGCCGGTATAAATTCCCATCCTCTCCAACATGTAAATAAGATCTTCACTAGGAATATTTCCTGTAGCGGAAACAGAAAAAGGACAACCTCCTAATCCTGCTGCACTCGAATCTAGAACATCGACGCCCCAAACAGTTGCAGCGTATGCATTCGCAAGACCTAAATTTCTTGAATTGTGACAATGGAGGCGTGTTAGTGCATCTGGGTGTATGTCTTTTACTAGATTTAATTTATCTATTACATCAGTTGGAGCTGCAGCACCAATAGTATCTGCCAGGCAAATTTCAAAAGGATGAGAATCACGGATCTTTTCTAGAAGCGACTCTAAATGTTTCAAGGGTACTTCACCTGAATAAGGGCATCCAAAAGCTGCACCGATAGTTAGTGTTGCTTTAATCTCTAATTCTTGAGACCTTTCCTGAACTCTAAACCAGCGGTTTAGTGATTCGTTTGTATCAAAACCTTGGTTTTTTAACGAAAATTCATCAGTTGCAACAACTACATAGTTGATTTCTCTAATTCCAGAATCAGCAGCTCGTTCTAGACCTCTTTCATTAAGGACTAAAGCGCTAAGTTGGGCTTCACAACTGTCAGAAATGAGTTTTATTACTTCTTCTGCTTCAGACATTTGTGGAACTTTTTGTGGGTTGACAAAACTTGTAGCTTCAATTCGGGTAAAACCTGCTTCGGCTAAACGACAAATAAAATCTGCTCTATCTCTGGGCGATAAAGTGATTGATTCATCCTGTAGCCCATCGCGAGGGCTTACGTCTACTAAAGTTGGCATTTTATTTTGTATCCAAATAATTAGTTATTTCAGTTTCATTTAGAACATCAGCATATTTTGAGTTCAGATCGAATAGAGATGAATCATGACTTATCTGGCTACGGTCATATACACATTCAGAAGGAATCAGAGTAGCAAAGTTATATGAAAAGGCGTCAACGGCAGTTGCTCTTATGCAGCCGCTAGTAGTGCAACCAACTAAAATAACTGTGTCAATTTTTAAGTCGATCAAATAGCTAGCAAGCGCAGTTCCAAAAAATGCACTTGCATGCCTTTTCGGAAGTAAGATATCTTCTCCGGTGGGCTCAATTCCTTCGACAAATTCGTAACCTTTTTGATCAATGCTCGTTACTTTGGGATTTATTTGACCAAATTTACCCCCGTCGATTTGAGTTTTCGGGGCGACATGAGGGAAGAAAACGGGAATTTGTTTACTCCTTACAAGTGATAAAACTTTTTTGATATTTGGTAAGACATCCCAAGCTCTATTTCCACATGAAGTTGGGTAATCTTCTTCAATTGATTGTTTAATTGGTTTATTTGAATTTCCGGTGGTCCGATATTGCACGTCAATAATTAGCAACGCCGGTGATGTCCCTGGTTTTACACTTCCTCCAAAACCTGACAACTCGTATATGTCGGCATCTGCTGTCGGAATATTTTTTTGCCAATTTTCCATTATTTAAATACTTTCCGGATATCGGCTGGCTGTATCATCGTATAGATCTAGCTCGACGAGGTCCTGTCGCTCACTCCAAGGTAAAATCTGGCTTTCAAAGCCTTTAGAAGTGCCGTTATTTTTTAGGTGCGTGAGAGCAGTTTGACCTGAAAGAAGCATCGTTCTTAGCAAAAGATTAGCGTAAAGAATAATTTTAAAACCCATATCTTCGTATTCTCGAATGGAAAGTTGTGGGGTTTTACCGCCTTCTACAACATTTACTACAAGCGGTATTCCTTTAAGAGCTTCACCTATAGTTTCAAGTTCTTCGATAGTTTGGGGAGCTTCAACAAAAATCGCGTCTGCACCCGCTTCCGCATAGGCTAGACCGCGCTGGATCGCATCATCGAGACCATTAACAGAACGTGCGTCAGTTCTAGCAATAATCACTAGCTTGGGGTCAGACCGTGCTTCTTGTGCTGCTTCAAGTTTTTGAACCATTGATTTGCAGTCGATCACAGACTTATTATCGAAATGGCCACATCTTTTAGGCATTACTTGATCTTCAAGTTGTATTGCCGCAGCACCCAGATTTTCTAATTGATGGATAGTTCGCATAACCGAAAGTGGTCCCCCGTAGCCGGTGTCGGCATCGATAATTGCTGGCAGGTTCGTAGCGTCAAGGATTTTACTGCTTTCCATACATACTTCTGTTAATGATAAAAGACCTATATCTGGTAGGCCGTATTGGCTATTAGCTAGGCCTGCCCCTGTTATAAAGAAGGCATTAAAATTAGTTCTTTCTATCAATTTTGCTGAGATAGCATTTACTGCACCCGGAACTAAAAACGGAGTATCTCCTGATAGTAAGGCACGGAAGTCAGATCTAATATTTTCTGTATTTCTGTGGGTTATACCAGAAGGTAGTTTTATTTTATTATTTCCCATTTAGCAATTTTAATGTTGTTTTTATCAATTAGAAATTTTTTTCTATAAACACTAGTGATTTTGTTTTTAGCTTTAGTTTTCCGCTTCTTTGAGACGAATTTATTGATCTAAAGTAATTTAATGAAGGGGAGTCAGTTGTTTTGGTTAATTTCTCGGCGTCTTCTTTTCATGATTCCAATTTTGTTTGGGGTTGTAACAGTTACTTTTGTTTTGACAAGGCTTGCTGGGGGTGATCCTGCATATTTAATTGCAGGCCCTTTTGCTACTGAAGATGTCGTAGCAAATTTAAGAGCACAATTGGGAACAGATCAACCGATAGCTACCCAATATTGGTCTTACTTAGGTGACTTAATAAGAGGTGATTTGGGGACTTCGCTTTATAGTAATCGACCTGTTTTGTCGGAGCTTTGGGATAGAACCCCTGCAACCCTCGAATTGGTATTTATCTCAATTTTTTTTGCTTTTATATTGGGTAATGCATCCGGTTCTATGGCTGCACGAAATCGTGATGGAAGAACAGATAAAGCATTTCGTTACTTAAGTTTTTCAGCGTTGTCCTTGCCTGATTTTTGGCTGGGTTTAGTTCTTATATATCTGGTATTTTTCAGATTAGGGATTGCTCCACCGCCAATGGGTCAAATTGCCCCAGGGAGGGCTAAGCCGGAATTAATTACAGGCGCTGCCGTTTTAGATTCGTTGATTACTTTTAATTGGCCAGCCTTAAAATCTTCCTTGAACCAAGTTTGGCTACCACTTTTAACAATGGTGCCAATTTTTTCGGCTCCAATTTCACGTTTGTCTCGTTCTTCGACCATTCAAGCTCTTAACTCAGATTGGTATACATTTGGAAAAGCTTGTGGTCTGCCACAAAAGCGCCTTAACAGATATGCCTTGAGAGCCTCATTGCCTCCTGTTATAACTTTTACAGGAATCCTTTTTAGTGTCTTGTTAGGAAGTGCGGTACTTGTAGAAACTGTCTTTTCTTGGGGCGGCGTTGCTCAGTACGCAGTGAGCTCCATAAGAGTTAATGATTTTCCTGCTATTCAGGGTTTTATAGTTATGAGTGGTGTTTTTTCAGTTATCTGTTTTCTAATTGTAGACGTTGCATATGCCTTGATTGATCCAAGAGTTCGACTATGAGTTGGCAAAGATTTCGAAGTTACTTTAATACTCCCTTGGTTATCAGCTCAACGCTTATATTGCTTTTTATTTTCGGTTCTTTTTTGGTTCCTCTTTTTTCACAATGGGATCCTGAGTTAGCAAATCCTCGTGAGGCTTTCTCTCCACCTAGTTGGCGGCACCCTTTTGGCACTGATCGTTCAGGAATGGATATTTTTGTTCGTGTTTTTCATGCTCCTAGAATTGATTTGTCTTTAGTGTCTTTAGGTGTTCTTATAGGTGGTTTTCTAGGGATTCTTATAGGTGTTATTACTGGCTTTGCCCGTGGATTCATGGCTGAAATTGTTATGAGACTTATAGACATCATTCAAGCTTTTCCTCTATTAATTCTTGCTATTACTTTGGTTGGTTTGGCTGGAAATGATTACTCAAACATTGTAATAGTTTTAGCATTTGTGAATGTTCCTGTTTTTGTACGTTTGACCAGAAGCCAAGTTCTCACCTTAAGGGAGTTAAGATTTGTTGAAGCTTCTTTAGCACTCGGGAATTCAAAGTCTCGATTAATAATGCGTCATATACTTCCAAATTCATTAGCTCCAGCAGTTGTGCAGTTTGGAATTTCTATGGGGTATGGAGTTTTGACCCTTGCAGGTATGGCATTTCTAGGAGTAGGAATTCAAGCGCCAACTCCGGAATGGGGTTCAATGATTTTGACAGGGACTTCTTATATAACCACTGGTGAATGGTGGATATCGGTTTTCCCAGGATTGATTTTGGCTATAGCTATATTTTCTTTCAATCTATTAAGCGAAGGTGTTGAACTTTTGAGAGAGAAGACGTCTAGATGAGCGAAGAAGTTCTTTCAATCAATAACCTTGATGTCGGGATTGTTGACCCCAGACAGTCGGATCTTATTTTGAACAAAATTTCTTGTTCAGTAACTTCGGGTGAAATGCACGGACTCGTTGGAGAAACTGGGTCTGGTAAATCTATGACAGCGCGTTCAGTTATGGGTCTCTTGCCAAATGGGATTTCAACATTTAACGGGTCGATATTATTTAGAGGCAAAGATTTGCTTATGATGAGCGAAAAAGAACTATCTGAAATTCGTGGACGAGATATAGGAATGATTTTTCAAAACCCTCGGACTGCTTTGTACCCATTAGCAACAGTTGAAACACAAATTACTAACATCTTGACAACTCACCTCAAAATTTCATCTCACGAGTGCAAGGAAAAGATTTTGTCGATTCTTTCAGAAGTAGGAATTGATGATCCTGAAAGAGTTTCTAAAGCTTTTCCTCATGAGCTGAGTGGCGGTATGGCGCAGAGGGTAGTAATTGCTTGTGCAATTGTTTGTGAGCCTAAATTTGTCATTGCCGATGAACCAACGACTGGTTTAGATCTGACTATACAAAAGCAGATACTTGATTTGATTTCAGAGTTGCAACAGAGTTTAGGTATTTCTATTTTAATGATTACACATGATTTGGGAATTGTCGCCCAATATTGTAGATCAGTAACGGTTTTAAGATCAGGAAGAGTAGTCGAGCAGGGTTTGGTTGATTCGGTTCTTGTAACCCCTACTGAACCTTATACAAGACAACTTATTGAGTCTTCACGTTTAGATAGACTTATAGAAAGAATATGAATGAGTGACAACGAAATTGTTGTAAAAGTCGATGACCTTGTTAAGACTTTTTCTTCTAGAAGTGGTAAAGAAAAAGTTAAGGCCGTGAGAAGTGTTAGTTTGGTAGTTGAAAAGGGTCGCACTCTTGGGCTTGTTGGGGAAAGCGGTTCTGGTAAATCTACAGTAGCACGATGCATAACTGGACTGTTAAAAAGTGATTCTGGAAAAATTGTAGTTTTAGGCAAAGACATCTCTCAAGTGTCAGAAAGAGATATGAGGTCTTTTCGCCAGGATTTACAAATAGTTTTTCAAGAACCGCTTGAATCTTTAGATCCTAGATACCGGATCGGTAAATCAATTGCTGAGCCTTTGATACTCCACACAAAGTTAGACAAGAAGGAGATAAGAAGTCGTGTTTTACTTTTAATGAAACAGGTGGCTCTTTCTGAAGACTTGGTAGATCGTTTTCCGCATGAATTATCCGGTGGACAACAACAGCGTGTAAATATTGCTAGGGCTCTCGTTACAAACCCGAAGGTTGTTATTCTTGATGAACCTACTGCTTCTTTGGATGTTTCGGTTCAATTAGAGATCCTAGAACTTTTAATCAAACTTCAGAAAGAGTTAGATCTAACTTATATTTTAATTTCTCATAATCTTGCAACTGTCAGAGCGATTTGTGACACGGTGTCTGTCATGTATTTGGGAGAAATAATTGAATCTGGGACGGTGGATGAAATCTTTGATGCTCCAAAGAATTCTTATACTAGGACGCTATTAGGAGCGTACCTTCCCGTCGACCCTAGACAAAAGCCGCTACTTAGATGAGAGTTTAAACCATTTTATTTCTTTAATCAGATAGAGATTTGCCTGAAATTAATTTACTATTTTTGAGTTTAAGTAGTTAATGGCTCCACCTTTTTTGAACCACATGATCTGTTCAAGTGACATGTTGTGCGTAACGGAAAAATAATCAATTGTTTTATTTGCTTTTACTATTTCTACTTTTATTTTCTCCCCTGGTCTGACTGCGAGGAGATTAAGGATAGATAATCGATCGCTTGATTCTATTTTTTCGTAGTCCTTCGGGTCTTCGAAGGTTAAAGCTAGTAAACCGTGCCGTTTTAGATTATTTTCAAATATTCTTGCAAATGAAATCGCAATAACTGCTTTGCAGTTTCTATATCTAGGTTGCAGAGCGGCATGTTCTCGCGATGAACCTTCTCCCAAATTTTCTTCACCGATTAACACCCAGGGAATATCCATGTCAGAATACTTTTTTGCAATTTTCGCTAGTGGCTCTATTTTTTCAGTAATTTGGTTTATACCTGTTCCAGTTTTTTTTGAAAAGGCATTTGTAACTCCTAGAAATAAATTTTCTGAAATGCGGTCAAGGTTCCCTCTATATTTAAGCCATTCTCCCGCAGGAGAGATCTGGTCAGTTGTGCACCTACCTTGCGATTTGCAAAGAATATAAAGATTTTCTAGATCTTTTTCGTCCCAGGCATCGAATGCTTCAAATGGTTTTATTCTTTCACTAGTTGGTATTTTCAGAGCTACTTTTTTTGCCGTAGCTTTTATATAACCTGTGTCATTTAGTACGAAGCCGGCTTTGGGTATGGGTTGACGTCGTTTTGGCGTTAATTTAATTTTTTCATTTTTGGGTGTTTCTATAACGTCGGTTTGAGGATCGAAATTTAGCTTTCCACTTAATGCTTTGGCAATAACCATTTCTGGCGACATTAAGAATGCATGAGTTTTTGTTGAGCCATCATTTCTTCCAGCAAAATTACGATTAAAGCTAGTAATGATAGTGTTAATTGTATTTTTTTCAGACTCGCTTCTTTTCCACATCCCTACGCATGGCCCACAAGCATTAGCCAAAATAACCGCTCCAATATCTGAAAAAGTTTTTAATATGCCATCGCGATGAGTTGTTTCTTTTATGTTTGCTGAGCCGGGAGATATGTAGAGTGGGCATTTGGTCTTTAAACCAAGAGCTTTAGCTTGTTCTGCGATGGAAGCTGCGCGTGCTAAATCCTCATAACTGGAATTCGTGCATGAACCTATGAAGGCTGCACTAATCTCATTTGGCCAATTATTTTGTCTTACCTTATTTCTGAAATCGGAAGTATTGTTCCCATCGTCAGGTGAGAAAGGACCGTTTATTTGAGGTTCAAGGTCATTTAAGTCAATTGTAATTAACTTATCAAAAAATTTATTGGGATTCTTTTCGACTTCAATATCAGGAATAAGGCACTCTTTGAATGCTTCAACGACTGCAGAAAATTTTTCTCTTTTAGTGGCATTTAAATACTGAGTGGTATGAGAGTCATATGGAAAGATTGAGCTGGTCGCCCCAATCTCAGTGCCCATATTACATATAGTTGCTCTTCCTGTTGCTGAGAGGGATTTAACCCCCTCACCAAAATATTCGATTATGTATCCACTTGCTCCGGACACCCCAATCTGACTAGCGATTTTAAGAATAAGGTCTTTTGGAGATGTCCAAACTTTCATATTTCCTTTTAACTGGACACCTAAAAGTTTTGGCATGACAGTTTTCCACGGAAAACCTGCCATTGCTTCTACTGCAGTTGCACCTCCTATGCCAATACCTAGTGCTGTTAGACCTCCTGCATTCGGGGTATGACTGTCTGTTCCTAAAATTATGTTTCCGGGTAATACATAACGCTCTAAGGCAACTTGATGAATTATTCCCGAACCGGCTTCCCAAAAATCAGCTCCATATTTTTGAGAAGCTTTTTTAAGGAAATCGTAAACTTCGATATTTTCTTCATTTGCTATTGCTAAGTCATTTTTTTCATTTTTTGAGGCTTCTATTAGATGGTCACAATGTGTCGTTGTTGGAATTTTCGTTGAATCCAATTGCATTGTTGCGAATTGAAGCCAAACCATTTGGCCAGATGAATCAGGGAGTATGACTCTGTCAGGCTTAATTGCTATTTCGGTTACACCACGTTCAATAGGAAGTTTTATTTTTTTTTCAGAGCGAGAAAAGAGAAGTTTTTCCGTCAAAGTAAGAGGATGATCTAAAATTGAACGGTAATGTTTTTGCGTTTTTTGAAGTTTTATGAGTTCATTAAGTTTTTCTGTGGTAGAAAATGAAAAATTGTCGTTAGTTTTTTTAGACATATTATAAAATTGTTTTGTTGGGTTTAAATTTAAAAGAGATTTTACCCTTCAGATATAGGTAAGGGATTTTCTATTAATGGAAAACGCAAAAGATCATACCTACGTAGATAATTACGAAGACGTATCAGTGTTTTCTCTTGATTCAGGAAGAGAGCAATTACTCCATAACAAACAGACTGAGTGCGTTTTTATGTGGACTAATTCATCTGGCGATCCAATAGGAGTCGTTATGAATTATGTTGAAAAAGGTGGGGCTTTTTGGCTTACCTGCACTCGACGTAGAAAAAGAGTAGCGGCTCTTGAAAAAAGACCCCGCGCTTCAATCGCA
>TARA_B110000014_G_scaffold259639_1_pt1 | contig 10418 bp, 11 predicted proteins | sample TARA_B110000014 | Tara Oceans TARA_B110000014 (sample SAMEA4396468) | marine metagenome | biome: Westerlies Biome; feature: [MES] marine water layer (ENVO:01000295) within the mesopelagic zone...; material: water (ENVO:00002006), including particulate matter (ENVO:01000060) such... | reverse complement strand
CAACATCTTAATCCATACTTCAATATGATGGAATTAAATTCAAAAGGCTATCTTAGATTAGTAAAAAAATTATCTAAGAGACCAAGAAGTCGACAAGAAGCACCAGTAGTCTATCAATTAAATGGATTATTTACCTACAATAAAGAAAAATTTTTAAAAAGTGGTAATCCTATAATGCCAAATTCAATTCCATTGGAAATTCCATTGGAAAGAGGTTTCATGATAGATACAGAAGCTGAATTTAAAATTGCAGAACTAATGTTTAAAAAATAATTATTTTTTTTCTATAGAAATTACTTTTTTGAGTTTTGATGATTTGATTATTCCTAATGCAATTTTAAGAACATATTGACCATGAGATATATCATTAAAAGATTTATTTTTTTGTTTAATACAATTGATAAAATATGCTAATTCTTTTTTATACATATCATTTTTCTTATAATTTTTTATTTTTAATTTTGTTGACCATTTCTCACTTTTCAAATTATATAATTTAACTTGATTATTTGATGAATTCCAAACAATTGTTCCTTTTGTGCCAATAATTTTACATGAACGTGTTTCAGGTTTTTGAAAATAATCCAAATGAATTTCAGCGATTATATTATTACGAAACTTCATGATAATTGCAGATAGATCATCAGATTTGATTTTAAGATTACTAAATTTCCCAGTAAGAGAGAAAACCTCTTGAACTTCCCCAAAAAACCAATACAGATAATCAATTTCATGAATACATGTAAGTACAACTCCCCCTCCTAGATCATCTCTAGCTGAATAACCTTTTGAATAATCTTCATTTGGATGCCAATCTGGCAAATAGGTACCACATTCCACCTGAACAGAAAGGATTTTACCAATTTTTTCTTGTTCAATTAATGATTTAATTTTTTTAATACATTCATGAAATCTAAGATTACATCCCATCATTGTAACTAGTTTTTTGGTTTTTGTAATTTTTATAAGCTCAGAAACTGATTTAGTTGAATTAGACAATGGTTTTTCAATAAAAAGATTCAATCCTGCATTAGCTAATTTTTTAGATATAGGAACATGATGTAGAGTTTCATTTGTAATAAATCCAATATCAGGTTTTTCGGCTAGACATTTTTCTAATGAATTAAAAATTTTTATATTTTTTTTTTCTAGATTTAAAAGATCTTTTCTTTTAGAATATACAATGATTTCCGAATTATTACTTGATCTTATATTCTCTAAATGACGTTTTCCAATTGAACCATATCCTGCAATTAAAAATTTCAATGTATTTCAAAAAACTTTTTCTCATAAATAGAACTTACTGTTTCTAGTTAGTGATAATTATTGATATTTGTTGAATACTGACTAATTATTACAAGTTTTTATTAATATGAATAATATCGTATATTATTGAAACTTTTAGTTACTGGAGGATTAGGATTTATCGGTAGTAATTTCATACAGAATGTTTTAAAGAATAAAGATTGGGAAATTGTTAATGTAGATGCAGAATTTTTTGGTTCTAGTCACCATAATTTAGAAGACATATCTAATCCAGAAAATTATACATTTGTGAAAGGGAATATCACAAATAGAAAATTAATGGAGGAGTTAGTATCAGAATGTGATACTGTTGTTAACTTTGCTGCAGAGAGTCATGTGGATAGAAGCATATCAGATGCAAACCCATTTTTAGTATCAAACATTCGAGGAACTTTTACTATTTTAGAGGCAATTAGAGAGAAAAAGAAGAGACTAATTCAAATTTCTACTGACGAAGTGTTTGGAACTATAATGGAAGGTAGTGCAACTGAAAAAAGTTGTTACAATGCTTCTAGTCCATATTCTGCAACAAAAGCATCAGCAGAATTATTGATCAATGCATATATCACTACATATGGTGTAGATGCGATAATTACTAGATGTACTAATAATTATGGACCACATCAATTTATTGAAAAATTAATTCCAAAGACAATTGGACTTTGTCGACTAGATAGAGAAATTCCAGTTTATGGAACTGGAAAGAGTATTAGAGATTGGATACACGTTCAAGATCATTGTGATGCAATTTTAGCAGTTTTAGAAAATGGTAAATCGGGGGAATCTTATAACATATCAGGTTCAAATGAAATAGACAATGTAACAATTATCAAAAAAATTCTTAAATTATTAGATAAACCTGATGATAGATTACAATTTGGGGAAGAAAGACCTGGAGAAGACTTGAGATATAGTTTGGACTCATCTAAAAGTTACAATGAATTAGGATGGAAACCAAAAATTGATCTGGATAAGGGTTTAGAAACTACAATTAATTGGTATATGTCTCACAATGATGAATGGTGGGACAATATACCTGAAGAAACATACAGTAGCACTCCGTGGAAAAACAAGGCTTAGAAACCATCATTGTTAAGATATTCATAAAATTTTTGAGACGCATTTCCCTGAAAACTAATTAATTGTGACAGATAATTTTGAGATAAATTTTGTTGATTTTGAAGATATTTTTTATCATTTAATATTTTATCAATCTCATTTTTCAGATTATCAATGTCAGAGATGAAACATCCATGCTCGGTCACAATACTTGGATTTCCCCAATTATAATCCATACCAGGTATGAATAAAACAGGTTTTTTTAGAATAAGAGCTTCTATTAACACACTACTTAATCCAATACAAATTAATAATTTAGCTGAAGAAAGTAAAGGAATAATTTCTCCATTCGGGATTACATTGATTTTTTTATTGATTTTTGGCGCAAGTTCAAAAATGTTCATTAACTGAGTTGATGATGGATGTAATTTTATTAGAAGTCTTTCGTTCATATCTGAAACAATTTTAGAAATTTTAAACACATCGTCGAGATATTTTTCAATTTTATTAGTTCGAAGACCTTCTATTTCTTCAGGTTGCGGATCACCAGAGCTGGCCAATAATATGTAATCAGAATTTTTTAACTTAGAATGAAATAGATCATCATATCGTGGTGAACCAATAATTTCTATTTGAGAAGATAAGATTTTAGCTTTGTTAACTGCCAGATTTCTATCTATATCACCCCATACAGTTAATTTTTTTGCATCCTGAAGAAAAACACCTTGAGATGAAATATTTTTAATTGAATCATCAGTATCCCAATGAAAACCCTCTTGCATATGTATACATTTAATCTTGTGAGTATTTGACAAACTAGAAATTATTTTTTCATAAAAACCGGATTCATTAATTACAACAGTATAATCAAAGTGGAATTTTTCTAACATATGGTTTACTAATTCAATTTCATCAAGTATGAACGATAATCGATTCTGAGTTAGTTCAGTTAATTTGGGTTTTATTAATTTAAAGATAGAATAATTTTCAAATGTGAAAAAATCTTCTAATAATGAATTTTTGCCCCAAAGTTTGTTCATATTAGAAATAGTTTGGTCAAAATTTGAAATTTTAGATTTATTTGATTCTTGCAGAAAACGATTTGTAATTACTCTACATTTTGAATTAATTATGGTTCTCAAGGTACTGAAATTCCAAAAAGGAGGTCTTTTTGGGCCATAGTAAAAAATTTGGGCATCAAAATCTTTAGATTTTAAAAAAAGATCCTTGAATCTTTCAGTATTGTATTCTACAAAAAGTATATTTGTTTTTTTATTATCAAAACATTTTGGCTTGAATAGATTATTAGCTAAAATATCTTGTAAATTTTTTAATTTTAGATAAAAATTCTTACTTAAAAATAAATTTTTCTTATATCCAAATAGAGATAAAGTAATTCTAATTTTTTCAGGTGTTAAGAGTTCAGGATTAATTTTAGATTTTTGTAAATTATCAGCTAATGGAGTAAAATAATTTATAATATTAAATAATTCATTCTGAGCAAAAAATTGCTTATCAGAATTATTATTAAAAATAATTTCAATTTCTTTAAATTTTTTTAAGAATCGCACAAAATAATTAATTAATTCATCCTCATACAGTCCACCTAAATTTATTTTTCTATATTCAAGTAAATATGAGAAATCATTTTCACGAAACCAAGATGCAAATTTGTAAACATAGTTTTGAAGAGATTTACATTGTGAATCAGTAATATAATTATCAGATATTTCATGAATAATTTTTTTATTTAATAATTTTTGATGAGATTCATAATCAAAAGTGATTATTGTGAAATCATCATTTTGAAATTTTTTTTTAATATGATTTAGATCGGTATATGTGTCAACAAGAATAATTTTTGTATTAAACTCATTTATTTTCTTATATTTTGTATGAGATGAATACATTTTTGTTATTAGGCATTATCCCATTTTTTCCAATTATAATTTTTAAAATCTACATTTTCCATTTCATTATCATTAGGTTTCCAGGATTTATCTGCAAGAACTAAGATTTTTGATATATTTTTTGAAGGATTAATTATTGCTGCTGCAATACCATTTGAAACTGAAACAAGTTTTGATTCACTTGAATCTATTTTTATTTCATGATATTCACCATCTTGATCTTTTACTAGAATTACCATTTTACCTTCAATGCAATAGAAGTAACTTGTTCTATTTTTATGAACATGTGGACCTTTTATTTCTCCAGGATTCACAATATTTAGATAAATCATTTCTGGGTTCTTGATTAAATTATCCCAATCTCTCCAGATGACAGTTAGTTCTCCATTCACATGAGAGTCATGCATATCTTTAGTATCATGTTTTTCAAGATCTAACACCGAAAAATTTTGTGTATCCACACGAAAAAACAATGATTTTAGCCAATAAAAGTTTGGATTGAATAATCACAGATATTTAATAAAATTACATTTAATTCCATATCATAGGGATGAAATTATGAAAGGAATAATCTTACATGGAGGGCATGGGACTAGACTAAGACCATTGACACATACAGGTCCAAAACAACTACTGCCTATTGCCAATAAACCGATGTCACAGTTTTGTTTAGAAGCTATATCTGAAACTGGAATTACCGAAATTGCAATAATCATTGGAGGAGTTGGTTCTAACAAAGTACGTGAATATTATGGTGATGGGGGGGAATTTGGTGTTAAAGTAACTTACATTGAACAAGATGAACCTAGAGGAATAGCACATGCAATTAGATTATGTAAAGAATTCATTAACAATGAAAAGTTTCTTGTTTTTCTAGGAGATAATATTATACAAAAATCTATTATCGATTTTGTTGAGAATTTTAAAAATTCTAATTATGATGCGACAGTTTTACTATGTGAGGTTGATAATCCCTCAAGGTTTGGAATTGCAGATATTGAAAATGAAAAAATTATAAAGATTACTGAAAAACCAAAAAATCCAAAATCAAATCTTGCAGTAACTGGAATTTATCTATTAACTCCAAAAATTTTTGAAATCATTGATAATTTGAAACCATCATGGAGAAATGAATTAGAGATTACTGATGCATTAGATAATTTATTAAATGAGAATAATAACATAAGTTTTGAAAAAATTACAGATTATTGGAAGGATACCGGCACACCTGAAGATATTATTCATGCCAATGGAGAAATTTTAAAAAAACAAATAGCAAAAGAGTTAGAACCTGAATGGATAATTGGAGAAGGCACTATAATTGAATCAAATGTAAAAATAAATTCACCAGTTATTTTTGGAAAGAATTGTCATATCTCTTCAAGTTCAATTGGTCCAAATGTTAGTGTTGGGGATAATACAATTATTTCTGGATCAAGTATAGAACATTCAATTATTATGGAAAATTGTAAAATAAATTCTACTACAAAAATTAAAGATAGTATAATTGCAAATAATTCAGAAATTAAAGATGAAGAAGGAATTAAGAAAATATTCCTTCTTGGAGAAGGCTCAAAGGTATCTCTTTGAGAAAAAATTTTGATTAGTAACAGTAAATATCTAAGTACTTTTGTTTGAGATATGAATGAATCTCCTCTACTAAGTGTAATAGTTTTAAATTATAATGCTGGAGAATTATTGCTTAATTGTATTGATTCTTTAAAAAAATCAAAATATACAAATCTAGAGATATTAGTTGTAGATAATATTTCATCAGATGACAGTCAAAAAAAATGTAAAGAGAAATTTCCAGATATCAAATTAATTCAAAATTATGAAAATTTGGGTTACTGTGGAGGCAATAATGTAGGAATTAAAGAAGCAAAAGGGGAATTTATTGTAATTTTAAATCCAGATACTATTGTTGATCCTAATTGGGCAAATGAATTAATTTCCGCATATGATGAATTTGGGGAAGGATTGTATCAACCAAAAATCCTCTCGTTAAATGAAGAAAACATCATACAAAGTACAGGTAATATGCTTCATGTTTTTGGATTTGGATTTGCACGAGATAAGGGGAACAAAGTTACCAACAAAAATGAAGAAATTGAAAAGATTGGTTATGCATCAGGTACCTGTCTTTTCACAACTAGAAAAGTAATAGATCAGGTTGGATTATTAGATGAATTTCTATTTTTGTATCATGATGATTTAGATCTAGGTTGGCGAGCAGCACAAATCGGAATAAATTCACACTACGTTCCAAAATCTAAAATTTTTCATGTTGAGAGTTATTCATTAAAATGGTCATCAAAAAAATTCTATTGGCTTGAAAGAAATAGAAAATATTGTTTATTGACACATTATTCAAAAGAAACATATGAAAAAATGCGGTTTTCTTTGGCATTAGTTGATTTATTTATTTGGGTATTTTATTTTTCAAAAGGATTTATTGGCGCAAAAATTAAGGCTGAACTAGAAATTAAAAAAAATAAAAAATTTATAGAAAAAAAATATCTGGAATTAGAAAAAAAGAAGATTATTCCAGATAATGAATTAATTAAAAGATTTCCTGATGAAATTTTTGTTCCAATAGATGTTTCACAGAAATCAATGAATAAGAGATTTAATTCTATATTGACTAAATTAAGTAAAAAAGTTAAACAAAAAATTATATAATTTTTTCAGATATTACAACAGCTACTGCTAGGTTATTTTCATGTGATAATGATGCAAGAAAATGGTAATTTTCTTTAGAATCTAGAATTTTTATATTAGGTTTAGAATTAATATAAAAAGTTTCAATTTGTGAAAAATCTATTTTTTTATGAATAGATTTGATTAAAGCCTCTTTGAGAGCAAATTTTCCAGCAAATTTTTCATAATAATTCTTAAATTTTAAGCAATAAAGAATTTCTTGATCAGAAAAAATTTTTTTATAGAAATTTTCATTATTTTCAAATGGTTTCTTTCTAAAATTTTCTATATTAGATATATCTATTCCTATACCAAAATTTTCAATCATTTCTAATAATTATTCTACCTTCTCCATGAAGAAGAGTTTGATTTTTCTGATTTATTATGTTAGATTTAATTTTTATAATTTTAGTTGAGTCACTTTTATCAGTAATAATACTAGATACGATTATTTTATCTCCAATAAAACATGGATTTTGGAATTCTAGAGATTGTGAAGCATAAAGTGCATGTTTTCCAGGAAGGTACATTCCAACCATTCGTGATAAAAATGATGCAAGTAACATTCCATGGACAACTTTATTCTGAAATTCAGTAGATTTAGCATATTCTTCATTCACATGAAGTGGATTAAAATCTCCAGAAAGTTTAGCAAAATCATTTACCATAGATTGAGTTATTGTGATATTGAATTCTTTAGTTAATCCTATTTCAATATCCTCAAAAGTAAATTCAGTAGGATTATGAGACATTTAATTTACATCATGATTTTTTAGATGTCGTTTTATATCAGCCACATTTTTGACATCAGTAATTTCAGAAATAGAGAATTTTATTTTGAAATGATTTTCAAGTTCATCTACTAATATTAGCCCATTAAAAGAATCCCAATTTTCAATATTTTCGGGACCAGATTCATCATTGACTTCAGATTCAGGAATAGAGAAAACTTTTGCAATTATTGTCTTAATATCGTTGTCAATCATTCAGTTTCTACCTTCAAGTGATTTGGTAATTTTATTTCGTTATTTAATTTATAGATCCATAGATTATCTTGTTTTTTAAAACCAAAATCAGATAGAAAGTTTTCAGCAGGTTGATTTTTGAGTGTTGGGATAAATTCAGCTTGTATTTCATCTATGCCATTTTTTTGTGCATCCAATAAAATTTGAGATAATATTGCATTTTCAACTCCTCGTCCCATTATCCTACAACTCAAAAGAAATGTATCAATTAACCAAGTTTTATTATTTTTTTTAATGATGTAGACACCTGTAATTCCATTATCACCAAATTTATCTAAAACCTGAGCACAACCAACAATAAATTTTTTATTAGTAGACAAGTCCTTAATTTCTTCTTCCTGATATCTTCGTGTTGTTAAATTGAATTGATTTGTTTTTAGAGTAAGTTGAGAAATTCTAGGTATTAAGAACTCATTAGATTTTTTCATTTTTACTTCTATATCTAATTCCTTCAGAAAATCATCCAAATTGGAGACAGATTTTTCAAGTTCTTTACGTTTTCTTTGTTCAGTATACATTTGACCTCGTTTTGTGTCTTCATCAGTTTTTTGTAGAACATTGAAATCATTAAGTTCTTTAAGAATAGACGAAAATTTGGATGGATCATCTGGTAATTCAATAGTTAAAACTTCAGGGAATTCTTGTTTTATTCTTGTTTGATTAAGTTTATCATCATCAAAAAATACTACACTGTTTAATCCAATATTTATTTCATCTATAATTTGTAATAGATTTTGTGCTTTGTCATTCCAGTTAATTTGAATACTAGCAAAATTTTTTTCTCGTAAGATCATTTCTGGATGTTCATGAATTACTTTCATGGCATCATCAAAATTATTTTTACTATTAATTGCAAGAATTATTCCTTGTTCCCATAGAGAAAGTAATTCTTTTTGAAAATCAACAAATGCTTTACCGTTAGATGTTTGACCTAATTGAATTCCATCAAATCCATCTTCACCTACAACACCACCCCATAATGTATTGTCTAGATCTAAAACAATACATTTCCTATTTTTTCCAGTAATTGGTTTTATGTAACTCATTAGTTCATATCCAAAGTATGGCAAAAAATTGAAAGTGATTTGTATATCACCTAAATGGAATTGTCTATAATCAAAAATATTTTTTTCACCATATTTTGAAACAAATTGATTAAAATCATACACATATACAGAATTATGATTTTTTGAAATTTCTCGGAGTGAATGATTAATTTTTTCAATCATTTCATGAAACCCAAATTTTGATTTGGATTCAGTGATACCGTTTGGCGAATAAGAAGGAATATTGAAATTTGTTATTACAAGTTTTGAGTTTGAATTTTTTTCAAAATTTTGAATAATATTTTTTAGTTGATTGGTTTTTTCTTCTACTAATTCTTGTTTTATATCATCAGATAGAATATGAAAATTATAAAAATTGTCTCCAAGAAAATTTCGAATATCTAAAATTAGAAATGTTATATCAGAACCGAATTTGTAATAATCACTTTCTGGATTAAGTAATTCTTGATTATATTGATTATATCCAGACGTATACGATTGATAGCGGATTCCAATCTCAGAACATTTTACATGCAATATTTCACTTAGGCCATTTAATGTGAAACTAGAGAGTAGAGCTACTTTTAGTTTTTTATCATAATTCGAATTATCGATATTTTTTGATAGTCCAATATACTCTGAAAGTGTTTTTTCCAATTTTCTATATTGAAAATGATTGTTTCAACAATAAATATTATGTATGAATTCTACTATTTTTTATCAGTAAGCTTTAGATTTTGAAAAATTGCGTTAATCATAATTAGCATGAATAATGATGAGAATGATACTTTTCCAATAAACGAAAAAGAAGTAATGGACTATTATGGTTACTCAGGAAGTTTTGGTAGATTCAAAATGAAGATGAGATTTTTACGAGGTTGGATTTTACATTCATTAGCATATTCATCACCACTATCAAGTTTTTCAGTTTCAATGCAGCGTTCAAGAGGAGTAAAAATTGGGAGAAATTGTCATTTTAATCCATATGTACTAATTGATTTAATTTATCCGAAAATGGTTGTGATTGAGGATAATGTTACACTTGGTTCACATTCAATGATTTTTGCACACAGTAATCCATCTGCAAATTTATTTTTAAAACAAGGAAATTTTCCAAGAAAGGTTTCTAAAGTTGTAATAAAATCAGGTGCAGTAATTAATCCAGGCGTAGTAATAATAGCTGGAGTTACAATAGGTGAAAATTCAATTATTTCTCCAAGAAGTGTTGTAACTCAAGATATACCAGATTATTGTATTGCTGTAGGAAATCCAGCAAGAGTTGTAAAAAAAATAGATCATTAATGATGTAAAATGAATATTTTAAGTATTGATTTTGAAGATTGGTTTCATCCTGAATTAATTCAAAAATACAT
>TARA_B110000014_G_scaffold263829_1_pt1 | contig 10428 bp, 5 predicted proteins | sample TARA_B110000014 | Tara Oceans TARA_B110000014 (sample SAMEA4396468) | marine metagenome | biome: Westerlies Biome; feature: [MES] marine water layer (ENVO:01000295) within the mesopelagic zone...; material: water (ENVO:00002006), including particulate matter (ENVO:01000060) such... | reverse complement strand
ATCTATAATAAAAATTGATCATTTATTCAGATTCAAAGTCTAAATCTTTAATGTCTATATTTTCTAAATCCTTGTAAACTAACGGAGTCAGACTCAAACTACCGATGATAAGTACTGTAATAATCAACATTGGAATGATATCATTTGACCATTCAATAGCATATCTGACAACACAATATACGGTAGCCAGCAATAAGGTAAGTATCATTATAGGGAAACCGGTTCTGAAAAATCTATTGAATGATATATCATTCCCAGACTCTTCAGCGAGGCCCGCGGCTACTACGTTAGCAGATGCCCCAATGATTGTCCCATTACCACCTAAGCAGGCTCCTAATGCTAACGCCCATGCCAAGGGGCCTAGTTCTAAACCTAGTGTCTCATCAGAGGCCAATTCAATAACAACAGGCACCATAGTGGCTGTATATGGGATATTATCAATGAATGCCGAGGCGATTGCAGATACCCATAGCAATAATAGAACTGCCACCATAAGTCTGTTAGCTTCAGATGCTTTGGAAACGGTATCTGAAATTAAGTCAGCAATCATCTCGATTAACCCCATATATTGAAGCCCGTGAATCATGATAAATAGACCTGCGAAGAAAATAATAGTGGTCCATTCAACAGAATCTAACTGCTCCTCTACATGATGTGGAGACGTTACGAGTAACATTACGACTGCCCCCCCAATAGCAATTGTGGCAACAGTAAATAATGGATGAGGGAAAGCCGAATGAGCGAAGAATAGTAAAATAACTACAATTAATATAGCCCCTGATTTTTTAAGTAAAGCAGAATCTTTAATTCCATATTGAAGCCTTAGTAAGTCTACATTCCTTACCCTGTTTCCTGATAACCCTGGCTTTTCAATTATTCTAAGTAACCAAAATGCAGGGATAATAGCAATTAGAACCGCTGGTGCAACATGAATAATAAAATCACTGAATCCTATACTTTGACTTGCCAATGAAGTCCCGCTAAGACTCTGACTAGATAATTGAGCACCAATAATAATATTTGGAGGATCACCAATTTGGGTTGCTGCGCCCCCAATATTGGAAAACATAACTTCAGCTATAATTAACGGGACTGGCTCTAAATCTAATACTTTACATATCTGTATTGTGACCGGAACTATCAACAATATAGTAGTAACATTATCCAGTAGAGCGGAGAAGAAGGCGGTGATAATACATAATATAAATGTTAAACGCCATATTGAGCCTCCGCTTTGAGCATAGGCTTGTACTGCCGCCCATTCAAACAGACCTGTCTTTGAAAGGATATCTACCATTACCATCATACCAATTAGAAGTCCGATAGTCTCCCAATCAATCCATGTCATCACTGCCGACAAATCAGGGCCTTTGTTACTGCCTGAAGCAATATGCAAAGCAACAACTGCGGCAACACCACCAAGCGCCGCTGCAAGAGCCCTATGGACTAATTCGAATACAATCAGCCCGTACACGGCCACTAAAATTACAATTGCGGCAGTAACTGACCAACTAGGCATTTCTTCTGGTGCAGACCATGTTCCACTGCTAGTTCCTGCCGCTGAAACTGAGAATGGTATGACTGAAAATATAAACAATAGAGACAAATAAATCTTGTAGACTCTGCTATTGAACGAATGGCCTAGAAGTCTTTCCATACACTTCCGTGATAGGTTACCTCTAAATATCTCTCGATATGAGAATTAGTAATAATACATTTTCATGACTTCATTCGCCGGACCAAAATACTGCAGTATTTCCTCTTTGCAATACCAAAAATGATTCCGATTGATTTGAAATTGATTCGAATAATAATTTTCTATCCGCGTTATTAGATGCTATGCCCTGATTGACCTTCATTTTGACTAATTTTCTTTTGGATAGTTGCTGTTTTAATTCCTCTATCAATGATTCATTTATTCCTTGTTTACCCACCCTTATTGTAATATCAAGCGTATCATCTAGAGCCCTTCTTTTTATTGCATTTGGTATTTCCATTCCATCACCTTTTAATCGGTCTACGAACCTTACTATTACAACGTTCACAAGTAATAATAATCGATCCTTTTCTAATTCTTATTCTTGAATCAGAACCAAAACTCATTACAGATTCACAGACCTTACAGAACATTTTTCGGACATTAGGCTCACACCTCTGACCGTGCCTCTTTGATAGTCGCAATGTATCCCTAACAGCAATGTCCCTAATTTCCAAAGAGAAATTTGCTGGAGAATCAATAATACTAGAAAGTTGCGAAATCGCCTTTTTTGAACGATTTTTCCTCTTTAGAGAGTCTCTAGAACGTCTTCTTCCTGACATAATTACCTCATCTAGCAGAAAGTTTAGAAATTATTTCATCGCCAACATTTTTTATGGTTTGTTCGCCATCAACTTTGATTAAAAGCCCTTGATTTTCATACCAAATAGCTAGAGGAGATGTCTGTTCATGATATGCCTTTAGCCTGTTACGTACAGTCGATTCATTGTCATCTTTTCTCTGAATTAATCGATTAATGATAGATTCAGGTGCTGGTTTGAAATCAATATGATAAATTTCACCAGTTTCAGGATCCATACGCCTTCCAACTATTCTTCGAACTATAGATTCATCAGGAACTTCTATTGAAACTACTGCGCTAACTTCTGCAATCTTAGCAAGTTCTCTAGCCTGAGCAATTGTACGGGGAAAACCATCAAAGAGTACGCCATTTTTAGCATCATCCATCTTCAATCTTTCAGAAATTAACCCTATAATGACATCATCGGGAACTAATTCTCCGGCTTCCATGAAAGATTTGGCCTCTATACCTAATTTACTGCCTTCTGATAGTGCGGCTCTTAGCATATCTCCAGTTGAAACCTGTGGTTTAGATGTTAAATCAACGATTCTTGTTGCTTGAGTCCCCTTACCTGCACCTGGGGGGCCAAATAATACAATTGAGCCATTCATACTATTACGCGGTAAAGACTCAGTCATAAGTCAAACCCTGTCTAAGGTTGGTTTTGTTCCCACCAAAGATTACCATATGACTCCCATTGTTCCATAGACCAGCCATCAGGTAAACCTCCCAGAGGTAAAGGAGCTACTCCATCTGCTGTAGGTAATAATTTAGCAGGCCCAGATGCAGCGATAGCTGCTTGTATTTCATCATCACTAACACCACCAGTCAATGTATCTCCTGAACCCAAGGAGGTGTCTAGAGCTGCTGCACGGCGTTCATTAGAACTACCAGACAATAAGGCAGAACCTTCAGGTATCAGCTCTTCTTCTGGAGACATAAGTTTTTGTGAATTTTCCCTTATCTTGAAACCTAAGAATATAGCTCCGGTCAGAGAAATCAAGAATAATAATGGGAGTACCCATTGAGGTAATCCCAAAGATTCCAAGATTCCAGAAATTCCACCAGCGTTAGTAGTTCTTTCCCTACTCATTTCCAAAGTTATCTGTGCATTTGTTGTTTCGGCATCATCAGGAAAAAAGTTCACTGCTGTCGCCGATAGTTCGAATGTGGATAAACCGAAACCAGCATTGGAATTAGGTTTTACAGAGACAGTAAAGGTTCGGGATTCTCCAGGAGACAATTCACAATTCACATCAGACGAACAATCAGGAAATTGTATTTCAAAACCATCCGCTGATGTAACAGAAAATTCTGCATCAGTGATTACATTACCTTGGTTAGTCATATTAATTTGGAAATTAGCATTTATACCGGAAGAAATATCCTCAATCAGAGTCTTTTCAGAAGAAATTGTTAACCACACAGATGGAAGCACCTCTACTGAAAATTCAACAGTCTGGAAAGAAACTTCTCCACTAGGGGTTTCTGATTCTATAATTACTGATACGGTTTGGTCAAGTGATCCTATTGATAGAGCACCTGGTAATTCCAGACCCACTGAAACAAATGCTTCACGATTCATGTCCATCTCGAAAACATTTCCAGAAAGGAAACCTCCGGACCAACCTTCTGGAAGAGAGCCCATAGTCAAAGAAATTTCAAGAGGGACATTTCCAATATTATGAAGTTTGAAAGGAGTTACTGAAGATTTCCCTAGGGTAACCAAAATTTCAGAAGGGTTTTCTACGTTCAATGAAGCAAACTCTTCGAGAACTAACTTAGTGCCATTAATTAGAGTTTGACCATCAGAAATAGTAGTTCTGATTGTGATAATATTTGAATCTCCCATGTTAGATGAAAGGGGGACTATTGTGTTAACTGTAATACTAAGATTTTGTCCAGCTAAAATGTTCACAACTACATCCTGATTAACAAATTCTTCAATACCAATAACAATTTGAGTTTGCCAATTATTTTGTATTTTGACAGTGTATTCAGAAGGCACATTCCCTTGGTTAGTAATTACTAAATTTGTAGTCACTAAATCACCATTTAATACTGGACGGTCGGTTGAAAGGCCTAAAGGCCCTAGCGACATACCCTCTTCAGAAAATATCTCAGTAGTGAAATCACGATTCTCAAAAACCTCTACTGATGCTGAATCTACAGAAAATAAGCTTGCATCATTTACCGACTGAGTAGTACAACTAACTCCTTCGAGGGTCCCTGAAGCAGGAGTACCTAATATTTCGTTAGGAATTCTAACTTTTATAGGAACTGGTAAGAATTGTAATCTGGAGAGTGGTTCTAGATTTAGGACTGAAGTCCCACTATCTCCCACTCTGATAATCCAGTGATTGTCAGTTTCACAAGTAATAGTGTATTGAGTAGGCCCATTTCCAGTATTTAGAATTGAAAGAGAAAACTGAGCAAATTGACCAGGTATTGCACCTAAATCATCTGCACCCGCAACTACAGTCACTAATCCTTCAACTCTCTCTACAACTGTCTTAAGTTGCATTGAATGATAAACTGTGGGTGCATTTTTGTCCCAAAGAGTTACTTGTGATACAAAATTACCAGGGAGAGCATAAATATCACTAGAAACATCTGCATCAACATCAGAAAATTCTAATGAAATAATCACACTATCTCCTTCCTGCCCTGAAGGAGATAAAGTCCATGGGCCAGACTCATTGAATAGTTTCCACCATTCGTCTATAGGAGCAACTAGGAGCCCCCCCGCCTCAGATAATTGCACAGGTGATGCTGAAATATCTACAGTAACTTCTGATGTCCCTTCGTTCTTCAATTCTAAATCGAAAGTGACAGCACTAGATATACTAGGATCTAAATAACGAACTTTTGATTGATCTAATTCGGAAGGCGTAGAGGGATAACTTCCATCTGATAAGAGAGGTGTTAACCTAACTCCTACCTGTGATACATAAACATCAATCTGTACTCTATTATTGTCTATTCCCATGAGTTCATCATTTAATTCTGTAACTTGTGAATCAGAATCTAATGTTAGTATTATTGTATGTAGACCAGTTGTAGAAAATATGTGAGGGTATGAAAGAGATGCTAATGAACCACCTGAAAGTGATGTTTTTGATTGTTCAAAAATTACTGTATTTTCAGTTATATCTTCTATTAGAACTGAATAACTTCCCGTAGGACCAGCTGCTTGATTTTTCCATTGAGCCTCTATCAAAAATGTATCGCCTTGAAGGGGACTTTCTACAGAAGTAGATAACGAGTTAGCGAATACTGTAAGATCAGGTAAAATTGTTTCACTAATTTCTCCGGACATGACAATTGCATAATCTTGTAAGTTGCCTCCAGCATGACCTACTTCGACAGACCAAACTCCTATTTCAGTAGAATCTATTCTAAACCTTTCGACATTATTCAAAGAGTCTGCTATTGTACTGGTTACGCTATTACCATTAGCGAAATTATTACCATAATATACAAGACCACTAGGTGATGTAATTTTCAAGTCTAAATCATTCATTAATTTGGGAGAGGATTGATTGGCGACTGCAGAACCTTCTGGATCATTCCAAACAAGAGTTACATCAAACCTCGAATCCCCGTTAGATTGAATTGTGTATACAAAGGAATGCCCAGGTTTCAATTCCCTAGAATCATCATATAATAATTCTAAATCAACGCCCGAAAACTCTGGAAACAAACTATTAGAGATATTTATTTGCCCCCAACCTTCGAAAGCATTTGGGATATCGGGAGTTCCTAAATCATCTGCTCCATTAATCAAGACTGAACGAATAAAGTCAGATCGAGGTTCCACTATACCTTCATTCACACGAAGAAATTGTCTAGCCATAGTAGTTGCACCCGCAGCCACTGCAGTCGACATAGAGGATCCATTGAGAGTCATGTAGAGTGGAGTCTCAGTTCCTGCATGTGTTGATGAAGAACAACTATCTCCATCTACAAATTGAGCTTCTTCTGCTTGAGCAGAACATATCATAACACCTGGAGCAACTAAATCAGGTTTTATTCTACCATCCAAAGTCGTTCCTTTTGAAGATGAAGAATAAACTTCTCCAGCAGGTACACTACCATATGAGCCAGTAGTAGACGTCCCGATAGTCAGAACATTCTTTGCAGTGCCTGGTGGCGTAATGCTTTGGTAACCATTCATCCCCAAATCTCCAGCAGAAAATAAAGCGAGGAAACTTGGTTCATCAACCAAATAGGAGTCTGCTGAACGCGAATCAGAACTATACTCGCCTACAAGATTAATATTGCCCCAACTGTTAGTTTGAATACGAGCACTCTGTTGATACGAATGTGCAAACATTTCGTACAGAGAACCCCATCTTGCTAAGATTCCAGAACTATCAGCCTCTAGTTGATAGAAGTGAAATGTAGCAGCGGGAACTATGCCAGTGGAATTAGAATCTCCGGAACCATCACCCAGTAGAGTTGATGTCACGTGTGTTCCATGACCACTGTTTCTATCTTGGTGTGAATTATCAGGACCAAACAAATCATAAATTGCTCTGACCCTACCATTAAAATCACCATGATCAGCATCTATTCCCGTATCTGAAATAGCTAAAATTTCTCCACTACCATTCAGATTGAAAGGAGACAATGTTGAAGCAATATTACCACTAATTAACTCATTAGCATTACTATTGTGTGTTGAAATAATTGAAGATTCATGAATACTTAGTATTCTGCCATCCATTGCTAAAACGGGCAACCATGTCGCATCAATTCCTTTAATTTGACATAAGTGAATATCACAAACATTTCTTGTTGAAGAACTTTCTGAGATACGATTCATATCAAGTTCTAATTCAGATAATTCGTTAATTTCTAAGTCTGAAGCAATAGTGATATCTAAATCAAGAGAGAAACCACCACGTCCAGAAAAATCAACTAAACTTGGAGAAACTCTCCAAGCAATTGGTAATCCTTCAATCCATCGTACTGAAGGAGATTTTTCTAATTCGGATTTAGAAGTCAAAATATCTTCAATAGGTAACCTGACGATTAAAGCAGAATCAGGTATATTATCAATAATTGGATACCCATAAGAATCTATTAAATTTATTAAATCGGTCATGTCTACACTGTTTGACTGTACAATCACTAATCCTGTACGTGAAAGTGCTGACGAATCATACAAGTTCTCAGGACCGAGGGGCATTACATCTTTCAGAGGATCGAAATTTCCAAACGGTGAATGAATAATTCCAGAGAAATCATTCAATTTATAATCTGATTCTGAAACAACAGATAACTTACTCCATTTACTATTCTCAGATATAACCTGGTAATCTGAATTTGTATTGAAATCAGTTGTTTCACTCAAAGCAGAAACTGCACCTGACCAAGATGAAAGGACAAGAATCAAAAGAATTGGGAAAATTGATTTCGCAGCAGTCATATTGAGCCTGCGACACATCAAGCCCTTTTGACCATTAACGTTAGATGAATCGAAAATTAATCAAAGATTTTAGATTCCGTAGTAATCAGAAATGGCTAAATCTGTTTTTGCAACACTAGTTCTCCAATCTGCTTCAGTGCCCATCAAAGCTCTGACACAATCTACATTTTCTGGAATTACATCACTTTCTTGGTGTATGGCTTGGAAGTAATATAGCCTATTGCCCAACAACTTAACGCCATCTTCCCAAACAAATATTTCATGTAAATCGCCCCATTTCCGACCTATGTCTCTGGCCATTTCCATCACTTCTGCAGTAGTAGGGATTTTGTCATCTTTACCACTCATTACAATTACTCTAGGAGATTCCTTCCACATTCTAATAATCGAATCAGTGGTCAGTCCGTGACCATCAGGTAAATCTGCAATAATCGAATGAACATGCATTAAAGTTGTTGGGACAGCAACCGCTAAGGAATTAATTTCAATCTCGGGCTTAACTGTCATTACATCAGGACCATGATGACTTGGTACTTTTAGAACTGGTTTTATTGCATTAATTGGCCCTTTGTCTGAATCACCTGGATCAGCGGCCCTTCTAATCATTGTACACTCTACTTTTAGAGACCCGCAATGTTCGTACAGAGGCACCAATGTTCTTGAAAGACCGGTCGTATTGCAAGACACTACACGCGTACCTTGAGCGTTGAGATTTTCTGAATGATTCGCACAAGAAGTATATGATAATCCCGTTAGAGAATGTTTTTCTCCACCTTGAAACATATATTTGACACCAGCGGATTGATATTTTTCTAGATTCGCGGCCCCCATTTTACCTGGGGCGCAGTCTATTACAACATCTGCAATAGATAATAACTCTGACAATCCACCTTTACAATCATATCCTTGCTCTGAAAAAGAATCAATTTTTTCTTGATTATCAAATGTACAATACAATGGAAAACCTCGTTTTTTAGCTAGTCCACAGCCAAAAGAAGGCCCTGTTTTCGTTACACCTATTACTTGCATATCGTCTTGTGCATCTATAGCATCTGCAACTCTCTTGCCTATCGTACCAAAACCATTTATTGCAACTTTAATTGTACTCATAATCTCACTAACTACCCTTTGACAATAACTTGCCCGAGTAGAAACTCTATCAATATACCCTTTTTTAACTACGTGCTTGATATTAAAATTTAATACTTTGATTAGCCTTCAAGCCGTCAGAATCAAGACTAAATACATCCTCAGAGTCATGATAGTTTATGCGCGAGGTCACGGCTAAGAGCATTAAGTTGAACCGTGATCTTGAAAAAATGCTCGCTGAAGCATTGGAACGCGACCTATTAGTACGAATAGGGTGGGGAAGAAATGGGGATGAGAAACCCAAAAATGGTGAAATTGGTGTAATAACTCATTTGCCAAAAAAATCTAGAGTTTTGCTATTAGGGAATTTAGGTGAATGTTGCGGGGCAATGAATAGAGGAGGTAATCTGACTATTCAAGGTGGTTGTTCATCAATGGCCGGGGCTTTTCAAGAAGATGGGAAATTGATCATTGAAAAGGACGCTGGCCATAGAATCGGATCTAATATGAAAGGAGGAATGATAAATGTCCAAGGTTCAGTAACTAATTTCGCGGGTGAATCTATGGAAGAAGGAACTATTCTGATTCGTGGTCATGCAGGGGAAAGAGTAGGAGCAGGCATGTCAGGAGGAACAATAATTGTTTTAGGTTCGGTTGGTAAAGAACCTGGAATTGGGATGACTGGAGGTAAAGTAATTGTTGCAGGTAATTGTCCATCAGCAGGTAATGGAGCAGAGATAAGAGAGATAAATCCAAAAGAGATCTTAGAAATCTCCGAACACTTAGAACCTCTGGGTTTATCGATAAATAAAGATGCTTTAGTGTTAGTCCCCTCAGAAAATAATTCTAATATTTTTGAGTATCCTGAAATTAGTATCATGGAAGGGTTAGAAAAAATATTACTAGTTCCTTCGGGAAAAAATAATCAATTATTCCATGAAAAACTAGATTGTGATACAATTCTAAAAACAATTGATGGAGACGAAGGAATTGTTTTCCCAATCCCTTGGCTTATTGAAAGAGAAAAAGCCGCCTCCTCTAGCGACCATATGTCCTCAAAACAGCCATGTTTAGTAAGAGATTCACCAAGAGACATAGACTTGCTCATTATAGATCAAGAAAACCTCGTTAAAGTTTATGAATATCTACCTATATGCTCAGGAATAGTACTTAATTTAGAGTCTCTACCTAAAATGAATGACGCCGAAATAGAATCAATAATAGTATCTTTAAGAAGTAAAATGAAAAATAAATCTCTTGTAATGTTGAGAGACAGAGTAGATAGAGTAGAAAATTTACTAAGAATGATTATTGATTTAGACCTAGATGGAGCGATTATCAACGCTGCAACTCCGGGCGGAAGTAGAGTATCTGCTGCATTGCCTAGGATTGGTTTGGCGTCGAGAGCAATGAACATCAAGGAACAGGGCAAGCATTTGTTGATTAAATTAGACGAAAATCCCAGTGCGGAGGATTTTATCATAGCCAAAGGTTCCGGCTGCTCACTGATTGTCGCCCCAAATAATGATGAAAAGCTGGAAGAAAATCTTGTTTGGCTGAAATCTA
>TARA_B110000014_G_scaffold174433_1_pt1 | contig 10459 bp, 8 predicted proteins | sample TARA_B110000014 | Tara Oceans TARA_B110000014 (sample SAMEA4396468) | marine metagenome | biome: Westerlies Biome; feature: [MES] marine water layer (ENVO:01000295) within the mesopelagic zone...; material: water (ENVO:00002006), including particulate matter (ENVO:01000060) such... | reverse complement strand
GCAAGAGCGACAGTGCCGGTAACAATGGCGGTATCATCATCGTTGCTGTCAAGACCAGCAACGAAAGTTCTGTCAATTTTCAAAAAGTTTATTGGGAATCTTTTAAGGTAAGTCATCGAAGAGAAACCGGTTCCAAAATCGTCAAGTCCCATACGTATACCTAATTCTGTTAGCTCTCCTAGAACCTTTTCGGTAACTGGATTAGCAGCTATAAGAGCACTTTCGGTGAACTCAAGAGCTACTTGTTGTGGTTCCAAGTTGTTAGTCTCTAGAGCTTCGCTTACCAGGCCTGGAAAGGCTGGATCAGCCAATTGTCGTGCTGAAACGTTTACTGCCATAGAAAATGACTTGTTGGCGTCTTTACTCCATCGAGCAACTCGTTGGAAAGCGAGCGTTAATACTTGACTGCCAAGATCTGCTATCAATCCGCTGTCTTCAGCTATATCAATAAATTCAACGGGTTGGAGAAGCTCACCTTCCGGTGTGCGAATACGAGCTAAAGCTTCAGCTCCCACGACGGAACCATCAGAAATCCTGACTACAGGCTGGAAATGAACTTCAACTCTTTTATTTTCTAAAGCAGACCTCAAGATTTGTTCTATGGAGTGTCTACGAACAGCTTGGGCTCGGAGATGATCGTCAAACATTTCTGCTCTGTCCCTGCCGCCATCTTTGGCTCTGTACATTGCGGTGTCGGCATCTTGTAAAAGTTCAGCTGGCGATTCATCTCCAAAAGCGATCGCTATACCGACACTTGTGGTAACCACAGTAGATTCGTTGCCAAGAGTTACAGGTTGAGCAACTGCTGACCGAACTCTTTCAGCAGCGACGAGTGCATCGGTAGTTCTGACCATATTGCCTATTACAACTACAAATTCGTCACCACCTAGACGGGCGACGGTATCGTCTGGTCTGATTGTTTGTTCGAGTCTTCGTGCTGTTTCGCTTAGAAGTTCATCTCCTACGCCGTGACCCAAGGAATCATTAACAACTTTGAAACGATCGAGATCAAGAAATAAAACTCCTACCATACGATCGTGTCTAGAAGCTCTATGTAAAGCATCGGCTAGACGCTCCAGTAGTAATGAGCGATTCGGTAATCCGGTTAATTCATCATGAAATGCTTTTTCTTCTAGTTGTGCTGCAACTTCAACGCGTTCAGTAATATCCCTAGCATTAATAACAATCCCTGAAACGGCAGGGTTATTAAGAAGGTTGGTAGTCACAACTTCCATATGTCTCCATCCACCATCTGCATGTGCTACACGAGCTTCAAGCGATGGCGAAATCCCAGGTGTATTAACTATCTCTTCCATTCTTCCCATTAGGTTTTCTCTGTCGTCTGGGTGGACAAGATCAAAAACTGGCGTTCCCTCTAATTCAGAAGCACTCAGATTTAACACCCGTGCTACTGCAGGGCTAGCATAGATAACTCGACCTACATCATCTGCAACACACACAAGGTCCGAAGCGTGCTCTACAAGTGCAGCTAATCGTATTTCAGATGCCTCTACGCGTTGTTCGGCTGCTTTTAGCTCAGATAGATCTCGAGCAACCATAGAAATTGCTTCTATTTGGTTTTCTTCGTTCCGATGAGCTACCAAAAGCGTTGATATAGGCAGAATTTGATCTTGTGAAGTCGATAGCCTCAGTTCCCCTCTCCAGATTCCTGCAGACCTAACAGTAGGCAGAGCAACGGTCGCATATTGAGCTTGTGACCAACTATCTAAAGAGTTTAAAAGTTGTTCATTAGATTTTAGATTTAGATGACTGGCAATTGCATCGTTAGCCCAAGTTATTTCTCGACCTAATGGATCAAGTATTGCCACAAGATCTGGGCTTGCTTCCAGAACTCGAGTTAACTCTTTTGCTCTCTTTGCTTCCTCCATTTCTTCAGAAATATCTGAAAGCAGCATCACGCTTCCTTTAGGGGTATCAGAAGAATCTCTTAGAGGGATAGTTGCGACATCTACCCATCTTGTCTGACCAGAAATATTTCTAAGTTTCAGCCGTCCTCGGATGGAAGAGCCATTTTTTAGAGAATCATTCAAATCAGTCAAGAAGTCTTCTCGGCTTTCTTCGTCTAGCATTTCCATCCAGCCAAATTCAAGACCGGATTCGCTGGCTTGTCCTGTAGATAAAGCCCATTGAGAGTTGATTTGAATAGCAGAAGCATCTGGACTCAAGTGGATCATGGCAGTCGGAGCAGCTGCAATTAGATCTTCCAAAACTTGCATTTTGGACGTTGAGTCACCTTGATTATTCACGTGCGGACGGGGGGACTCGAACCCCCACGCCTTGCGGCGCCAGCTCCTAAGGCTGGTGCGTCTGCCAATTCCGCCACGTCCGCAGACCAGCTATTAGTTGGTCAGTGCATTTCGCCCCGTCGGACGATTACTTTGTCAATTATTCCATAATCGCTAGCTTCTTCAGCTGTAAACCAACGATCACGGTCACTATCAGTTTCTATTGTCTCAATTGATTGACCTGTATGTTCTGCAATTCGTTGCTGAAGTATTTGCTTTGTAAAAGCCATTTGCTCAGCTTGAATAGCTATATCGGTTGCATCACCGCGCACACCACCTAGAGGCTGGTGCATCAAGATGCGAGCATGAGGCAAAGCGAATCGTTTACCTTTTGCTCCTGCACAGAGTAAAAACTGGCCCATTGAAGCTCCCAGTCCCATACATATTGTTCCCACCTCGGGCTCCACAAATTGCATAGTGTCATAAATAGCCATGCCTGATGTGACTGAACCTCCTGGCGAGTTTATATAAAGCCAGATGGGTTTTTCTTGGTCCTGTGCCTCCAGAAAAAGCATTTGGGCGATAATGAAGTTAGCAACTTCGTCGTCTACGGCGGTACCTAAAAAAACTATTCGATCTTTTAGGAGTCTCTGAAATACATCTAATCGATTTAAATCCAATCGATCTATTTCATTTGACATTTTGGTTGTTTGGTTTGGTGGTGTTTCATTCATTATTATGCAGGTTATCGGCACGGAGGCCTGTGAAGGTCAAGATTGAGATGCTTCTGCTTTACTTCTTAATTCTTTTACGGCATTTCCAAGACCCTTAGGATCTTTGTAGAGAGCGCTTCCGGAAACTAAAACGTTCGCCCCAGCTTGAACTGCGCCGGAAATTGTTTCAATGTTGATTCCACCATCAACTTCAATATCGCAATCTAATCCATTGAGTATCTCTGCAACACGTTTAATTTTTGGTTCCATTGACGAAATATATTTTTGGCCTCCGAAACCAGGATTTACAGTCATTACCAAAGCTAAACCAAGAAGATCTTTTACCTCATTTATAAGTTCAGGTGGAGTGTGAGGGTTGAGCGCAACTCCTGCGACAGCACCGGCATCTGCGATGTAGTTTAGAGTTCGGTGCAAGTGTAAGCATGCTTCAGCATGAACAATAACTATCTCACAACCGGCATCTATATACCGATCGATCAGATTGTCTGGCTCAACGACCATTAGATGTGCCTCAAAAGGGACCTTGACGAGGGGTCGGATTGATTTAATAACGTCCGGCCCGAAAGTTAAATTTGGGACAAAAACTCCGTCCATTACGTCAAACTGAATTCGATCCACGCCTGCTTCTTCTAAAGCTACACATTCCTCGCCTAGACGGGAAAAGTCTGCAGGTAAAACGGACGGGGCAATAGCAATTGGTTTCTTCACAACATAGATATTAGACGGAATGAGAGCTTAGATCATGTCTAAATCTAAGATCTTCCGGATAAGGGAAGAATTCTGGTAAATCACCTTCGGCTAACTGATTTTGAACTCTTTGCCAAAATGTGACTGTAAAAAGATCTTTATGTGATTTTTTGAAGGTTTCCCAAATTTCTTGGGGAACAGTTTTTGGAAAACTCATAAATGTTTCAAATTGTTCGGGAAAAGCATCTCCTTCCTGAATAGCGAACCAAGGTTGAGATCGCATCTCATCTTCATGGTCGTTAGTGTCGGGGATACTCCTAAATCGGCATTCTTCAAGCAGTGCAAGTTCGTCATAGTCGTAGAAAACTACGGTTCCGTGTCTAGTAACACCAAAGTTTTTTGTGAACAAATCACCCGGCCAGACATTTGCAGCCGCTAGGTCTTTGATCGCGTAACCCCAGTCAATAGCAGCGGCTTCTGCTTTTTCTTGAGACATCTCTTGTAGGTAAAGATTCAAGGGGTAGACATGGCGTTCTGTGTAGGCGTGTTTGATAATTACTTTGTCCCCGTCTACAAATACAGATTCGCTCGCATCGTCTAGCAGTTCCGAAAGTAGTTCTGGATCGAAACGGTCGCGGTTAAAAGAAAGATTTTCGAATTCTTGGGTGTCTACCATTCTCCCAACTCTGTCGCGACTGTAAACGAGGTCATAGCGACGTTTTACTGCATCTCTAGTGGTGTTCTTGGGAGGGTCAAAGTGATCTTTGATGATTTTGAAAACAACGTTAAAAGAAACCAAAGTGAAAACAGCCATAACCATTCCAGGTGTTCCACGAGCTTTCACAAATTTGTCATTAGAGGTTTGCAAGTGGCGGTATAAGGACCTATAGAGGCTGCTTTTACCATGCTGCGGATAACCGAGCGCAGTGTAGATCTGGTGTAGTGATTTGGTAGGGAGTAAAGACTTCAGGAAACCGACCACTTCTGAAGGATTCGGCCAGTCCACGAAAAAGTATGATCTAGTGAATCCAAAAAGACGACTACCTAAATCTTCTGTTAGTAAAACTGTATCTACGACCAACCCGTTGGGTCCATGAAGAATCGGGAGAATAAATGGTGTTACTCGATTTAGGAATCTAACTCTTCCTATTAGATAAGCACCCCGATTTCTGTAAAACACAGGTTTAAGCATGTCTATTCCGTCCAGCTTCAGACCTCCCCATGAGTTCATCAGAAAAGAATCTAAACGCCCGGCTACGAGTTTTACATCGCGTGAACGGTCTTCCCATTTAACGTCCATCTCATAAGAAGATAAGAGAGAATCAACTAATGCAGCTGAATCACCACTACGCGTCCAGGTGCTAAACACCTCGGTCTTAGATTCTCCTCGGGGAATTGTTGTCGCACCGAACCACCTGATTTCTACATCGTTATCAATTCCAATTGTCGTAAAAACACGTCTGGCCACTGAATTAAAAAAAGTTTCAGCTAGGCCCTGATCGGGCCTTCTGGCTACAAGTTCCTGATATATTTCGCGAGAGTTACGCCATTTTCCCCGCTTGTCAATTACCTGATCAAGCAAGTCTTGAATCCGTGGGACTACCTCCAAAACCTTTAGCTGGTGAAGGTTCAGACGTTCGCTGGCGTTTATTTCGTTCATTGACCACTGTTTTAAAGCAAAGTGCTGACCTGCTTTTTGAGACACTTCTTGCACTGACTGCATGTAGGAAATAAAAGATGAGAAAATTATTTCTGACATCTCTATCGCAATATCATCTCTATTTGTCTTATTGTCAGAAATAGAGCTTTTTTGAAGTTTTGAAAGAAAAGTCAATTTTTTTCGCCCAAACGTTTAGCAGCCCAACCTTCAGGAAGGTATCCATCTGTTTTTACACGACGGTAAACAAATAACCATTTTCCATTGATGTTTTCGAATTTGTCTTCGTAGCGGCCCCAATGATCTATACCGTTTGAAAGGAAAACGGAGAAGTAACTTTTGGAGTTTGCTTTTTTATCTCCTTCAAATTCGATGTGAGTAGAGGAAGTGTGGTGTTGAATGTACGAAGGAGAATCGTCTTTTGACAAAGAATCGCTGCTGTCTGTAAATACAGTTTTTATCTGATCGGCGCCTTCATATATACGTCCGTCGTTGATGTCCATTACAGCCGTCTCAGCAAAAAGTTCTAGCAGCTGGTCGAAACGACCCCGATCGCCGAAAGAGTTATAAGCGGATATGAGATCACGAATTTCCGCATAAGCTTCTAATTGCCATAATTCCATATATCTAGGGTGCCTTCAATGAACGATTTAACCGACATTCAGACACGATTTCCAGCTTTATCTGATGGCTGGTCCCGATTTGATGGACCTGCAGGGACTCAAGTAGTTGACACAGCGATTGAAGCCATGAGTGACTGGCAACGCAGTGGAAGGAATGCAAATAGTCACGGAGCTTTCCCCGCCGCACAAGCTTGCGATGATCTTGTCGAGGAGACCAGTAAGACGATGGGGGAGCTTCTTTCTGCAGATCCTGAAGGAATGACTTTTGGACCGAGTACGACCGCCAACATGATGGCGTTGACAAGAGCTATCGCTGTTGACCTGAAACCGGAAGATGAGATTATTTGTACCACCCTTGACCATGATGCAAATGTTGCACCCTGGATGTTGGCTGCCCGTGATTCAGGTTCCACAATTCGGATGGCAGAATTCGATTCCGACACTGGGCGACTCGAAGCAGATGCTGTTATTGATTTGATAAGCCAGCGAACGCGATGGATTGCGGTAACCGGATCATCAAATGTTATTGGCTCAATTCCAGACGTAACTTCTATAACAAGGGCTGCACATAAGGTGGGTGCAAAAGTGGCTATAGACGGAGTGCATTTAACGCCGCACAGAAAAGTTGACATTGGTGAAATAGGCTGCGATGTTTATGCGACTTCTTCATATAAGTGGTACGGGCCACATGCAGGAATTATGTGGATCGAACCGGAAGTATTGAATGATTTATCGGTGTACAAAGTTCGCCCATCGCCAGAAAAAGGAGCTGGCCGATTCCAATATGGAACACCGCCATGGGAGACTTTGGCTGGGATAAAAGAAGCTGCAAACTTCTTACTGAGTGTAGGTTTTGAGTCGATAATTGAACATGAATCTGCGAGGTTTGAACGACTACTTTCAGGTCTTATAGATATCCCAAAAGTTAGAGTGCTAGGACCTCAAGACAATACTGACAGGGCGCCGACATTGATGTTTCTTATAGATGGAAAAGAACCAGAAGAAATAGCTAAAGAAATTGCCCTAGCTAAAATAGCGGTTTGGGATGGTCATAATTATGCGGTTGAAGCTATGAACCCCTTAGGTCTTGGTGAAAAAGGAGCGGTTCGAGCGGGTGTTTGTATTTACATTGATGATAAAGACGTTGATCGGCTCTTAGAGGTAGTTTCATTAATTTGAAAAAAGCCTGAAAATTTACGAGTAGTCGCCTACTCTAAACTTATTAAGTAAGGAGGTTTGCATGAGACTGACACAATTCAGCCATGGCGCTGGTTGAGGCTGCAAACTCTCTCCGAGTGACCTGGAGCAGGTTCTGCACCGACTTAAACCACAAAAATCAAAAAACTTAATCGTCGGGTCATCGACGGGTGATGATGCTGCAGTTTGGCAGTTAGATGATGACAGGGCGCTGGTAATGACAGCTGATTTTATAACTCCGGTGATCGATGACGCCCTAACTTGGGGGAAAGTAGCTGCAACTAATGCTGTTTCAGATGTTTATGCCATGGGAGCAAAACCGCTAATGGCTATTAATTTAGTCGGCTGGAATTCCGAAGAACTTCCAATAGAACTACTTTCTGAAGTTTTGGAAGGTGCTAATCAGGTTGCCGAAGAAGCAGGTTTTGTAATAGCTGGTGGACACACAGTTGAAGATCCGGAGCCAAAATTTGGGCTCGCTATTGTCGGTGAAGTGAACCCTAAAAACCTTTTGAAGAATTCTGAGTTCCGTGAAAATGACTTAGTCATCCTGACTAAAAAGCTTGGCATAGGAGTCATAACCACAGCAATAAAAAAGCAAGAATCAACTCAAGAGGCTACAGAAGCAGCAATTACCTCAATGCTCAGACTCAACGATCAGGCAGCAAAAATAGCGATTGAAGTTGGGGCAACTGGGGCTACCGACATAACTGGATTTGGATTATTAGGGCATCTAGGGAGAGCAGCGCAGGAATCTAAAGTCAACATAGAGATAGATGTTTCAGAAGTTCCTCTATTGCCCGATGCGAGAAAGTTGGCTTTAGCAGGGAATTTACCAGGCGGAAGCCAAAGGAACCTTGAGTGGATTGAAGACCGGGTAGATACTAGTTCTGTAGAAGATATCGATGTTCATCTCCTGGCGGATGCGCAGACCTCAGGGGGTCTAGTATTTGGTGTTCAACCTGAAAAAGTGGAAACAGCTCTTAAAAAGTTAATCGAAACAGGACACGATGCTGCCGTGATAGGACGCATGCATTCTGGGAGTGGTTTGATTAGATTGTCTAATCGACAAAAATAAACTACTTTGTATGTTGTGACTAGGAAGCTGAAGAAGTTCATTCCTCAAACAGAAGAGGAGATGACAGTTGAGTGGTTAACGGAGTGCTTTAGAGAATCTGGAATTGCTAATACTGCAAGCGTTATTTCATTTTCCTCTAGGGAACCTGAAAGCGGTGAGGGTTTTTCAGGTTTAACTTTAAGAGTTGATTTGGAGTGGGACGATTTTGAAGAAGGAATACCCAAGGCGATACTAATTAAATTTCCCTCTACGGACCTTAAGAATCGTGCGCTAATCGAGCGCGATGGCGCTTATGACAGAGAGTTTGATTTTTATGAGCGTTTTTCAGATCGATTCCCTGTAAGGGTGCCAAAACTTCTCTACTCAGTTCGTGATCCAAGTTCGGATATTGAGTCACGACGGAAATTAAATAAGAAAATAGAGTCACTTCCAAATGGTGCGTCTAAGTTTTTAGGAGGAAACGCCAGAAGGTTCATTCGTCCATCAGGTCGAAGATATGCATTAATTACTGAATACATCGAGGGTGCTCGCACCACGACGACTGAAAATCTTGCCCCAGAGAAAGATTTGCTTGAAATACTAGATTCTTTAGCAGTCGTGCATTCTTATTGGTGGGGACACCAATTGCTAGATGATGACAAAGAGGGAATTGCGTGGCCAACCGTAACACATACTCCAAAGCTAATGAACGGTCTCTACAGAGGTTCAAGAGATCGTGTGATTGAAAAGAATCCAGAACTTTTCAATTCAAATATGGTTCGTTTAACAGACTGGTTTTCGGACAATGTTGTTGATGCTGTTGCTTTTTTAAATGACAAAATGACTCTTTTAAGAGGGGACACCCGTACTGACAACATGCTATTTACAGATGAGGGTTTAGTCATGGTTGATTTCGGTAGTTTTAGCTCTGGTAGGCCTAGTTGTGATGTGGCTAATCTGCTTTCTTCATGTATAGAACCAGGTCCTGAATCATTAAGTATTTATCAGCAACTCTCAGACTTTTACCACGAATCTCTTGTTTCAAAAGGGGTAAAAGACTATTCAAAAGCTCAGTATGAAAATGATATGCAAGTCTGTTTGGCGCTTCAGGCGTACCTATTGGTTCTGGCAGCGGCACACTATGAAGCTGACTACGGTGAAAGTTCTTTGGTTAAAATTTGGTCAGAAAGATTGACAGGCCTGCTTCCTTCTACAAGCCCTCTTCTGGAGCAAGTCGCTGCTGTTTAACGTAATCTAGGTTCTGTTCGCTCTCCAGTGGAAAAATTTTCTGCGCCTTCTTGCAAAGCTTCTCCGTCCATTGCAGTGGAAAGTAGTGACGATGCTATAGATCTGCCACCTAATCTTCCTAGATCTTGCGCAGCCCAAATTGCCCTAAGAGTTCCCTGAACTGCAGACGGAGGTGATGCTGCGATTGATAGAGCTAACTCATTCGCTTTAGATCTCAGATCAGATGAAGGCACAACTTCGGTTACTAGACCGATTCTTAAAGCTGTTTCTGCGGAAATTCGTTCAGAGTTTCCTGTCAATGACATTCGCATAACCTCACCAAAAGGCATTTTGTTCAACATGCTCATTGGCTCATAGATTGCCGGCATTCCGTAAGATACGTGAGGGTCAAAAAAAGTAGCGTGTTCTGCAGCAATTAAAATGTCACATTCGCCAAGGAAGTAAAACGCACCACCGCATGCCATGCCATTCACCGCGCCTATAACTGGCTTCCAAAGATCATTAGACTTCGGACCCAGCCAGTCACCTGGGTCGTCATACATGAAGTTATTAGAAGTCCCATAAAGTCCTTTTTCCTGGTCAATAGCTGTAAAAGGTTCATTCCTGTCGATTCCAACACAGAATGCTTTTTCGCCTGAACCTGTGAGAACAATTACGTTGACTTCATCATTAGATCGTAGAGATAGCCATAAAGAGCGAAACTCCTCTTGCATCTCAGAAGTAAAAGAATTATGGGCGTCAGGTCGATTGATTGTTACCCAAGCAACAGAATCACTCTCTTCGTATATGAGAGTTTTGTATTTGTTCATAAAAGACTCCAATTTGTAAGGCAGTGACCTTTTACGATGATATTCGAATCTAAGCACTCCCAGTAACCCAGAATAGTTCATCGTGGGTAACCTTTATGTAACCATCACAAATGGAGACATTATGAGTAGGGAATTAACTTTCGAACCTTTTGACTGTGACAACCATTATTACGAAGGCGAAGACGCTTTTATTCGCCATGT
>TARA_B110000014_G_C20126540_1_pt1 | contig 10488 bp, 9 predicted proteins | sample TARA_B110000014 | Tara Oceans TARA_B110000014 (sample SAMEA4396468) | marine metagenome | biome: Westerlies Biome; feature: [MES] marine water layer (ENVO:01000295) within the mesopelagic zone...; material: water (ENVO:00002006), including particulate matter (ENVO:01000060) such as...... | reverse complement strand
AGCTGTTACTGGTAATGGTCTTATAAATATCCAAGACTTCGTACCGGCGGGTTAATTTGAGTTTTGGTGCCGAAGAAATAGATCCTTATTTCTTCGGCACCAAAACTATTTCTTAAAATTGTAGAGAGTTGATTATGATCGATATCAAAACATTGTCACAACAGGAAGTTGCTAGGTTTGATTTTCTTCAAGCACTTAGGTTGTACAACTATGAAGTTAATGTTGCTTCAATAGTAGAAAATTACTCTGTTGACCCAGATTCAGAGGTAACTCGTGAACAGGTCGGTGATCTAATTTCGTCAGATTTGTTGTATCAGTTTTCATGTGGGATTCAGCGACAGGCTCAAATCATTGGATGGGATGAAGCTATTAGGGCTATTGAGCAAAGATCTGAAGTTTTTCAATCAGCGTTTGAAGAAACTGAAACCTTTTCTGATGGATTGATGCTTGACGAATCAATCGAACTTCCTGATTATTATACGATTAATGATTCAAATGGCTGCGATGACATTCATTTAACCCCCGGAGGGTATTGGGGCAATCCCTTAGTGGGCCCCATCTATGAACTTGGTGGTGCTTTATATAGAACCAATTGGCGTCAGGGCTATAGCGATAGTCCGCCGGGTTCTTTAGTTGCTTTCGCTGAGAGTGCAAAAGATTCTAGTTATGAAAGAATTTTAGATTTGGGTTGTTCTTTTGGTTCTTTAACAATGGCATGTCGAATGGCCTATCCAGAAGCTAAAAATGTTATAGGAATAGATATTTCTGAGTCTGCATTACGCTGGGCTCACAATGTAGCTAAAAAACGTGGCACGGAAGTAGTTTTTGAACAGAGAAACGTTCTGTCAACTGGTTACGAAGATAAAAGCTTTGATCTGATAACGGGGTTTCTTCTTTTGCATGAGATTCCTTATGAGTTGCTGCCTTCTTTATTAAAAGAGGTTTTTAGACTTTTGGATGAAGGGGGTCAAGTTAGGTTTTTAGATCTCCCCCCCTATGAAGTTTTGTCATCAGAAAGAGCATTTCTTCAATCGTTTGATGCTTATGGCAACGGCGAAGTTCATTGGGATGATTTTCTTTCAAGAGATTTGAAGAGCCTTTTGACTGAAATTGGTTTTGAAGATGTTGAAGACGGCCCTCTAGTATTTGAAGAACCAGAATTTAAAGGAAGTGCAGCTTTGATGCGGACTTCTGAATTTCGTCCTGAGAACCGTTGGGTTACTTCCGCACGAAAGATGACATCAAATGACTGAAGCCGCTAAATTAGTCTCTTCTTACAGTTCTTTTGATGACCCTGTTAATGACAAACTTTTAGGAATAGTTATATCTCTTACTTCTGAAGTATGGTCGCTCACTCATCGATTGCATTTGATTGAAGAAATATTACAGGAGAATTTATCTTCATTGGATTTACAGAAAGAAATTGAAAATAAGACTCATGACGATCAATTACAAAATGATTGCGGGAAAAAACTAGAAGAATTCGTAACGAGAGTTATGAGGGGTCTGGATTAAACATGTCTCTTCTGTCTCGTGAAAGATCTGAATTCTTCCATATATCTGAATCGCAAACTGAAAGTTTATTTGAACCAAAGGTTTTTTTTAATTGTCTTGGAAAGTCTTTATCTTCGAATAAAGAGACCGGTCAAATCAGTGAGATAGTCGAGTTGCCACCCGAATGGAAAGGTATTCACGATTCAGGACTTGGCACTTTAGAAATCTTTATTTTGAAAGGTTCACTTATTTGTGATTTAGAAATTCTTGGAGCAGGAAGTTTCTTGGCTATACCTGTCGATAATGGGACTTTTTCTTTAAAAACACAGACCAATACTGATTTGTTCATTGTCTATAGTCCACATTTTTCAAAAAACGACTTTTATAACGGAGAAATTTTTGTTGCGCAAAACTACGATCGGAACTGGTCAACTACAGAGTTCCCGGGTGAAATCTCAAGTAGTAATCAACTTCACGGGGTTCTCTCTCAATCGTTGCGGTGGCCTGATCCAATTGTTGACGGAGTTCACGGTTCAAATAACGGGCTATTAAGGCTTGTTTGTATTGCTCCAGGTTTTATAGGAGACAATAGACAGGAATCTCATCCAGATTGTTGGGAAGAAATCTTTTGGCTTTCAGGTGATTTTTTTATGCCTGGAACTGGACTTCAGGCACCTGGAAGTTATCTGACTAATCCACCTGGACATATTCATGGTCCTTTGGTTTCACAGAAAGGTTCTGTGATGCTTGTTCATACCGATTCACCAGCTGGTTTTGATTTTCATGAACCGCCGATTGACAGGGCGCTATTAGAAAATCATTTAGAAGGACAGTCATGGATGACCCCACCCACCCACCAAAGTGTCTCTTCGGATCTTAATTCGCACGATTTTCAACTGGGGGTAGTTAAACGGTAATTGGAAGTTCAATTTGAAGGTTTTAGTTAATTAATTAATTTTTTACAGGAGGTAAAAATGAGTGATATAAGAATAGGTGTTGATACAGGAGGTACTTTTACCGACTTTTTGGCTTTTAGTGAGGACGGTTCTCTTTACGCAGCCAAGACTCTTTCAACGCCAGAAGATGACTCCCGTGCGTTTCTGACAGGATTAGAGACTTTAAGAAATTCTGGTGAATTTGAAGCTTCAGATGTTACTAGTTTGAATTATGGAACGACAGTTGCTCTTAACGCTGTACTCCAAAAGAAATGGCCACCACTTGGTTTGATTGTTACTGAAGGCTTCCGTGAAATGATTGAAATAGCACGTCAAACTGTGCCCGGTGATTGGGGCGCAATTTATGCTTGGGTTAAGCCTCCAAGGGTTGTTCCAGTCGAAAATGTCAGAGAGGTATCCGGACGCGTATCACATAAGGGTGAAGAAACCGAAGAAGTAAATGAAGAAGATATAAGAGCAGCCGCAGAATTTTATAAAGACTCAGGTATTGAAGCAGTTGCTGTGTGTTTCATCCATAGTTATTTAAACCCTGACCACGAAAAAAGAGTAAAAGAAATTTTTGCGGACATCTACCCTGAATGTTTTTTAATTCTTTCCTCGGAAGTTCACCCGGAATTCAGAGAGTATGAAAGAGCGATGACAACTTGTTTAAATGCAGCTCTTATGCCTTTGGTTAATACCTATTTAAATGGTTTGCAAGCAAAACTTGATGAAGAGGGCTATTCCGCTCCTCTCCTTCTGATGAGATCTTCAGGTGGTTTAGCTAAAGCAGATCGAGTTGTGAAAGAACCAGCCACAATAGCTTATTCAGGTCCAAGTGCAGGAGTCTTGGGGATGGCCTGGCTTGCAAAACAAATAAATGAAGACAAAGTTCTTTCCTTTGATATGGGAGGCACATCAACTGATGTTGCTTTGATTGAGAACGGCGAACCTTTATTAACAACTGAAGGTCTTTTGGATATCTACCCCATGGGTACTCCTTCAATCGATCTAGTTTCAATTGGAGCTGGAGGTGGCTCGATCGCTTCTTTAGGTACCGGTGATCGACTTACTGTCGGCCCGGAGAGTGCTGGCTCGGCCCCAGGCCCCATTTGTTATGGCAATGGGGGTGAAAGCCCAACTGTTACTGATGCAAATCTTGTTCTAGGTAGAATCCCAGGGTTTCTATTGGGAGGTGAGATGTCGCTAGATGTTGAATCAGCAAAAAATGCAATTGGTGCTATGGGTAGTAAAATTGGTTTAAGTGTAGAAGAGTTTGCACATGGAATTGTCCAGCTAGCTGCAGCAAATATGGCCGGTGCTGTTAGGCAAGTATCTGTTGCTAGAGGGCGCGACTCAAGAGAATTTTCGCTCTTTGCTTATGGAGGGGCTGGTCCACTGCATGCCACAGATGTCGCAGATTTGTTGGGAGTAAAAAAGGTAGTTGTCCCACCTAGGCCAGGATTGGGATCTTGTTTAGGACTGCTTTCTGCCCATATCCAAGGTGCAGCAGTTCAAACAGTTTCTTCGAAATTTGAATCACTAAGTACTGATCAGATGTCAACCGTAATTAATGAATTGAGAGTTCGTGTCAAAGATGACATTGGATCGCAAGGCATAGAAGATGAAACGATTGAACTCAATACTTTTATGGACCTCTGTTATGTGGGTCAAGCTACTGAATTGACCATTCCTCTTTCCGGAGAGCCTGACGATTCTGCTGCAGTCGCAAAGCTACTTGAACTTTTTCATGCTGAGCATGAGAGAATTTATGGTTACCACTATGAAGGTGAACAGGAAATAGAAGTAGTAAATATCAGGGTTAGAGGAATAGGTCCACTTAGTTCAGTTGTTTTACCTAAGACAAAACCTAAAAAACAAAATGCAGATGATGCCAATACAGGAAGTCGAGAAGTTTATTTTGGTCCAAATGATGGTTTTCAAGAGACGAAGATATATGACCGTAACAGCATGGGTGCAGGCACTGAATTTGATGGACCTGCAATCGTGACAGAATACGACTCTACAATTTTGGTGCCTCCAAGCTCTAAAGCATCAGTTGATGAATTCGGAAACCTCATTATCAATCTTTAAATCGAAACAATATAGGAGTAATAAAGTGTCTAAAAAAGAAAATACAAAACAAACAGAGTTCGAACCAATTTTGTTTGAAATTATAGAAGGGTCGATTGAATCTGCTCGTCGTGAAATGGAAATCCAAGTAGAACGTACTGCGCGCTCAAGTATTGTGCGTGAACAGCATGATCATCGTTCAGGTATTTTTGATGCTAATGGGGATAGCGTTACCGCTCTTTCTTTTGCTTCTGTACCAACCCCAGTAATGAAAAAGTTTGCAGGGGATATTAATGAGGGAGACGTTTTTATATACAACGATCCTTATAAGGCAGATGGCGGGATTACACATTCCGGAGACATGTGTCTCACTAACCCAGTTCATGTAGATGGTGAAGTGATTGCATTTGTTCAAGTTTTTGGACACGTACAAGATATTGGTGGTTTAACTCCTGGAAGTGTTCCCCTCGTAGCTTATGAAATTTTCCACGAAGGACTTCTTATACCACCTGTGAAACTGTATGACAGAGGCGTAAGAAACGATGCTTTATACGACACGATCCTCGATAACACTAGATTTATAGATGACCTTCAGTCAGATATCGACGCATTTGTTAACGCAACAAAAATCGGGGTTCTTCGTGTGCAAGAGTTGTGCGAGCGTTACGGGCTTGAGGCATTAGAAAAAACTTTTGAAGGTCTGCTTCAGAGATGCGCAGACACAATGGTTGAAACTGTTTTGCCAATGATTCCAGATGGATCATATGAATTTGAAGATTTTTGCGAGTATGTCGATGTGCAACCTAGGGAGTCACTCAATTACGTCAAACTTAAAGCAACAATGACTAAGTCCCCTACAGGTATAAATTTTGACTTCACAGGAACTGATCGACAAATTCAGGGATCTCTTAACTGGCCCGCGAATGGAAGGTACTATGCGAAGTCCCTAGGAACACTTTTTAAATCGTTTGCTCCAGACATGCTCGTAAATGACGGTATTAATCAGGTAGTCACTTGTACACTCCCAGAGAAAACTGTTCTAAGTCCAGAGTGGCCTGCAGCTTGTGGTTGGAGAACATTTCCACTTTTGAGAATCCTTGATGTGGGTTTAGGAATTCTTGGAAAAGCTTCTGGTGGTTTTGTGCCAGCACCTTCTGAATCTATCTCTTCATATGGATTCTATGGCTTCGACGAAGAAGGCGAATATTTCCTTGTTCGCGAAATCACAGGAGCGGGTTCTGGAGCACGTCCTTTTGCTGATGGAAGTGACACTGTTGATGTCGCACCAGAATCTAAAAATATGCCTGCAGAGTGGGCTGAAAGTACGTATCCGCTAAAGATTAAAAAGCTTGGTTTAAGGCCAGATTCTGGTGGACCCGGAACCTTTAGAGGGGGCCTTGGCTACATAAAGGATATTGAGTTCCGTGTTGATGGGGAAATAATGATTCATTCGGATAGAGCGATATTACAGCCTTGGGGAGTTAAGGGCGGCGGTGCTGGTTTAGGTTCGATTTGGATTTTGAATCCGGAGACTCCTGAAGAGCGTGTTCTTCCGGGTAAGTCCGACAGCATCGAAGTAAAAAAAGGTGATGTCCTAAGGGTCTTAAGTCCTGGTGGAGGCGGATGGGGAGATCCTCTTGATCGCGATCCAGGAGAAGTTGCAATGGATGTGATGCGTGACTTAGTTTCAGTTGAGAAAGCTGAAAGTGATTATGGTGTGATCTTCGAGAGTTCCTCTGAAACTTCTTTACCAAAAGTTGATACAGATGGAACAAACGCTAAACGTGATGATATTCGCGAATCGCGGTCTCCACTAAAAATGTTTGACCGTGGATCAAACTTCTATTCCCTTGTGGAGTCCGGAGAAATAGAACTAACAAGCAGTGATGATGAGATTGAGGCACTTTCATGACCATACGCGCTGCGGCTATACAACTATGCCCGGTTGATTTTAAACCTGAATTAACACTCCAGAAAGCTGAGGAATATATAGATAAGGCTGGAAAAGAAGGAGTTGAGATTGCGGTATTTCCCGAAGGTTACCTTCCTGGGTTCGCTGAAATTAGATTAGCAAAGCAAAGTGATAGTCCAGAAAAACTTGCCGAGGTTCTCAGTGCGCTAGAGCCTGTTCCAGGACCTTCCACTCAGCGTATTTCTGATTTAGCGAGAGAATATGAAATGACTATTGCTTTTGGGATGCTTGCTAGGGCTGAACCTGGGGAGCAACCAACAAACGTTTCGGTATTGATTGATTCGAATGGAGAGATAAAAAATATTCACCGTAAAGTTCATCTGACTCCAACAATCGAAGCTCCGGATTTTACTTCTGGAGTTGAGTTTGCAGTTAGTGATACGAAAATTGGACAAGTTGGGAATATGATTTGCGCTGATTTTTCTCTTCCAGAGACGACAAGGATTCTTGCGATTAAAGGAGCAGAAATTATTTGTGGTTCTTTTGCAGGTTTTTACGTGGACCCACCAGGTGTTAGAGGATCGGTGATGCAGTTGTTCTCTAATTCACATCTTTCTCCAGCCCGAGCTATTGATAATTCAGTAAATTTAGTCATGGCTAATATGGTCGGAAAGACTGGCGATTTAGAGTTTTTTGGTATGAGTCAAATAATCGATGCTGAAGGAAATGTTATAGCTAAAGCAGGTGAAGGTGATGGCTGTGAGGAATTGTTGGTTGCTAATTTACCAGACTCAGCAGAATTGAGAGATCTACCTTTTCGTCTTATAGATCGTAGACGTCCCGATTTGTACGATGAAATTTTAATTGAAAATTCAAATTATGAAGAAGTCGAATGGAATTAGAAGGACTTTTTTAGATGCATCCTCTTGACCCTTTGTCAGCTGAAGAAATTGATTTAGCACGCGAAATTGTTAAAAGTCATTTTGAGAAAGATTCTGCAATTCGTTTCCCAAGCCTGGTTTTGGCGGAGCCAACAAAGACTGAAGTAGAAAATTTTTCTGATACAAATTTCTTAAATCGCGAAGTCTTAGCAGTAATTATCCTTACTGAAAAACGAACCTCACATGAACTCAGAATTTCTTTAAGTAAGGGTGAGGTAATAAAGAGTCGGGATCTTAAGAATGAACAGCCGCCTATTTATTTGCAAGAGTTTTTATCTGCTCAAGAAGCAGTTAAAAACTCGAAAGAGTGGCAAGAAGCGGTAGAGCGTCGCGGAGTTTCTGATTTTAATTTAGTTCAAGTAGATATATGGTCAACCGGAGACTACCCAATTGATGGTATAGAAAGTTCCAGACGCCTGGCTCGTGGAACCTCTTATCTGCGGGAGGATGAAACAGACAACGGTTATTCGAGACCCCTTGAGAATTTAATAGCAGTTATAGATCTTGATTATTTAGAAGTTGTAAAAGTAATTGATGGTCCAGCTATATCAGTACCCGAATCAAGCTCTAGATATGACGCTAAATCTATTGAATCACACAGACCAGAGCTGCGACCTTTAGACATAATCCAGCCAGAAGGTCCAAGTTTTACAGTTGAAGGAAATATTGTTGACTGGCAAAATTGGAGTTTCCGAGTCTCTTTGCACCCGACTGATGGTTTAGTGCTACATAAGGTTTCTTATGACGACGAAGGAACCAAGCGCTCAGTTATTTACAGGGCAAGTCTTTCAGAAATGGTTGTTCCTTATGGAAATCCTTCTGAAATGTTTTTTTGGAGGAATGCTTTTGATGCGGGAGAGTATGGAATAGGTAGAAATACTGGAAGTTTAGAACTTGGTTGTGATTGCCTGGGTGAGATTTTTTATTTTGACGCTTTGATAGCCGATGATCTGGGTTTCCCCGAGACAATCAAAAATGCCATATGCATGCATGAAGAAGATTTTTCAATTCTTTGGAAACATTGGGACATCAATTCTGGTCTTAGTGAAGTCCGGAGAAGTCGCCGTCTAGTCGTTTCGTCGATCGCAACTTTAGGTAATTATGATTATGGATTTTATTGGTATTTTTATCAAGATGGACACATTGAATTCGAGACAAAGCTAACTGGAATAGTTCAGACTCAACTTGTTGATTCCAACGAATCCGAGGGTTCTTACGGAAAACTAATAGATGACAGAATAGTCGGAGTCAATCATCAACACATTTTTAATGTACGTCTCGACGTTGAAATTGATGGCAGTAATAATTCGGTATTTGAAGTTGATGTGATTCCAGAATCTAAAGAAGATTGTCAAGTCGGCAATGGAATAATTGATAAAAGTACGCTACTAAGCACTGAGCTCGAAGCACAAAGAGAAATTGATCCTTCTGTAAACCGAGTCTGGAAAATAGTGAATCCCAGTAAATTGAATTCTTTGGGAAAACCAGTTGGATTTCGTTTAGTCCCTCAGGCAAGTCAGCTACTTTTAGCCGCAAATGGTTCGAGAATTAGAAATCGAGCAGGATTTGCCACAAAACATCTTTGGGTAACTCCCTTTTCTGAAGAAGAATTACATGCTGGTGGAGAGTACCCCAACCAAAGAGAAGGTAGTGATGGTCTTCCTTTATGGACAGAAGAAAATCGCTCTGTTGAAGATACAGACATTGTGGTTTGGCATACCTTTGGAGTCTCGCATGTGGCAAGGCCTGAAGATTGGCCTGTAATGCCAGTTCATTGTGTTGGATTTAAATTTGAACCTACTGGGTTTTTTAAACGCAATCCCTCGATTGATTTGCCAGGTCATAAAGGTCACTGTGAGTGATGTGATTTTTAAGGATTTGTTTTTTGTGTGGAATAATAAATTTACTTTCGAATGGAGGAGAGATGAAAAATATTTCTTTTGAAAAAGCAAAAGAACTAATTAATGCAGGTTTTGCGAAAGGTGATGAATTGGGTTGCCCTATGAGCATTGCGGTGATTGATGCAGCTCGTGATCTAGTTGCCTTCGGAAGACAGGACGGTGCAGCTCAGATTTCGATTGATTTAGCAATGAAAAAAGCATTTACGGCTAAGTCTTTCAATATGCCTACTGATGTTGTGGGTTCGATTTCTACCCCTGGTAGCCCAATATATGGAATTGAAGGAACAGATTCACGGTTGGTTCTTTTTGCTGGTGGTATACCACTCGAAACATCTTCAGGAGAGATAATTGGGGCAATAGGTGTATCCGGAGGGCCAGTGGATTTAGATGAAAGTGTTGCGGCAGCAGTAATTGAATATTTTATGAAAACTGAGGAGGAGTAATAAATGAAACTTGCAAATAAAAGGGCTCTAATTGCTGGAGGTTCAACTGGAATTGGTGCTGCCACGGCAAAATTATTTTCAGAAGAAGGCGCATCTGTAGTGGTCGCAGACATAAACGATCAAAATGGAAACGAATTGGTTCAAGGTATAAATGAGAATGGTGGTACTGCTCATTACGTTCACTGCGATTTGTCAAATAGTGAGGATGTAAAGGCCTTACTTAGTGAAGTTGATGAAAAAATTAATGGACTTGACATTCTTGTTAACACGGTTGGATTGATGCATATGGGTGACTTGCTTGAAATGACTGAGGAGCAGTGGGACAGCATGTTTGCCGTGAATGCAAAATCGTGTTTTCTTTTGGCGAAATATTCTGTTCCAATGATTCAAGCTGCAGGAGGCGGTTCGATCGTCTTCATGTCCTCTGGGGCTGCATTAAGAGGGAATGCCGGGGTCACAGGATATTGCGGTACCAAAGGTGCTGTCTCAGCTTTTTCACGTGCACTTGCTGTAGAGCTAGCCCCTTCAATTAGGGTTAATGCTCTCTCTCCAGGCTGGACTGATACTCCTTTTAATGCACCCGTTATCGAGGCAATGGGAGGAAGGGAAGCACAAGAAGAAATGATTGCTAATTCAGTTCCTTTAGAGCGTCAAGCTATCCCAGAGGAAATGGCGAAACCAATATTGTTCCTTGTCTCAGATGATTCTTCCTATATGACTTCAGGAGTTCTGATAGTAGATGGCGGCAATCATTAAAAGTTTTGAAAATTAGTTTGTTGGGTAATTATT
>TARA_B110000014_G_scaffold2857_1_pt1 | contig 10519 bp, 8 predicted proteins | sample TARA_B110000014 | Tara Oceans TARA_B110000014 (sample SAMEA4396468) | marine metagenome | biome: Westerlies Biome; feature: [MES] marine water layer (ENVO:01000295) within the mesopelagic zone...; material: water (ENVO:00002006), including particulate matter (ENVO:01000060) such... | reverse complement strand
CTAACCTCGCTGTTCGTAATACTCGCCTTGATAGGCACGCTGAACCCATACCACCGCCCCGCGATCCCGATGCTTGGTGCCTCAATTGTCATCTTTGCTTCCACTTACTTGTTTGCCCATATCGTCGGTATACCTGCTAACAGCATCGCCCTTAGACTAACAATGTCAGAGGGCGTGTTGGCCTTGCTCGATATAATTCCAATTGCCTTCCTATTGTGTACCTTCATGTTCCTCCAGGCCTCATTACGCAAACGCCCTGAGGACCCTCTACTGGCCCTGCTGGAGTCTGAGCCCGGCTCCGAGTGATACATTTCGCTTGGGCAACTCTCATAACACTCCCTTCGGTCGCCGCGCTGTCCTAGGTGGTACGATGTCGAAAGGAACTCCAAGCATGGGCAAGCGGCAGAAGTCGACACACATACGTTGTCGACGCTGTGGCAGGCACTCGTATCACAAGACCAAGAGCGTCTGTGCTCACTGTGGCTACGGCGCCACTGCTAGGATACGCAAGTACCGGTGGAACAAACGCTCCCGATTAATGGGAGCACGCAAGTGAGCCGGAAAGGGCTAAGTCCCGAACCACTAGGGCCCAATGGTATCCGATGTGCGGTATCATCGGGATCTTAGGGAATCCGGACTCTCAGGTCGCAGGCTGCATCTACGACGGCATGATAGTACTACAGCATCGTGGGCAGGACGCCGCCGGAATAGTGACTAGCGATTCCGACAACATCTCGCACCGCCGGGCTAATGGGCTAGTTAGAGATGTATTCAGGTCAAAGCACATGTCCAAGCTCGTAGGATCGATGGGGATAGGACACGTTCGATATCCCACAGCAGGCTCAGGTTCGGCGAGCGAGGCTCAGCCCTTCTACACCAACACTCCGTTTGGAGTGAGCCTCGCCCACAATGGCAATCTGAATAATACTACTGACATCATCAACAGTCTACTTGAGTATGACCACAGGAGAATCAATACCAGTTCCGATTCCGAGGCCCTGCTGAATCTCTTCTCTGCAGAGATTCAACGCTCTGTTAATGGCCGACCAGGAGGTATGGAGGCACTCACCGAGGACGATATATTCCGCGCCGTAGAGCGCACACACCTCCGGGCTGAGGGCAGTTACAGCGTAGTCACCATGATTACTGGCTGGGGCATAGTGGCCTTCCGCGACCCCAACGGGATAAGGCCCCTATTCATGGGTAAGAATGAGGTCGACGGCTTCACCGAGCGATTATTTGCTTCGGAGAGTGTGGCCTGTTCTGCTTTAGGATTCGAAGCAGACCGAGACGTCGCCCCCGGAGAGGCGGTAATAGCCAAGATGGACGGCGCGTTCTCATCCAAGATTTGCCACGCCGAACCGGTCCACACTCCCTGCATTTTCGAGCACGTCTACTTCGCTCGCCCAGACTCTACCATTGATGGCATATCGGTACATGGGGCGAGACTAAGGATGGGCGCGGCTTTGGCCAGGAGGGCTCTCAAAGAGCGCCCCGAGCACGGCATCGATGCGGTGATTCCAGTGCCGGACAGTGGCAGAATAGCCGCTATGGAGATGGCTTCTGAGATGGGCGTGCCGTTCCGAGAAGGCTTCGTCAAGAACCGTTACATAGGCAGGACATTCATTATGCCAGGCCAGTCTATCCGTAAGGATTCGGTTAAGAAAAAACTCAACACAATAGAAGAGGAGTTCGCTGGCAGGACGGTGATGATTGTTGACGATAGCATAGTCAGAGGAAATACGTCACAAAGGATTGTCGAGATGGCTAAGGAAGCCGGTGCGAAAAAAGTATACTTCGCATCTTCGGCACCTCCTATCGTACATCCTAACGTGTATGGCATCGATATGCCGGCTCGCGATGAGTACGTCGCCCATGACAGGACTGTCGATGAGATTAGGGAGGCCATCGGCGCTGATTGGCTGATTTATCAGAATCTACCGGACCTCGTTGAGGCCTGCATGAGGACGGGGGATCATAATCTGGTAAACTTCGACTGCTCATGCTTCAACGGAGTGTACGTCACCGGGGGAATTACTGAAGATTACCTAGCGAGGATTGAGGGCGCACGCAGCGATGCTGCCAAGGGAGAAAATTCGGCTGAGCGCGCAGACGCGGCAGAATGAAGTCGCAGCGATTGCTCAGGAACCCATGAGGGGGGCCATTGACGCACTGGCGACCATCGAGATGGATGAGGTGGTCCGTTGTGTCTGCACGCTCCCTGAAGGAAACTTCGCAGCCGGCTTCGACTCAGGAACTCTCCATATTTATGGCTCAGACGGAGTAGTCATCAGAACCACTGCGCTCGACAGCCGAGTAGTAGGTCTCGCGAGCTTACGCGGTGTTTTGGTTGCCGGCACCAGTACCGGTGGTGTTCAAGCATTCCAAGACGAGCCTCTCTGGGACCGCCCTCTGGAATCCGGGTGCGAGGTGGTGACAGCGTCATCGTTACACACGGTGGTGGCTGATGGCACTGGACAGCTCATCTCTCTAGCAGATGACGGAAGCGAAGTCGCCCAAGCAGAGTTCGGACACGTCACATCTCTCACATGTTCTCCCGAGGGAGTATTCGCCGCCGCCCTTGAAGATGGCAGGCTACTGCTCCTCGGGCCAGCGCTTGAGGTGTTACACGACTCACCCGCTGCCGAGGACGACGTCGAGACCATATCGTGCATGGCATTCCGTCATGATGGCGTCCTTCTAGTGGCACGAAACTCTCTCGGGATGACCGTCGACGACAGGCCTGAGAACAGACTCGAGTGCTGGCATCCAGAGAATGGGTTGCTGAACACCTCGGAACTCCCTTCTAGGGCCACGGTGTTGCGGCCTACAGAATCCGGGACAATAGTGGGTTGCTTCGATGGCAGCCTACTTTCCCTCGACATAGGCGATTCGGACCCTAGATTAATCGCCAGATTGGACTATCAGGTCTCTCAAATCATCCAGTGGGGCGATGACATCTTGGTCGCCTCGTGGTTCGACGTGTTCCGAATCACCACCATGGGTGAGGTGGTCTGGTATTTCGAGCATATTGGAGTCGTCGAGCATATCATCCCTCTCGCAGGGAGAGTCGCTCTAATGGGAGATGACAGGAAGGGAAAGACACCACCACCTCTCGTCATAATCGACCCTGACTCGCCACCTAGGTACGATGATATGCCTGTAGAAGTGGAAAATCCCTCGGTCTCTGAGGAGTACTCGGGAGCACTATCTGATGAGGAGCAGAGGCAGGTTGACATGAGGCCCAATACGCTTGAGGGGGCTGAAAGTATTCTGGATACTCTGCACGAGGATACGGAGCTTGAGGTTGGCCCACCAGCCATAGAGAGCGATTTGCTCGAAGATCTCTCGGCGGCAGCGCGAGCAATCAACCTTCCACCAGTTGCAGATGCCGGGGAAGATAGGACAGTAGACGTTGACGAAGAGGGCAAGGCAACAGTGCTGCTGGACGGAGAACGATCTTACGATCCGGATGGCAGTATCGGAAGATGGGCTTGGGAGGATGGTAGAGGGAATGTCATAGGCGACACTCCACAGGTTCGTGTCAGACTGTCTGGCGGTGTCCACGTTTTCCATCTGACTGTGACCGACGATAGAGGGGCCTCTAGCAAGTCTACAATAACCATTCAAGTCCGATGATTAGAGTTTCCCCAATTCTTCCTTTAGGGCGGGAAGCGCAGCTTCCCAAGTAGCTACTATCCCATAGTCAGCCACGCCGAATATGGGAGCATCAGGGTCTTTGTTGATGGCGACGATGTACTTACTCGTCCTCATACCTGCGAGATGCTGTATCGCTCCGCTGATGCCAACCGCGATGTATAGGCTCGGTGTCACCGTCTTCCCAGTTTGCCCCACCTGCATTCCGTGAGGTATCTCTTCCCAAGTGTCTACTGCCGCCCTGCTGGCGCCGACAGCGGCCCCTATCATATCCGAAATCTCGTTTAGATGAGAGAAGTTGGCAGGGTCTCCCATGCCTCTGCCACCGGAAATAATGATGTCAGCTTCTGCGACATCCAATCTCTCACTGGCCTTAGCGATGGCTTCCCTCACAGCCACTGCCACGTCAGCGCTCTGATTCACCGTACTGACTTCCGCCGAACCACCCTCTCCGGCGGATTCGAAAGCATTGGCCCGCAGGGTGATGGCACATGGCGTGGTTACTGTTGAAGTCTCGATTGCCTTGCCGGAGTAAATGGGTCGGGTCACAGATATCCCAGGAGCCAAATCGGTTGCATCCTGAACAATCGGGATACCGCGTATTGCAGCCATCGTAGCAGCTATCTCGCGACCCGAGGGAGATGCAGCGGCAATAATCACGTCACCTCCTGTAACTGAGTTCAGAGCTTTTGCCCATGCGCCACTGTCGAAGGTCTCGAAGCAGTCTCCAACTACTGAGATCACCTTGACGACACCAGAGATGGAAGCAGCTTCGGTAGCCCCTGTTCCCCCAGCGCACAGCACTGTTGGTGTGCCGCCTATGGATGCCGCAGCCCCTACTAGTTGGGCGGTGACCGGGTGCAGCCCGTCTCCAGAGGTTTCTGCTATCACTGTGACATCCATTATTCTCACCTCAGATGACGTTCGCCTCGTCGCGTAGTTTGCTCACTACTGCTGCTACGGAATCCGCACCCTCAAACTTCTGTCCAGGTGGTTTCTGTGGTGGAGGAGTGTGGCCAACAATGGAAACTGATGAGGTCGAGATGTCCACGCCGAGATCGGCAGGCCCCAGAGTCTCCGCGACCTTCTTCTTGGCCATCATGATGCCTCGTACGTTAGGCCGACGCAGTTCGATGATGCCCTTATCGAAGGCGAAGACACAGGGGGCCGAAACAGAGACTCTCTCGTTCCCATTCGGACTGGCTCGCATGGCCATAAGAGAACCGCCGTCGGGAGTTACCTCAGAGACCATGGTGACGCAAGATGCATCCATCAGGTGTGCCACTCCTGGGCCAGTTGAGCCCGCGTTTGTATCAGCGGCCTGCTTACCACAGAACACGATGTCGGAACCGGAATGGGCAACGGCAGCAGCCAGTATTGCCTGCACCTGTGTGCTGTCAAGGGCGCTTAGGTCTTCCACGAGTATGTGGATTAACGAGTCGGCACCGACGGCCGCGGCATCAGTCAACATCTTGACGGCCCTAGCCGGACCGCAGGTAATGGCAACTAAATCGCCTCCTCCGGACTCTTTGAGTTGAAGGGCGGATTCAAGCGCATACTCGTCGTACGGACTCATCGACCACTTGCTGACCGCAGATTCGTCGACCCTCCCTCCTGAGACACTGATCTTAGCTGTGGTGTCGGGAACCTGCTTGAGTAGTACGGCTATTCCCATGTCAACACCAGCGCTCCGGCGACTAAAGCCCCCTCTATGAATTTTCGGCAGTCCCACCGAAGGTGGGAAACACCAATCCAGACCTCAAGACTCTCTTGTGAATGCCTGTATCCCGGTAATGTGGCGACCGAGAATTAGGTTGTGGATATCGTGAGTTCCCTCGTAGGTCTTGACTGACTCTAGGTTGGCCATATGCCGCATCACCGGATACTCGTCTAGGATTCCGTTGGCACCGTGGATGTCTCGAGCCATACGTGCAATCTCGAGTGCGATATCGACGTTATTCATTTTGGCCAACGAGATATGCTCTGGTATCCAAGTCCCCTCATCCTTCTTCTTACCTAGGTGATACGCTAGCAACTGGGCCTTGGTGATCTCCCTCAGCATCCACGCCAACTTGTTCTGAACCAGTTGGAAAGAGGCTATCGGGTGGTCGAACTGTATCCTGCTCAGAGCGTATTCTCTAGCCGAATTGAAGCATGATTGAGCAGCCCCAACGGCTCCCCAAGATATCCCGAAACGGGCGTTGTTGAGGCAGCTGAAAGGCCCCTTAAGTCCCTTAACATGCGGAAGCATCCTATCCTTGGGGATTTTACAGTCTTGGAACACCAACTCGCTGGTCACACTGGCCTTCAGTGAGTGCTTCCCTGTCATCTCTGGGGCAGTGAATCCAGGGTCGTTTTTCTCGACTATGAAGCCGCGAATTACACCGTCTAGTTTTGCCCATACCACGGCTAGGTCCGCGATGGTGCCGTTGGTTATCCACATCTTTGCTCCGTTGAGTAGGTAATGATCTCCCTTGTCCTCGGCCCGAGTAATCATGTCACCAGGATTTGAGCCATAGTCAGGCTCAGTCAATCCGAAACATCCAATCCACTCGCCAGTCGTCATCTTGGGAAGGTAGTGGTTCTTCTGCTCCTCGCTTCCGAAGTCCCAGATTGGATACATGGCTAGCGAGCCTTGTACACTGGCAAAAGAGCGCACGCCACTGTCGCCACGTTCCAACTCCTGACAGATTAGTCCGTAAGCGATGTATGAGAGCCCAGGGCAGCCGTAGCCCTTCAGGGGGGCGCCGAGAATCCCCATTTCGCCGAGGTCAACTCGCCATTCATCAGGGAATACACCATCACGACAGGCCTTCTCGATGTTTGGGAGAATTTTCTCATCTACCCAGTCGCGCACCATGTCGCGCACCATGCGTTCCTCATCGGTTAGCAATGAATCGATATCGTAGAAGTCCAAAGCCTCGTACGCCATCTCACTCAACACTCCGCGACAGTGCGCCGCAAATGAACGTTGCTCGCCTATCTACTCTTCTTCCTGCGTGCATCCCGGCGTGCCGCCCGTTTCTCTTCGACTGTGCCGAATCGCAGGGTGAAACGCTGTTGAAGGCCCGGAGAGAGGCTGAGCGCGAAACTGAGTAACACCAGTATTGTAACAGCAGGGATGGCAATGAGTATCCAAACCTCTAGCACACCTCCGATGGTGTTCGAGTATGGGGGGTGGTATTGCACCATATCACCTCGGTCGGTGAGTATCCACCCACTGTCTCTGTCAGTGCTCCATGTCGCTACTATCCGACTACCTGAGACGCCCGTATCGTATTTCCACCACATCCGAGTTCTCCAGCCAGGGGAAGGATGAATTCAACCCCAGATCGTGCTCAATCAGGCCGAAGGGAGCTACGAAGATTAGAGACCGACCATCGCTCTGACGCGATATCCCAGTGAAGTAGCCCTCGGCACCGGTAATTTGCACCAAACTCACATCGGAGGTCGACGCAACTTCTGCGTCCAGAGCCACCCTCGCGATGTACCTGTCACTCGACACAGCTACGCAGTCTGCTGTCTCGGTTGATGGGCAGACGACATCGGACCACGGATATCCAGTGCCACCTAGCCAGTGCAGAGTGTGGTCTCTGTCAATCACTCCGATGCCATCCACTAGGCTGGTGACTACACAGGCCATTACCGATGGATGACAATCTATGCCTGTGATGTCACTCTCTCCTCGGCCCTGAATCAGATGCACCTCGGCACCGCCGTCAGCAGCGGCCCTCATTCTCCACAGCCAGCCATCGGACCCTCCTACGTAAGCCCAAGATCCTCCTGAGTTCCATGCCACTGCAGTCAACCTGATTTGATTGAACTCTAGGTCTCCTCCGGCGTCGGTAATTGAGTGATCCTCGCGTGCGTATCTGAGGACTTGCCCATCACTCCCTACGATTAGGGCTGTCTGCCCTCCAGGGTGGAAGTCGCCATACGTCAAATCCTCGCCACCATTCCAAATTAATTCCACTCTGTCATCTGGATCAGAGGTCTTCACTAACTCTAGATATGAGTCGGCCCCGAAAACTACCGCCCATTCTCCTAGAGGATCCACTGCAGCCCCATTTAGTCCTAGATCTTGCTCAGCCAGACTGATTTTCTCGTACAGTCCGACAGCGGAACCAGCGCTAACTATGGGAGCCAGCATCAGCATCGCGAAGATTACTGCTAGCGCGCCGCTACTGCTCCGGTACACGTCCCGCCGACGGGCGATGCCGGTTTAGCCCGTTCGACACAAGCACTGATTGGGCTTACGCGGCAATAGCATTCAAGAAGGATTCAGCCAGCGCTCGACCATGGAGAGATTTGATGTCAAGCGCGGACTGGTAAAGCAGGTAACTTCGAATGGAGGATTGGCAGTGCTGGCGCGGGATTACTTCGACAATGTCGAGGATACTGGTGACAATTCATTCAATGGTTCGCACGATATAATGACCTCTATTGTAGCCAGTTACAATGAGCAGGGCGCACTGATTGTGAATGTAACCAATATTCCTCCTGACTTCGAAGATGCGGAGGCTGTGAAATCAGCTATGGAGGCGCGCAAGAATTGGACCTTGTTCCTCGACGCTGCCACCGGATACAACTCTAAGCAGAGAGGTGACAAGGCCAAGGAATGGGCCAAGAAGGCCAGTAAAGCGAAGTCAGGCATTTCTGCAGCGCGACACTTCATGTCAATGTCGAAAAACATCTCCGAAGAGATATCCGAACAGGCAGAGTCTATGATTGAGGAAATCGAGGCTGCGTTGGAGCAGGGAGACAACACGAAGGCGGCAGGACGCGCGGGGAAACTGGCCAAATTACTGGAATGAGGTGAATCATGAACGACAATGACCCCCTCTCGTCGCTAGATGAGGAGGGGCGTTCACGCGTCTCCCGTATGTTCACTGGTTGCGTTGAAGTCGTTGGCGTGGGACACGTCGCCTCTGTTGTTTCAGGAGGGCCAACGCACTCTGGAGACGACCAACTGGTCGCATATATCGGACTCGAGCCTAGTGGCAAGGCACACTTGGGCTGGATACTGCTTGCCGACACCATACGCAATATGCTCGACGAAGGCGTGAACGTAATCATCCTACTCGCCGACTGGCACGCTTGGGTGAATGACAAGTTCGATCGCGATATGGACAAAATCACACTTGCCGGCGAGTACATGATTGAGGTCTTTAGGGCGCTGCTAGGAAATCCTCCAGAGGGCGAGGGAGCAGGTCAACTCAGATTCCTGAGTGCATCACAGCTGATGGACTCAGGTAAGTACTGGGAGAGGGTGCTCAGATGCTCGAAGAACATGAGCCTCTCTAGGGTGCGCAGGACATTCAGTATCATGGGTCGCGACGAGGATTCCTCGGATCATGACCTAGCCGCGTTTTACTACCCAGCCCTACAGGCAGCGGACATTTTCGAGTTGGAGATTGACATTGCTTTCGGAGGCATGGATCAACGCAAGGCGCACATGTACATGCGAGAGGTTGCCGATAAGTACGATTGGACCAAGGCCACGTGCATCCACACCCCTATGATGTCGGGTCTGAAGGGACCAGGAGGGAGGATGGACTCGTTCGATCACAAGATGTCCAAGTCTGACCCCGGCAACGCAATTCTGCTTGACGACGATCCCGACTCAGTCAGGACCAAGATGAGGAAAGCATTCCTTGAAATTGGTAACCCTGTCTCTCCGGTTTTTGAGATTGCTCAATACATTGTACTGCCAAAACTCGACTCCATCACAGTGACTCCCGACCCCAAATTTGGAGAGCCCTCGAATTGGGATAATCTGCAGAATTTCATCGAAGCCATCTCAGATGGATCTGTACACCCGCTTGACGCCAAGATGGCCGTAGCAGATGCCCTGTCTGAAGTTCTAGCCCCGGTTTCGCAGCACTTCTCGCAAAAACCAGAGCTCCTATCAGCCATGGATCGACTCACCGGCTCTCAGTAGTACGTTTATTACTGAAACTAATGGTTTTTGTGTAGGGCGAGAACTCATAACACTACTCAGCCCGCGCGGGCTTGAGAGTGGACTAATGACATCAGTCGGGATAGACGACATCGCGATTCACTTCCCTCGTCTCTACTTTGACATGGAAGACTTTGCCAAGCTAAGAGGGGCCGATTTCGGTAAGCTGAACCGTGGCCTCGGACTTGCAGCGATGGCAATTCCTGATGTCCATGAGGATACAGCAACAATGGGTGCTAACGCGGTTCGCAGACTGCTCGACCGCAACGGACTCGACCCTAATGCCATTGGCAGAATATACCTCGGGACCGAGTCGGCCTTAGACGGCTCCAAGCCGACTGCGACTTACATCATGGACATGCTCGAGCAGCGCTATGCTTCCACCCACGGAAAGGACTGCTTCCGCAACTGTGACGTGGTCGACATGACCTTCGCTTGCATAGGTGCAGTGGATGCCATGCACAACACCCTCGACTGGGTCGCTCGGGGGGGCGAGGAGAAGAGTAGAATCGGCATCGTTGTATTCGCTGACAATGCCAAGTATGACATCGGTTCGACAGGTGAATACACCCAAGGTGCTGGCGGCGGTGCGATTCTGATACGCCATAACCCACGTCTGCTTGAGATTCCCGATATCTGGGGAGTCTCAACGATGCCCGTTCATGACTTCTTCAAACCACGCAGAGAAATTGACACCAGGACCATCGTAGAGAATGTTCTCGATCTCGCTCGTGAGAGCGGCGAGAAGGTCAAGGACGGACTCACTGAGCGTATACTCAAGCACCTCCCAAGCTCTTCTAAGAAGGACGATGTCATGTTCGAGAATCCGATGCTACAGATCCACAAGGACACCCCTGTCTTTGACGGCCAGTTCTCCAACCGCTGCTATTCTGAGTCAGTCAA
>TARA_B110000014_G_C20126546_1_pt1 | contig 10551 bp, 11 predicted proteins | sample TARA_B110000014 | Tara Oceans TARA_B110000014 (sample SAMEA4396468) | marine metagenome | biome: Westerlies Biome; feature: [MES] marine water layer (ENVO:01000295) within the mesopelagic zone...; material: water (ENVO:00002006), including particulate matter (ENVO:01000060) such... | reverse complement strand
AAACAGAAAATTCATCTTTTGCTTTTATTGATGCAGGTATGAATGATCTCTTAAGACCTGCCTTATATAATGCTTGGCATAATATCACTTCAATTGAAGACTTAGATCTATCACCTCAGAATTATACTGTTGTAGGCCCTGTATGCGAGAGTGCAGATATTTTTGGGGAAAAAAGAAACTTAGCTATAAAGGAAGGAAGCATATTGGCAATACATAGCAGTGGTGCTTATGGTTTTACTATGAGCTCTAACTACAATAGTCGAACAAAACCACCTGAAATCTTAGTTGAAGAGACAACTGTTAAGCTTATTAGAAGAAAAGAGTCATTTGAAGATATGGTTAAACTAGAAAAAGAAATTTAAGATAATATGAAGGTCATAAAGATGTCATCTTTGGGAAATGAAATTTTAATTCTAGATCTACTTACTGAAAATAATTCTATCTCACCTGATCAAATTAAAGATTTTTCAAAAAAAAAAATAACCTCCTTTGACCAGCTCTTAACTATCGAGCCTCCCCATAATCGAGAAAATGATCTTAGGACTTCTATATTCAATAGTGATGGTTCAATAGCACAAAACTGTATCAATGGTTCAAGATGTCTCGCAAAATACGTTGTAGAAAACAAACTACTTACCGACGAGAAGTTTATAGTAGAAACTGATGGAGGTAATTGGCATATAGAATCCTTAAATGATGGAATTTTTTCTACTTCTATGCCTTTACCTAGCTTTAAACCTTCTGATCTTCCTTTTCTTCATGAACCCTCTGAGAATTATGTCTTAAAAAAGGGAGATAAAAAATTAGAGGTAGGTATTGCATCCATTGGCAACCCTCATATAGTAGCTTTCTTGGATGATATACAAGAATTTCCCCTAAAAAAATGGGGTTTAGACCTTTCAGAAGATAAGCAATTTCCAGAAGGAGTTAATTTTGGTATCGCATCCATAACCTCCAGAAATAGTCTAAATCTTAGGGTCTATGAAAGGGGTGTAGGCGAGACTTTAGCATGCGGAAGTGGCGCTTGCGCAGCAGTAGTCATTGGTAATGAATTAAATCTTTTGGAAAGTAGAGTAAATGTCTTTTTTAAAGAGGGAAAATTATTAATAGAATATACAAAATCTAAAAGTCTAAAAGCTTTCGGAGATGCCCATTTTCATGGACACTTTGAATTCTAATATGAAAGAAAATCTTTCTGATAATAAAGTTAGAGAATTTCTTGCTCTAAATCCTGATTTCTTAAAAAGAAATCCTGATATCCTAGAATCCTTAGATATATCTCATGATTCTGGAGCAGCTGTTTCCCTAATACAAAAACAAGTAGAATTACTGAGAAAAAGCTCTAATGCAACTACTAACAAACTAGATACCCTTCTTGAAAATGCAAAAAATAATGAGGAGCTCTTAAAAATATGCAAAAAACTCATCATAAATTTATTAGAAAGTAACTTGTTAACTGATGTTATTGAGGAGGTCGAAACAACCTTTATCTCCGATTTAGGAGTTACAGATTGTAAAGTATATTTTTTTATAGATGAAATTAATAATCTTTTGCCTGTAGGTAGAATAAAAGAAAAAAATCTACAAAGAGAGATTGAAAATATTTTAAAATCTAAAAATAATTACTTTGGCCCAGTGAACCCAAAACAAGTCCGTAAGATCTTTGAAATAGATTCTGTTATTAAGAATATCTCAATTTTAAAACTTAAATGCACCTCTGTTTCAGGTGTGTTAGTGTTTGGAAGCCACCTAGAAGGCAAGTATAATAAGAATAAAGATACTATATTCTTAGATTTTATTTTGGAAATTCTTAGCAAGATAATAGATAAGAAAAATATTTAGATGCTAAATAAGCACATTGAATCCTTTCTTAATCAATTAAAAATTACACGGCAATACTCTAGTCATACATTAGATGGATATAAGCGAGATTTGAATAAATTATCTTCTGAATTATATGAATCGAATATAGGTAGATGGAAAGAAGTACAAGATAAACATATCAGGCAATTCATAAATAAGGAAAGGAGAAAGGGGCTTAGCCAAAAAAGTATTCAGCGGCTCTTATCTTCAATAAGAAGTTTTTTTAAATACCTAATTAATGAAGATGAGATTGATAATAACCCTTTAGCTCATATCAAAGGCCCTAAAAGCCCAAAATTGCTTCCAAAAGCTATGGATGCTGATATGGTCTTTAAGCTCTTAGACTATAAACCAAAAACCTGGGTAGACATAAGAGATAAGACAATAATTGAACTTTTTTATTCTTCAGGATTGAGGCTTGCTGAGCTTTGTAATATTAATATTGAAGACCTTTCTATAAAAGAACAAACCTGTCGAGTTTTAGGAAAAGGAAATAAAACAAGAATAGTTCCTATAGGCATTAAAGCAATTCAATCTTTGAATTTATGGTTGCGTTCCCGGGAAATAAAGATAAATCTAAAAGATCCTACTAACGCCTTATTCATTAATAATAAGGGTTACCGCTTAAGTCATAGATCCGTGCAATTAAGGATAAAAAAAATTAGTGAGAAAAGAGGCCTTCCTGATCTTCATCCTCATATGTTAAGACATTCTTTTGCTAGCCATGTTTTAGAGTCCAGTGGAGATTTAAGAGCTGTTCAAGAAATGCTAGGTCATTCTGATATAGCTACAACCCAAATATATACAAAATTAGATTTCCAACATTTAACAAAAGTCTATGATAAAACTCATCCTAGGGCGAAGAAAAATAAATCATGATAAAAGTCATAAGCTTTGATCTAGATGATACTTTATGGCCAATCCTTCCTGTTATTATGGAGGCAGAAAAAATAACCAGAAAATGGCTTATAGAAAATTATTCTCCTATAGAAATATTACTCAGTGAAGATATTTTGTTGAATATAAGAAAAGATTTAATCTATAAAGACAAGGACTTAATTAATAGATTATCTGAACTAAGAACTTTATCTATCACAGAACTAGCAATAAGAGCTGGTTATAGCTCAGTAGAAGCCTCTAAGATTGGTAAAGAAGCTTTTGAAGTTTTTTTTGAAGCGAGAAATAATGTTACCTTCTATGATGATGTCTTAAAGGTGCTTGAATCTCTTAACAAAAAATATATATTAGGTGGTCTAACCAATGGTAATGCTGACATAAAAAAAATAGGTCTGGACAGGTTCTTTGATTTTAATTTTTCATCATCTGACCTCAATTCTAGCAAGCCTTCTCCAGAAAACTTTCATGCGATAATTCGTGAGACTGAAAGACAGCCGTTTGAGATCTGTCATGTTGGAGATAACCCTTCTCATGACGTTTTGGGAGCTATCAATTCTGGCTTTCAAGCAATCTGGTTCAACCCGACTGAAAAAAAATGGGAATTAGAAAAAGCAGAATTCTTAGAGGCAAAAAATTGGCTAGAAATTAAAGAGCTTATTCTAAATTTAGACCAGACTTAACCAGGATATATTCTATTGCTTGCTTAATTTCTTCTTCAGAACAATTCATGCAAAGTCCCTTAGGGGGCATTCCATTTAAACCATTAACTACTGAATGCAAAAGAATATCCAAACCTTTTTCGTTTATCACAGTCCAAGAAGCTTTATCTCCTATTTTTGGAGCTCCAGCCACACCTATTCCATGACATGTGCCGCAAGCTCTTTTGTATACCATTTCTCCTTTCTGAACTTCAGCGAGTAAATTTGCTGGTGCAGCAAAAAGGATATACAGTATTATTAATAAAGAAGTTTTATGCATTCTTACTTTATTCCTTTTATTCAAGAAAAAGTCTATTTAAAAGGAGACTCACTATCCTTTTAGCTTAATTTACAGTTGAGACAAATAATCATCTAATCTTTCTGAATTCATTAAAAATCTAACTTTTTGTTCTTTTGCAACTTCTTTTACATCCTTAAGATTTAAAGGTTCTCCTACTTGTATGACTCCAATCATGGCCATCATGGCATGAGGATCACACTGATAAACATATACCCCTTCAGATTCTAGTTTCACACTTATATCTTGACTCATTTTTCCTAGCCAAGATTCTGCACCAGGTGGAATCATTCCATCAATTGAAGCAGAATTATGCGACATATCAGTGGCCTTAAAATGAATGGTATCTCCTTTTGACACTTTGATAACAGGAGGATCAAAGACCATATTACCTCCTGGTCCAAAATTGAGCATTTTTATTTCATGCTCATTTCCTCCAGATAACATTACCTTTGGTAAATTAACTTCTGAAGATATTTGCGATGTCTGAACCTGAACAACTTTTGATGCACAATCTTGGCCTTCAACACATACATTGCCTACTGGGGCAATTCTTTCCCTAATCGCATCTTCCTCTTTGCTTGCAAAAATAGACAATGATAAGAAAATTAAAAAGAAATAAAATGAATTTTTCATATTTAGTTTATTTATGTTGTAAAATAAATAGTAATTATACCAATAATCTTTAAAATTTAATCAAATACCTTGCCTGGGTTTAAAATTCTATTTGGATCTAAAGAATTCTTAAGAGATTTCATGACATCAATTTCAATCTTTGACCTAGAAATTGATAAATAGTCTTTTTTCTCAATACCTATGCCATGTTCTGCAGATATTGCACCGCCTATAGGCTCTAATGGCTTATAAATGCAAGATTCTATGGTTTGGATAGTTTTATGATCACCAGCACCTACTCCTACAATAATATGCAAGTTACCATCTGCTAAATGACCAAAAACCGTACAATGAAATGAATCCCAATATTTTTTTAATTCATTATTTATATTTTGAATATATTTCTCCATCGAAAGTATAGGCAAACTAACATCAAATATTTTTACCGGCCCATACTGAAATTGTTGCTCTACATCATCTCTTATAGACCATAAAGCAAGTCTCTCTGTCTGGGATTTAGCTATTACAGCATCTTTAATTAATTCTCTATTTATTGCTTCTTCAAGAATAGACTCAAAATGAACTTCATCTTTTTCTTGATTTGAACCTGTTGATTCTACTAATACATAATAAGCAAAATCTTGACCTATTGGAGGGTTATTCTTAGCTGGAGGATTAGTCACTAAATTATAGTAATCTTTCCACATTACTTCAAAAGAACTTAAATTACCTCCAAGTCCTTGATCTATCAATTTTAAGAAATTGGTTACTTCATCAAATGTATCAAAAGAAGCTAAAGCTGTATTACAACTTTTAGGCTTTTCTCTTAACCTAAGAACTGCCTTTGTAACAAAACCTAAAGTACCCTCTGTCCCTATAAAAAGTTGTTTTAAATCATAACCAGAATTATTTTTTAACATTTGATTCATTGAAGATAATATTCTTCCATCGGCTAGAACAGATTCTAAACCTAAAATAGAATCTCTTATCATCCCATAACGCATAACCATGTTTCCTCCGGCATTGGTAGAAATATTTCCACCTATTGAACATGATCCGCGAGCACCTAAATCCAAAGGAAACATTAATTCATGCTCATTAGCAATTTGTTGTATTTTTTCTAACTGCACTCCTGCTTCTACAGTCATTGTCCTTCCTATTGGGTCAATATTTAACACAGAAGTCATTCTTTCTGTTGAAAGAGCTATTTGCTCTTTATTTGTAATTGCCCCCTGAACAAGCCCAGTTAAACCTCCATGAGGGACTATGGTTTGCTTATGATGATTACATAAATTCAATACTTTAGATAATTCCTCTGTGTTCTTTGGCCTTACTATGGCCTTAGCTTTAATGCCTTCTTCTATCCATATACCTGCCTTTCTATTTGAAACATCTTGACCCAATAAGATACCTTTTTGGCCTACAATTGATTTAATCTCTTCTAAAATATCCATTACCAAGGTTCAGCAAATGGCCTTATTTCTACATCAAAAGTCCAAGCTGATTTATCTTGATGAGCAATATGGAATATTTCATCAGCAATGGCAGAGGGTTTCATAAAAAAATCATCAGGTTTGTCTGGCCAAGCTTCTCGAGTCCAAGGTACATCAATTGCTGAATCTATAAGAATATACGATACATGAATCCCCTTAGGTCCTACCTCTCTAGCAATAGACTCAGCAAGTATTCTTTGAGCTGCTTTAGTTGGAGCGGTAGTTGCAAACCAAGGCTTGCCTCTTCTAGCAGAAGTATTCCCTGTAACAATTATAGATCCATTACCTCTTTTAAGCATATCCTCAGCAAAGCCTCGAGAGAGATAAAGTAAACCCATAGTATTAATCTCAAAATTTTTAAGTAAATCTTTTGGTTTTATTTCTAGGAAATTTCCCCTCCCACCTCTAACAGCATTATGAACAAGGACATTAGGAATTCCTAAATCTGATTTAACAAGTGAAATTACTTCAGCCATCTGTTCTTCATTAGAAACATCGCAAGGATAAGCTCTTGTATTAGGAATTTCACTTTCTAGAGTGGATAATCTTTCTTCTGAACGAGAAAGCATTGCAACTTTATAACCTGACTCACTGAAACGTTTGACGGTTGCTTTACCTGTTCCGGGTCCAACACCTGTCACTAAACATAATTTAGACATAAATTAATTCTTTTAGTATTTCTTTAGAATTTTTTCTGAGTAGGATGAAACTCTCCATCCAGAAGGATCTTTCAGTCTTTCTGGTCTGGGAGTTAAATCAACTTCTTCACCGTCTAATAATACCATTTTTAATAAGTCTTTTTTCCCTAATAAAGTTACATCCTTAGACGGGTCTCCATCTATCAGAATCAAGTCAGCTAGAAATCCAGGGTTTACCATGCCTAACTCCTTTTCTTTCCTTAATGCTCGAGCTGCATTTTTGGTAGCACAAGTTATTGCTTCTAAATGAGTCATTCCAAGCTTATTCACAAAAACTTCTAGCTCTCTATAATGCCAATCACCGTAAGGAGTAACAGAAAAACCTGTTTCACTGCCACATAAGAAAGGAACTCCTAGACTATAAGCCTTTTTTAAAATCTCAATATTGTCATCTATTTCCTTTTCAAAAATCTCTTTATAGTCTTTTGAAGCACCCATTTCATCTGCATAATCTATTAAGTTTGCCTGAAAAGTAAAAGTAGGAACTATCGGTATTTTTTTATTAGCAAGTATTTCTAAACCTTCTTCATCCATATACGTGCCATGCAAGATCATATCCATACCTGCTAAAAGAGAGTCTTTCACGCTATCAGCACTTCTACAGTGACCTACTACAGGAATATCTAGTTCATGAGCTGTGTCGCAAGCTACCTTTAATTCCTCTAAACTCCATGCTTTTAGTTCTCCATCAGAAGTTTGTCTAGGAACTAAACCAGACACATGAATCTTAATCCAGTCAACTCCTAACTTTATTTGCCTTCTTACTTCTAAAATTATTTCATCTTTATTCCTAACTACCGCTCCATAGCCCCTTTTTCCTTCGTCAGGAATTAATCTTCCTGCAGTGCCTCCTGCTGAAGTCATTAAAGCATTCCCTCCTACAGACATTCTAGGGCCTTGAACAATTCCGCTCTCGATTGCGTCTCTTAAATCAACACCTACATTATATAAACTATCTGCATCAAGAAATCCTGTAACTCCTGCCTGTAAAACCTTATAAGCATTCTGACTTGCAATGATGGAAGCTAAACCTTCTCTTCTGTGAAAAAAAAGTTCGTCATTGGAAGAAGGTTCGTCAAAACTTATATGACAATGAGCATCTATCAGTCCTGGCATGAGAGTTTTTCCTTCAGCATCTATAGTCTTGCTTATAGTGATGCTCTTAGAAAGATCTTTTAGATCATCCAAGATGGAATCTATTCTATTATTATTTAGAAGAACATGTCCTGAATAGGGCTCTCCTCCGCTACCATCAATTATCCTAGCATTAGTAATTAAAGTATAGCCTAGCTTCTTATGAGCCATGCTTTATCAAAATTTAGTTAGATGCTTTTAATGGAGACCAAGCTAATAAATTAGAATCACCTGGAGTAGTGCTAGGAACAAGCTTAACGCCTGAAGCTGCAGCCATCTCTTTGTAGTCCATCCAAGATAAAATGTAATCTATTGGCGTTCCCTTACCTTGATCGAAGAACAAAGGGCCATATATATTTGCTGTGTATATTAAGTCCTCTTCTGTAACTCTTTGTGTTGCGTCATGTCTTGCACCTGCTGGCTCATAAAACCACATTCCAGGACCGTAACCTTCTGGAGGGCCTGCTCTTACGCCTAAAGCCCCAGTTAAAACTAAGAAATCGCTAGCACCTAAATGAGTATGCGGATCAGCTACTCCATTATGACGAACTATCAAAGATACAAAGCCTGTTTCTTCGCTAACTCTAAGAAGCTTAAGACCTACGTCTGGCATTGTTGGAAGAACTAACCAGGGTACTGAACGTGTGTCAACAAAGTGAGGATGAGTTACAGAACCATTTGATGAAGAAGAAACTGGCTCATCAACTATCTTACTTGCATTATCTGAGGATGCTATTGCCAAAGGCTCGCCATTTCCACTATATGGAATTGTCCCCTCTTCCATACAAGCTGATAATGAATTTGGAACTAAAGTAACTTTACTTTCTTTCGCAAGACTTAAAACATCTGCTGCTGTAAATAATGATTCTAAAGATCCATCGTCACCTAAAAAAGCGACTCCACTAAAAAAATTAGCCAACACTTCAGTATCCTCTATGGCCACAAATGCATTTACTTTAGAATTTGCAGAAATAAAACCCCAAGTTCCAGGTTCTAAAATACTCTTTGAACCATCTTGGTCATATTCAGCTTTTCCTGAAAGGATCAACATATCCATACCACCTAAATAAACTGCACTAGGCATCGAAGTTCCAGCCTCTAGCTTATAGATTAATGAAAAAATTCCACTTTCTGAACTTGCCCTAGTCGGTTTAAAAAACATACCACTAACATTTGGTACAGGTATCCAAGGCAACCTATTTGTATCAATACAATCACCATATCCTGATGGATTATATTCCGGATTAGCTTTAGCTTCTGACATAACTTTACCTCAAAAAATTTAATATTTTTAACATAGAGTCTTTGATAATGACTCTAACCTATGATGCTTCCCAAGCACCTTGAGCATCTTGCCAAGTGACTAATGCTATTGTGTTGCCCTCTTCATCAATAAAATTAAGAGGTCCCACAAAATTCATATAGAACTCACTATCCTCAGGGAAGTAAGTCTTGTCATGTCTTGCATTGCAAGGCTCATAACCATATCCAGGAGCTATAGCAGTAGATCCTCCATCATCATCTCCTCCTCTCACATCCATACGCCCTTTGGTTAAGAAGTACTCTCCAGGTCCTATATGAATATGCCTATTGAAGGAAGTCTCAGCCGGGCAATCAAAAATTGCAGTCCAAGATCCAAGTTCAGGAGAAACATTTAAAAGTTTCCATTTAATTGGCCCTTCACATAAAGCAGCAGGAAAATCTACCCATTCAACTTGGTCCATTTGGACATATCTTCCATCAAGCCCATCTTGATGTATATTAAACGCTTTACTCATAAATCCCTCCCCAGGAAGTATTATTCGAAATAATAAGTAAGACTAGCTGAGAAAAGTCTAGGCTGACCTAAGGTTCCAATGATTATATTACCTGTCCCATTATCATCTAAAGTATATAAGTTAGATAAATATTGAACATCTACATAGTAGTCTTCATCAGTAATATTCTCTACATTTAGCATAAATTCCCAACTATTCATTGACCAACCCATCTGCAATCCAGCTAAAGTATAACTAGGGTTAGTGACTGGATTAAAAGCTTGAAGTCCTTCAAAGCTTCCATTATGACTAACTTGAAAATCAAACATGAAATTCATTCCATTATCAAGAGGTCTTAAATAGCTAGCTGTTAGAGCGGCACTATTATCCGGCACAACTGGAGGCGTTTCACCTGACATATCTACGCCTTGTATTATAGTATTATCATCCCACTCTGCTTCGATAAAACCAAAAGATGCTCCGACAGTTAAGAACTCAGATGCTTTGATAGACATTTCTGCTTCTATACCATACTGAGTACTATCTCCAGCATTGAATATACCTTCAATAAGTCCTCCTCCATCTGGATTAGGGATTTGAAATTCTATTAATCTATCAGAATAATCAATAAAGAAAGCTGCAACAGAAGCTGAACCCTGACCATCCATAATTAATCCTTTCCAGCCAAACTCGTGCTGAATAGCTTCTTCGGAATCAAAATTATATAAATTGCCGGCTTTTCCAGGTAAATCAACTCCATTAAAACCTCCTGGTTCCATACCTATAGAACTAGTCCAGTAAACTATAGATCCGTCATCTAAATTCCTAGTTAAAGAAACTCTTGGCAAGAATTCAGTATCACCTACAGAACCTACAGAACCTGTATCTAAATTAGAAGATTCATTCTCCCACTTATCTATTCTTGCTCCTAAACCTAATTCCCATTGATCAGATAAATCATAAGTTATATTCAAAAAAGCTGATTTGTGAACTTTATCTCTATCTCTATACTCAAAAGGCAAAGGCAAAGTATCCAACTCTTCGGCTAGAGTAGGTATCTGTCCTGCCCATACCCCCCCACCTGTGGGTGAACCAATA
>TARA_B110000014_G_scaffold40107_1_pt1 | contig 10573 bp, 9 predicted proteins | sample TARA_B110000014 | Tara Oceans TARA_B110000014 (sample SAMEA4396468) | marine metagenome | biome: Westerlies Biome; feature: [MES] marine water layer (ENVO:01000295) within the mesopelagic zone...; material: water (ENVO:00002006), including particulate matter (ENVO:01000060) such... | reverse complement strand
GAAGCCGAAACCCTTGAAGAGATAGCCGATTAGAGCACCGACGCCATGCGCTCAACGATCATCGTGAGCATTTCGGGTGAGGTCGCAAAGTTCAGCCGAACGTGACCCGCTCCCTCCGACCCAAAATCCAACCCAGAGTTCAAAGCGACTTTGCCTCGCGACAAGAAGACCTCCGCCGGATCCTCACCTAGACCAAGTTCGCGACAATCCAACCAAGAAAGATACGTGGCCTGTGGAAGTCGGTACCTGACACCAGGAAGCTGTTCAGCTAACAAGTCAAAAAGAAGATGTCGATTGTGATCTAGCCCTGCGACGAGTTCCGATATCCACTCGTCGCCGTGCTCCCACCCAGCGACGGTTGCTACCTGACCCAGGCCGTTAATGCCTCCAAGCATCCGAGTTGATATTTCCTTGAGTCGCGGCCCGTAACGCTCTGAGGAGGTATGAACAAACGCCATCCGCAAGCCCGCCATATTGAAAGTTTTAGTGGCGGCAGTAATGGTGACGGTTCGTTCCGAAGCCAATTCACTAATCGATGCCGCTGGGATGTGCCGGAACGGTGCGAACACCAAATCGCAGTGAATTTCATCTGAAATCACGAGCAGGTCATGACGTTCGGCAATGTCAACAATCCTTGCGAGATCTTCTCCCGTCATCACCAACCCGCACGGGTTATGGGGGTGACATAAAAGCAGTGCCGAGACATCAGGATCAGCCGCGATGCTTTCGAGATGATCGAAATCAAGCGCCCAGCCCTCTTCGGTTTCTATCAGGGGATTGGATACCCACCGTCGGCCTGATGCTTCAACGGTTGAATAAAATGGGGGATACACAGGAGTTTGGACGACGATCCCTGATCCGTCAGGGGTAAGAGTGCGTAACACCCACTCCAACCCTTGAATGACATCGTGAACTCGCAGCACCTCAGATGTTTGAATTTCCCAGTTGAATGCTTTTTGCATCCGATTTTTAAAGGCTTCTAAAACCGGTATCGGTTCGTCATAAAATCCGTAGCCCAAGCCCCCAGATTCGATTCGTGACACAACGGCTTCAGTGATGAACGAGGGGACTTCCACGTCCATGTCTGCAACCCATGCAGACAACACGTCACTGCCGTGCCGTTCCCATTTAATCCCTGGCCGGTTGCGGACACGCTCAAGATCAAGATCGAAGATCATGTGCGGAGGCTAGATGTTGGCCGTCAGTAAAGACCAATCATTCGACCGGCAAGTGCGATTACGGCTGAAATCAGCACCGGTCGAATAACTCGATCGCCGCCGCGAACTGCTATCCGAGCGCCTGCCCAACCCCCAACCGCAAATCCGACGGCTAACACCGCAGCGAAACCCCAATCGACTTGACCTCGAGCAATAAACACAGGAACCGCTATGGCCGTAAGGACCAGAATCACGACCACTTTGACCGCGTTAGCGTTGACCAAGTCAAGGCCTGATCTCGATAACGCGATCACTATGAGGAGTCCAACCCCAGCTTGGAACGCACCGCCGTATAACCCAATCCCAAAAAACACAGCGGCGGTGAGAGCTGGATGCCAGCTGATGTGTTTGCCGGTTGAGCGAGGGGTGCGCAAGCTGAGGAACACCAAAGGGATCATTAGAACCCCAAAAATTCTTTCGAAGGCAGCGTCAGTGACACTGGACACAAGGAGCGATCCGATAAGGGACCCTGCAATCACCGGAACAAGGACTGGAAGAGCGCGCTTCAAACCGGAAATGCCTTCTTTGCGATAACCGGCAACTGAAGAGGCGTTTTGTACCAGAACTCCCACGCGGTTTGTGCCGTTAGCAACCAATCCGGGTAATCCCACAAACACATTGAGTAACGCAACCGTTAGTAACGACCCACCGCCTGCCATCGCGTTGACTATCCCTGCGATGACGCCAGCTCCGGCAACAAGAAGTGCGTCGATCAGCTCCATCCCCGCCATCATTGCCGGTGAACGCACCAGAAATCAGTCGGATTAGACAATCTCTTCGTGAGACCGCCGTCGCGACCTCTACTCTCGGTGTTATGGCCGGCAGCACCTTTGGAGAGCAATTCCGTATTACGACGTTCGGTGAATCACACGGAGGCGGAGTCGGAGTTGTTGTCGACGGCTGCCCACCAAGGCTCGAACTCGAGGTGGCCGACATTCAGATCGAACTTGACCGCAGACGCCCTGGGCAAAGTCGCCTAGTGACACAGCGAAAAGAAGATGACAGCGTCGAAATCTTTAGCGGAATTTTTGAAGGGAAAACCTTAGGATCTTCCATCGGCATGCTCGTGCGAAACGAGGATGCCAGACCAGGCGCGTACGAGGAAATGCGCGACTTGTACCGGCCAAGCCACGCGGATTGGACAACTGAAGCCAAGTACGGCATCAGAAATTGGCAAGGTGGCGGACGAGCTTCGGCGCGCGAAACCATTGGACGTGTGGCAGGCGGCGCGGTCGCTCGCAAGGTAATTGAGCACGTAGCGGGCATAGAGGTCCTCGGCTGGGTCAGCTCTGTGCGCAGCATCGACGCCGACGTCGATATGCATCTCGTGTCTCGCGATCAAGTCGAAGGTGACCCCACTCGCTGTCCCGACGTCGCTGCAGCGCAATTAATGACCGCGGCAATCGAAGCTGCGAGAAAAGACGGTGATTCCTTAGGTGGGATCGTTACTTGCGTGGCCCGAAATATGGCCGCGGGACTTGGTGAGCCAGTATTCGACAAGCTCGATGCTGAACTCGCTCGGGCCTTAATCTCTCTCCCCGCAGCAAAGGGCGTCGAGATCGGGAGCGGGTTCGCGGGAACCTTAATGACGGGCAGAGAACACAACGACCCATTCGTTCCAGGCGCCGATGGTCGCCCAACAACTACCAGCAACCACAGTGGCGGCATCCAGGGTGGGATCAGCAACGGCGAAGACCTTGTGGTGCGAGTTGCATTCAAACCAACCGCGACAATTAGTTCGGCTCAACAAACCGTGAATCGAAACAATGAAGCCAAAACCTTGGAAGCCAAGGGCAGGCACGACCCCTGCGTTCTCCCTCGAGCAGTTCCCATGGTGGAAGCGATGGTGTGTTTGGTCCTAGCAGACCATCTGTTACGTCAGCAGTCCACAGACGTCGTCTAACCAGAACTACCAGTCATTCATCGCGTTGGTCTCGCAGGAATTTTTGGAATTCCGCGGCCAGATCGTCGCCAGAAGGAAGATCTGTCGGTAGCGCACGATCTACTTCTTCTTCTAGTTGGCGAACATATCCGATGATTTCAGAATCTTGTTCAACCGCGTCACTCACTCGTTGTTCCCATTCAAGAACGCTGTGGTCAAGGTCGCGGTAGCCGGTTGGCACGCCAGTGACCTTTTCGAACTCTGCCAGTAACGCTCTCGTTCCCTTGGGGTTCGGTGGCCCAGCAACGTAGTGAGGCACCCCGACCCGAAGCGAAATAACAGGTAGTTCTGCATTGTCAAGAGCATCGTGCAAGGTACCGATGATGCCGGTGGGGCCTTGGTAACTGGGCCTGTCCAATCCCAGTCTGTGGGCCAAGTCGGCGTTTGCTGCACTGCCTTTTACGGCGGATGGGCGAGAGTGCGGCACTCCTGCGACCATCGCTCCAAGCGTGACCACCATTTCACACCCCGTGTCACGCGCGATCTCTACAACCGAATCGCAAAAAGTTCTCCAGCGCATTCGGGGTTCCATACCTGACAGCAGCACTAGGTCGTGAGGAAAATCATTTTCGATCACGTGCGCATCAAGCGACGGCCATCTGATTCGTCGTTCTCCATCGTCAGCGATTTCTACATGTGGGCGATTTTCTTGAAAGTCGAAAAACTCTTCAGGGTCGATTTGGGCGACCCGTCGAGCCTCGTACTGATCGACGATCCATTGGATTGCACCTGTCGCGCACTCCCCTGCGTCGAACCAACCTTCGAATGCCACGACTAACAGTGGGTTTTGCAGGCTGGGCGCCTCGCCCCAAGTGACTTCGCTCATGACTCCACTATTGCCTACCGGGCCACCTAATGAGAGGTCATGTTCCGGTCGAAACAGGTTTTTGTTTCAGGGAGTGATGAAGAGTCAGAAACAAGGGGCTCAGAACGAGAAGAAAGCTTGAGGTTCAAGGGTGCGAAGGTTGCTGGCAAGAAGCCCAACTGAAGAAAGGGTGTAGATCTGGTCGCGAATTACGACAGATCGTTGGATCGTTGCGCGCCAGTCCATTTCGGGCCAGCAGTGCTGGGTCGATATTTCGCTGCCATCTTCGGTTTCTTCAATCCATTTTTGGCAATGAACTTTGGGTGGTGTTTTTAGGTGGGTAAGTCGCCCGCGTTCGGTGAGGGATCGGTCGCTTAGTTCAAGGGCGACTGCACCAAAAAAAGGTTCAGATTCAGGCGTTTCAACCCGATGGGTTGTGACCGGTAACACGAAAAGATTTTCTGGAGGCCAATGAAGAAAGGCTCGCGCGTTGTATTCAATTTCGGTGTGGCCCCCGGGGAGATGCCACTGATCGATTCGAATTGGGTCAGACAGATCACTGATATCAAATAGCGACACCTGGGTACCCAAGGTTCGGCCATCGTCGCGAGCGTCTTGGCCGATCCCAAGCAGCAACGTGTCAGTGACTGGGTGAAGGTACGCGGAGTATCCCAAAATCTTGAGTTCCCCCAAGACTTTTGGCAATCGGGGATTTGAAAGATCGATCGTGTAAAGCGGGTCGGTTTGACGAAAGGTCACGACGGTCGCTAAATCCCCTAGGAATCGCACGGCGTAGATGCGCTCACCGTGGCCTAGGTCGCCCACGAAACCGATCTGGTTCATTTCGCCGTTAGCTTCGGCGAGTACCGTCACGTAACTCTCACTGTTTGTCGCCCCTCCGGGTGACCACCAGCCGTGGTCGGTGGTCGCGACACGGAGGTAGCCGTTGTGTTCCGACATCGAATATTGGTTGAGGATGGTGCCGCGTACCTGACCTGAGGTTCTGTAGAGGGTCCTGGTGGGGTTACTGATATCGAACTTGTGGATTCGCGTGGTTACTGACGGTCGTGCGTCAGAAGTTTGATCTTCGTTGGCGTCCAATTCAGCCCGATCGAACCACTCGGTGGTACCGACATAAAGGTTGTCTTGAGAGGAATAGACAGTTTGTCCGTCGGCGAGCACTGACGTGCTGGCAAGTTCTTCTCCGAGCTGTTTCCCTGCAAGGTCAACTGTGATGACGTTCAACATTCTCAGGCCGCTGTTCGACGCTGGGTGGTAAATCCGTTCGCACGGTGTCAAGGTGCCTTCTCGGATGAGGCCCCCGCGAGCATTTTCCAGAGCGAACCATGGAATCCAATTGTCGATCGTTGATTGTTCTATGAGTTGACGGTTCTCTTCTTCGGCTCGGCGTTCAGCGCGTAAACCTGACCCACTCGGATAGGACCATTCGAGGCCTGTTGGGTGACTTTGTAGGACAATACGCACGACATCGTCAACCATGCGGCTGCTGAGATATTCGCCGTCCAGATGAAGTCGACGTTTAATTCGTGGTGTCGAACCACTGATATCGACCTCTACGAGAGTGCTAATGGCGCTGTACCTGCCATGTCTTGACGTGAGGGTCTGTGGTGCAAGTTTCATTTCGCCGTGGCTTTGTCCGAACACGAGGATTCGATCCCCAACCAGGAACATTTCTCGGGGCCAAAAGTTTTTGAAACGCAGTTTTCCTAGTGACCGAGGCTGCTCACCTGCAACATCAACGACGCGGAGTTCTTCGTTGGCTAACGCGACGATGCGCCTCCCATCGGTTTTCAAAATGTCGGGTTCATCGACACCCACCTCTTGAACGTTGGTGGTGCTGTAGTCCACGCCTGGCGTTAACCCACCTTTGGCTGAGTCGGCAACTGCTTGGGATCCATCGCGCAGCATTTCTGAGGTTTCCATAATTGCAATTGCAATCCCATAACCTCCATCAAGTCCCCATGGTCCAACCATTTCGAGGGCATTGGTTTTTATGTGTCGAAGGAATGGTTCGCAAGACTCAAACGGCGTAAGGGCAGCCGTCAACTGAACCTGCGATGGGGTCAACGGGACAGTTCGGTCCGAGTCGCTGGTGTCGTCGCGGTTGTCGGCGCTACAGGCACCCAAGATCGCGATCGACAACATGGCCACTATGAGTCGTCGCACATGAACCTCCGATGTGGTGTCGATTGTTGAGAGGACGACGGGGACACCTATTCAGTTCCCTTTTGTAAGTTACGGAACAGTGACAAGTGGCATGGGTCGGTAGCGGTCGCTGGCTCCCACGACCAGTCAACCCATCGATCATCGAGGTCGAACCCCGCTTTTCTTGCCGACTCGTCAAGAGTTTCTAGGGCGACGGGATCTACCGGTACAGCGGTGACACTCCCGTCAATAAATTCGATGCGGCGACATTCCGAGCCGTCGGAAGTGACAATGACGGCTCGATCCGTCTCTACGGCGATTGCGTGGACGCCGCGGCTTAAAGGTAAACAGCCTTCGACCACAACTTCTCCGTCGTTGGTGACATGCGACCATGGAAAAGAGTCACCGATCGCGTCGTCGAGCCATAGGACTAACGATGCCGGTCCGTCAGTGATTTCAATTCCTGCTTCGTAAAGCGCGTGAACGAGGTTGGGGCGGCGCGTGTGAAGCATCACTTCGTGGTGACCTCGGTCGACACACCATTGGGCGATATCTGAAACATCAGACATATCCGTCAAGCTAGCGAGATGTTTGCGTCTCCCGGCCGACATCATGCCCGCGTGCGTCATGTGCCCAGGGAGACGTTGCTATCGAATGGTGAAGCGTGGACGATCGCATTCACATACTTCGCAGCGTCGGTCACGGCTGCGCTGCGGGTCCTTCTATGACTACGGTTCTGTATTTGAAGGCTGTATGACTACCCAGGCGCGACATCCCCATTTATTGAAGCTGACCGATCCTCCGATCATGTTGGGGCACCGGTGCACCCAATGTCGTCGTGTGGCGTTCCCACCGGATCCATATGGGTGCGAAAAGTGTGGTGCCCCACACACCGACCTTGAGGAGTTCGTTCTTGAGGCGAAGGGAACGGTGCGAGCAGTCGCGACTGTGCATCGGCACCATCATGCGTCCCCGCCTACTCCATTCACTGTCGCTGTCATTGATCTCGTTGGGGGGCCTGTCATTAAGGCGATTGTGGCTGGCGGTGAGGTTCGCGTTGGAGTTGTAGTCGAAGGAGTCTTAGTTGAAGACGTCGAAGACCCTGAGGGCACCGTAATGGTCGACTTACAGTTTCGAGTAGTCACGTGACCGGCGGCAATGTCCTCGCCGATAGGCCCGTGTACGTGGTTGGGATCGGGCTGCATCCCTATCAACGGCGCAGTGACACTACCTATGTGGCGCTGGGTGTGACAGCGGCGCGGTCGGCTTTACGCGACGCGGATATTGCTTGGACCGATGTGGAAGCGGCCTATACCGGCACCGCTCTGCTTGGTATGGGGTCAAGCAGAGTGATGCTCAGTCGCCTAGGGGCGACTGGGATTCCTATGACACAAGTGGAGAACGCTTCGGCTTCGGGATCTTCGGCAGTTGCCCAGGCGTGCCTGGAGGTCGCGGCAGGTCGTTCCGACGTGGTGCTTGCCTTGGGGGTCGATAAACCTCGCGGGGGTTTAGGCGCTGCTCCTGGCCAGGCGGGAATCGACAATCTTGAGGGTGGGGCCGTTGTGCCGTTTACCCATTTCGCGTTGCTTGCTTCGGAGTACATGCATTTACACGGGGTGACTGCGGAACAAGTTGCGAGGGTAGCTCTGAAGAACCATCGGAATGGGGCGAGTAACCAGTATGCGCAACGACAAAAAGTTCGGACATTGGAAGAGATTCTCACCGAACCAATATCGGGGGCGATGACACGTTTGCAGTGCTGCCCAGTCGGGGAGGGCGCTGCGGCAGTGGTGATCGCTTCAGAAGAGGGTATTCGGCGCCACAATTTGGATCGCTCTCGAGCAATTCGAGTTGTCGCCTCCGTCACGAGAACCGAAGGGTTGTATGACGAGGGGGTGGGTATTGACGCTGCGCTCACTGCCCAAACCGGTGCAGCGGCTTTTAACGAAGCTGGCATCGAACCGTCTGACATCGATGTGCTCGAAGTTCACGACGCGTTTGCTATCGAGGAGTTGTTGTATGCCGAGGCGTTGGGTCTGTGCGCGCCTGGCGAAGCCGCTGCTTTGGTCGAGTCGGGTGAATTCGATATAGGTGGGCGTTGCGCATTGAGTCCATCAGGAGGCCTCCTTGCGATGGGTCATCCGATTGGTCCCACAGGCACGGGGCAGATCGCTGAAGTGGTGCGCCAGTTACGCGACGAAGCGGGCTCTCGCCAACAACCCAACGCCCGTACCGGGCTGGCTCATATGGTCGGTATTGGAGCAGTTTGCGTCGTTCATGTATTACGCAAGGACTAGCCAACAACAATTGGCCTAACGAGCGAAGATCGTCGCGTTCGGCCGGCAGATGATCAGTTATTGCGGGGGAACCCTAAATCAATCTGGCTAGATGATGGATCAGGCCAGCGTGCAGTTACCGCTTTAGCACGGGTATAGAAACGCACGCCTTCTGGGCCATACATGTGGGTGTCACCAAAAAGAGATGACTTCCACCCTCCAAAGGAGTGATATGCCACGGGAACGGGGATGGGGACATTAATGCCGACCATCCCTACTTGAACCTCGTGTTGGAACTGGCGTGCTGCTCCCCCGTCGCGGGTGAAGATTGCTGTGCCATTTCCAAACGGATTCGAGTTAATGAGATCGATCGCTTCCCTGAAGGTTTCTACTCGGACAACAACCAGCACTGGGCCAAAGATTTCGTCGCTGTAGCACTCCATTTCAGGGGTCACCCGATCTAAAAGGGTAGGGCCATAGAAGAACCCGCTCTTTGGAACGTCGGCTTGGCTGCCGTCGACTACGGCAACTGCTCCGGCTTCTTGCGCACGTTCTACGTACCCGGCTACTCGCGCGCAATGTTCGCCAGTGATCAGTGGGCCCATTTCGGCGTCGGGTTCGTCGCCTGCACCCACTTTGATGTCGGGGATTCGCGTTGAGATTGCTTCGACAAGTTCATCAGCAACGGATCCAACTGCTATCAGGGCGCTGATCGCCATGCACCGCTCACCAGCTGAACCGTAGGCAGCGCTCACTGCAGCGTCCGCTGCCATGTCGATGTCGGCGTCAGGCAATACCAGCATGTGGTTTTTCGCGCCCCCCAGAGCTTGCACCCTCTTACCCATTGCGGTGCCCCGGTTATAGACATAGCTGGCTATAGGTGTTGAACCCACGAAGCTGATCGCCGCGACATCTTCGTGGTCGATGAGCGCGTCAACGGCGACTTTGTCACCGTTGACTACCGAAAACACACCCGGTGGTAGGCCAGCTTCGATGAACCATTCGGCGATCAGCATTGATGCTGACGGATCTCGTTCAGACGGCTTGCAGATAAACGTGTTTCCGCACGCAATTGCCGTTGCGAACATCCAGGAGGGAACCATGGCGGGGAAATTGAATGGGGTGATGCCCGCTACTACTCCCAGGGGTTGACGCAAGCTATAAACCTCTATCCCTGCCGATACTTGTTCGTTGATCTCACCCTTGAGGTGATGAGCGATGCCGCAAGCAAATTCAACGTTTTCGAGTCCGCGTGCCACTTCGCCGGCGGCATCTGAGATCACTTTGCCGTGTTCGCTGCTGATGATTCGAGCGAGTTCGTCAACGCGACCAGCGAGCAGTTCACGAAACCGGAACATGATCTGGGTGCGTTGCGTCAGAGAACTCTCAGACCATTCGACTGCGGCTGCGGACGCTGAAATGACAGCTTGATCAACCTCAGCTACAGAAGCCAAATCAACTTGAGCTTGCACCTCGCCAGTTGCGGGGTTGTACACGTCGCTTGAGCGTCCGCTAGTTCCCGCTCGCAATTCGCCATCAATGAAATGTTGGATACGTCGCACCGCGTCACTCTAACGCCCATCAGCTATGGCCTCTGGAGAGACCGTTAGGTTTAGTTTTCGTCGTACAGACCGTACTTACCGAGTCGGTCGAGACTGACTTCAACGCTCCAAGGCAACATGGTCGCCCCGCAACGAGCGTCGCGGTAGTGCTGTTCGAGTTTGTTAGGTCGAAGCATTGATCTGCCCCCACAAACACGAATCGCTAGCGAAGCCATTTCCGGGGCGCCTTCCATGACAGCCACCGTGGCTGTCCAAGCGCGCCGCAAAGCAATGGGCGTTGGATCAACTGATGCTTCACCCAGCACTCGGTAGATCAGTGATTGGGCCTTGTCGTAGATCATTTGCATTTCAGCCCATCCTGACTGTTTTACGTGATTGTCACGGCGAGATTCGACACCGAGTTCACCTCGTAGATATTGACGGGTCAGGTCCAATATCGCTCGCATTAACCCCAGGTAACTGAAGCTCAACGTCATGTAGAAGTACGGGAACCGCTGGGCCATAGCGTCGAACACCCCAGGCGGAAGCACTTCGTTGTCTTCGGGGACGAACGCTTTAGTAAGTAAGAGGTCGCGGGAGTCGGTGCCCCGCATACCGAGGGGATC
>TARA_B110000014_G_C20126550_1_pt1 | contig 10626 bp, 12 predicted proteins | sample TARA_B110000014 | Tara Oceans TARA_B110000014 (sample SAMEA4396468) | marine metagenome | biome: Westerlies Biome; feature: [MES] marine water layer (ENVO:01000295) within the mesopelagic zone...; material: water (ENVO:00002006), including particulate matter (ENVO:01000060) such... | reverse complement strand
GGAAAAAAGAAAAAATAATTAATAGTTTTTAATGAAATAAGGAAATAAGAATGACCTCATCTAAAAATAAAGTAGCAATAATAACTGGGGGCAGTCGTGGAGTAGGAGCAGCAACTGCTAAATTACTAGCAACAAAAGGATGGAATATTGTTGTAACTTGCACATCTTCTATTGATGAAGCAGAAGGAGTGATAAATGAGTGTAAATCAATAGGAGTAGATGGATTAGCAATATCTGCAAATGTCTCTGATGAAAGTGCGTGCCAAGAAACTATAAATAAAACTTTAAATAAATGGGAGAGGATTGATTGCTTAGTGAATAATGCTGGTACTACTAAATTTGCTCACCATGCGGACTTAGATGCTCTTACTGCTGAAGATTTTCAGTATATTTATTCTGTAAATGTTATTGGCCCTTTCCAGATGGTAAAGCACGCAAAAAAGGCCTTATTAGAGAGTAAAGATGCAAGCATAGTGAATGTTTCTTCCATAGCTGGAGTGAAGGGAGTAGGTAGCTCACTTGCATACGCTACTTCAAAAGGAGCTTTAAATACGATGACTCTTTCTATGGCTAGAAATCTTGGGCCTATAAGAGTAAATGCTGTGTGCCCAGGTTTTATTCAAGGAGAATGGTTAAAAAATGGATTAGGCGAAGAAATATATAATGCAGCCATGAAAAATTTTGAAACAACTACTCCTTTAAAGCTAACTTGCACTCCAGAAGATGTTGCAATAGCAATAGATTCTTTCATTAATGGTTCCAAAGTAATTACTGGTGAAACACTTATCTTAGATGGAGGATGGCATTTAGCTACCTAAATGTGAGTATAATCTCTTTGCTCTTAATGATTCTTTTATTTTTACCATTTCTATGGTTTATTTATGAAAAATCTAACAGAAAGACTTTTAAAACTTGCCCAGGAATAGGAAGTGATAATGTAGAAATAACAAACCAGGAATGGGTCCTTTACCACAATAACTTTTCTTTATGCTCTCGTAAAATAAGAATTGCTTTGGCTGAATATAATATTAGCTATCAATCTAAGCATATCAATTTAATTGAAACCGGAAATTATGAAACTCTTTCAAGAAAATTCTTGAAAATAAATCCGCAAGGTACTGTTCCTGTTTTATTGCATTTTGGAAGACCAGTTTATGAATCTCATGAACAACTATTATATTTAGCAGAAAACTTAAAGACTGGTGGAAAATTAATGCCTACTGGCGATAAAGATCTAAGTGATATGAAATACTGGATAAACAAAGGATCTCTTAAAGGTAAGCCAGATGAAAATTTATTAGAATATGCGGGAAACTGTGTTGCCCTCCTTACTCCTCCTTTATTTACCTGCATGATAAGTTACGTCCCACTTAAAAAAATTATAATAGGTCTTTTATTTCATCCCATAAAACAAAGAGCCATAATATTTTTAGTAATGAAAGCCTTAGGTGTAAAATTATTTCAAGAGAAAAGTACCCTTGAAGCAGTGATCATTAAATCATTTGAAATTATGAATAGACATTTAAATGATTTAGAAATTCTTTTAGCTAACCATCAGGGGGAATGGATAATCCCAGATCAATATACTTTAGCAGACGTAAGCTGGATAACTATCCTCCACAGACTTGAAGAACTTAAACTACTTCGTTTGTTAACCAACAAAAAGAAAAATGTTGCTAATTATTATAATAAAGCAAAAAAAAGGCTTAGCTTTAATGAAGCTATAATTAATCATTCCCACCCAATATTAGAAAAAGGCTTGAAAGATCTTGATGCAGAAATTACAGGAGGAAATCTAATTTCTTCTATGTACGAAAAACTTAAAGAAATAAATGTATAGAGACTACAAACTTCTGATCATTAAATCAGGACCTATTGGTTAGTAGGCTGCATCACCCTTTAGATCATTATGGATTGATATAAATATCTATCTTTGGATAATCGTTACCGCACTTAATCCTGGTGCACCGTAAACATGAGTATAGCCTGTCTTTAAGTCTCCTGAAGCTTGTCTTTTACCTCCATCACCCCGAAGTTGTGTGCACACTTCATGTACTTGTCTTAACCCTGAAGCTCCTATAGGTTCTCCATTTGCTATACAACCTCCATCAGTATTTACCGGAAATTTACCATTAATCTGAGTTGCTCCAGTTTGTATCAATTCCTCTTGATCTCCATCTTTACAGAAGCCGTTCTCGGACATATGCATAATTTCTGCACCTGCCTCTGTATCTTGAAGTTGAGCTACATCAATATCATCTGGGCCTAAACCAGCCATTTCAAATGCAGCCTTTGATGCATCTACAGTTGGACTCTCTGCTTGCTCTACTGCTTGTCCTTGGGTAAAAACTTCAAATGATCCATACCTCCTTGTTCTCATAACTGCCGCTTTTAGGTACAAAGGTTTATTGGTATATTTTTCAGCCATATCAGCTCTACAAAGTATTATTGCTGCCCCTCCTTCAGCTGGTGAACAAAATTGGTACTTTCTTAGTGGATGACTCAATACTGGTGAATCTTTTATCTCTTGATAACTAAGGGGTTTCTTTCTCCAAGCTGTCGGTGATAAAGATCCATTCTTAAAACTTTTTTCAGCTACTTTTATCAGTGCGTCATCAGTTATGCCAAAATCTGACATATATTTCTGGATTTTCATACCAAAAAATTGAGTAGTTAGAGCTAAACCTGACTGACCGTACCAATCTGGAGAGTCAACTCTAAAAGCTCCACGTTCATGTTTGTCAAAACCTACAGCTACTCCTACATCGAATGCTCCTGACTTAATTGCCATATAAGCAGATTGGAGTGCGCTTCCTCCTGTAGCACAACCATTAGCTACATTGATGAACTGTAAGCCTGTTAAGCCCATTTTACTGACCATGCTATCAGCAGAACCTGCAGCAGCACTTCCTCCATAAGCAAACTGTAAATCGCTCCAATCAATTCCAGCATCCTCTAATGCTTCTCTTACAGCAAATATACCCTGCTCTTGTCCACTAACCCCTTCAGTTCTTCCAAAAGGATGAATTCCTATTCCAACTATCGCTACTTCTGTCATCTTTTAATCTCCTGTTATAGGTGAGAATGCATATATCATTATGTCATTGCCATCCTTATCTTCAATAAATTTCTCGATTACTAATTCCATCTCCATGCCAATTGAAAGTTTTTCAGGATTATTTTCAGTTAATCTACTCTCAACCCTCACCTGACCTTCTAATTCAACATAGCCTACTCCATAAGGGATAAAAGATTCTGGTGTTTCTACTTTTCCATATGGGGGAGATTTAGGAGGAAACCCTTGAATCGTCCAACTCCATAAAGTACCTCTAGTCTTTAAAGGTATTAATTTCATTTCCACACCACAACATCTTGGACATCCTTTTTGTATAGGAAAAGTTATTGCACCACAGTTTATGCACTCAGACCCTTTTAAATGGGGTTTATCTGACGGCCAATCAAAAAGTTTAGTATCAATTGAAGTTCCTGAATTTTTCATATCATTAATAGTTAATTATAAAAAGGTTTGCACTCATTGGCTAGAAAGTAACTTGGTATATCTGAACCTTCTACATTGCCCCATATCCGGCAATATTTAAGTCCATCCATTCTTTCTTCAAATTCAATATCTGTTACTTTTAATTTTGTAAAATGTTGATTAGTCCCAGCCTGCAGAACTTCAAATAAACCGCCTATAAAAACTTTATTAGAAGGAATCTTCATTCCATAATACATTTTCATTTTATCATCAGATATTTCCATAAAATCTGCAGATCCGGACCAAGTAGCTCCATCTATATCAGAATATTCTGAACAGCTACTAAATATAAAACTTATCATTACAGCCAGTAATCTAATCTTTATCTTTAGAAGTGCGATAATCTCCAAACTCTTCATCTCTACTAGTTAATGCCTTTGTTATGCCTTCAGACAATTCTTTTAAATGCTCTCTTGTTGCCTTGGTATGCATAGCAAGCGCTTGCATTTCTGTACCTTGTCTTATACCAGTCCTCAATCCCATTATTTCCATTTGTCTATGAACTGCTCTTTTATTGATAGCTTGAATATCAGGTGGGACTCTGGCTACTTTTTCTGCAATCTTTAATACTTCCTCAGATAAATCAGTCTCTGCAAAATACTTATTTGCAAAACCCATTTCAACAGCTTCTTTACCTGAAATCGAGTCTCCTGTTAACATCATTTCCATAGCATTTCTAAGACCTACTATCCAAGGAAAAAACTGATTGTCTGGGGGACTTATAGCTCTGACCACTGGATAGCCAATTTTGGCATCTTCTGAAGTATAAATTAAGTCGCATGATGTAGCTAACTCTGTTCCTCCAGCTAAACAATAACCATGAACTTGAGCTATAACGGGAGTAGATAAATCCCAAATCTTAAACGCACCCTCCACTACATGCCTAGGCCAAAAGCCGTCAGTTGTACTGGTATGATAAGGCAATTCATTTGCTACATTAAAACCAAGATCATACCCAGCACTAAAGCAACTTCCTGACCCACCTAAAATGATAACCCTTATATCTTTATCTTGATCTGACTCTTCTAGCGCTTGAAATAATTCCTTCCTTAAGGGATTAAACATTGCATTTCGTTTTTCTGGTCTATTTAATAAAATCCTCCGAACATTTTTAGCGGGTTCATCAATTAATAGATAATTAAAATCATTCATATCAAATTAACTCTTAGGCTTAGGGGGAACAAAACCTGGACCCCAAGCGGGGGCTATTTTTAATTCTTTTATCGGTTTATCTATTAAGATACTTGTCCCTTCTATTTTTAAATCAAATGTTTTTATTTTAATTGATGCTGGTCTGCCTTTCGCTTCGCCAGTCCTAAGATCAAAAAGAGCGCCATGTACGGGACAACTTATTAAATTACCTTGGATTCTTCCACCCTCTAAAGGTAAGTTGGCATGACTGCAATTGTCCTCTACAGCAAATACACCTTGTGTTGTATTACAAATCAAAACTTGCACTTCATTCACTTCCATAGAAACAGATTGCCCTATTTCAATGTCTGTTAGGTCTGCTACTGGTATGAAATCCTTTTCTGTCACAACCTTTTAAAAAACTATTTCTTTTGTAAAAATTCATGAGTTCCATCAATGTATCTATCAATAGACTCGTGGTGGTACCTTATACGCCTTTCTTGATTAGGCATATAATCCCCCTTGAAGCCTCTAGATGCCAGTCCCTGCTGTTGACTCTCCCAAACCCCTACATCTTGATCAATACCAGGCCCTGCCGACACTTCTCCAAATTTTCCAACAATATGATCGACTGGAGTACTTTTACTTTTATACTCTTCCATAGTAAATGAGTAATACTCTTCTTGAGCATCTGGGAACCAGGTAAAGTACCACATATCAAAATAACACTTGTTTGGATCTGTTGCATGAGGTGTCCCTCTTAAGAAAATATTTCCGTCAGGTTTCATACTAAAATAAACATTTGGAAAAAAACCGTAATGATAATTATCCGTTAATTGATCATCATTAAATTTGGAAAAATCATATCCTTTTGACTCGGCTAACTTTCTTTTTTGCTTCTGAAGGTCTACTCTGAAATCTTCGAACCTTCCTCGATAATCTTCAACATTAAGTTCCCACATTTCTGCATCATGTTTAATGTACTCGATAATCATATCTTCTTCATCAAGAGCTCTAGGAGTTGGAACAGAGCCCGGCATCAACATTCTAACATTGCTATTTGGATATAAATCGAACTGACAAGACTGATAGCGTTCATCTAAAAAATATTTTAATTGAGGATGAACATCTGGAATATGGTAAGACTCGTTAAAGTTATCTTGAACAGTTTTCCAATTAAAATCACCCTCAATAGTTATCCAATCAGTCCTCATCATGTTATCTAAAGGATAAACACTTAAGTGTTCATTATGAGGAGCTAAAAAATCATCCAAGGAATTACAAGCTTCATCCATGTTGAACCAAATAAAGCCTCCCCATAAATCACAAGGTATCTCTGTTAGTCTTAACTTTCCGCACGGACTACCTTGAAGAAAATCTTCTTCATCTCTGACGTGTATTAATTCTCCATCTAAAGCATATTTCCATCCATGATAACCGCATGAAAATGAGTCTGAATTTCCGCTTTCAGCTTGAACGAGTCTATTTGCTCTATGCTGACAAACATTATAAAAAGCTCTAATCTTTTGATCCTGACCTTTAGTCATTAGGATAGATTCTCTTCCATAATTATAAGTAATATAATCACCAACATTAGGCAGCTCTTGAACGGTGCCTCCTATTTGCCAAACCTTGGTCCACATATGCTCCCATTCAAGTTCCATGAATTCAACTGACGTATACCGTTCACCAAGAATAGGTTTATCACCTAACTTTGGCTCTGGTGCCTTAGAAGTATCTGTAAAGTAGTTATCTTTTGGATTGATAGCCATATTTTATTCCCCCATTAATTCTTCTGTTGTTGGTAACCTTCGTAGATGACTACCTCCGCTCACTCTAATATTATCGCCAGTACTTATACAATTATCACTAGCTAACCAGAGTGCTGCATGGCAAACATCATCTAATGTTGGCATTCTACCAACTGGAATCTCTTTTATAAAGGCATCTACCATCGTAGGTATAGAAAAAAGACCATCAGTCATCTCTGTATCTACGAGTCCAGGCGACAAACTATTAACTCTGATGCCTAACGGGCCATATTCGTAAGCCGCTATTTGTACTATCTTATCTGCGCCAGCTTTAGCTCCGGCATATCCTCCTAAGCCAGCATTTGTTAGCTCAACAGTCAATGATGATAAAGTAATAATAGATCCGCCATCTTTCATGGCAGCTGCACATTTTTGGATGAATAACGTAGGACTTATAAAATGCAGGTCTGAATACAACTGAAGATGATCCCTTGTCATGTCAGCTATAGCTACTGGATCATAAATTCCTACAGAATTAACTGCAATATCTAATTTACCATGCTCTTCTATAACTTGATCTACAAGAGAAGAAATTTCTTGATCATTACTTATATCTGCCTTGACAGCTAGGCAATCTAATTCTACTGAAAGCTTGTCAAGGGCCTCTTGCCTCCTTCCGCTTATAACTACAATTGCACCTTCATCTGCATATTTTCTAGCAATAGCCGACCCTATTCCAGGATCCGAAGTTGCTCCTATAATTAAAGCAACCTTTCCTTTCAAAGTTTGCATATTTTCTCCTTCGTATAATGATATATTATCTAAAAAAAACTAACTGTAGTATTTGGTTTTTAACTAGGTACAGCCCCAGTTGTTATTGTGGTTGAATTATCTACAACCATTGTAGTTCCAGATACGAACTTAGATTCATCTGATGCAAGATAAAGAGCCATATAACCTATATCATCAGCTTTTCCTGATGGTGAAGAGGCTTCATTACCTGATATAAGTCCAGCTTCGAGCATTTGCGCTCCAAAATTCTGCACCATAGGAGTATCCATACCTGAAGGCGCAATGCAATTAGCCCGAATATTATGTTTTTCTTGTGCACAATGAACAGCTGTAGCCCTTGTCAATCCAGTAATCGCTGCTTTAGCTGCGCAATAAGCTACCACATATCTTTCACCCTGGATTGCTGCAATTGAAGCCATATTAATTATAGAACCACTTCCAGATTCAATCATATGTGGAATGGCATATTTACTTCCAAAAAAAACACTATCCACATGAACTGACATAATTAAACGATATTCATCAGTTGATTGAGTCTCTATATTTCCAGGAATAACTATCCCGGCATTATTTACTAAAATATTTAATTTCCCAAAATGTTGAACGGTTTGTTCTAAAACTTCCTTCCATCTATCTTCATCTCTGACATCTTGTTCTAAAAATAAAGCTGAATCTTTACCTAACTCATCTGCTAGATTTTTTCCTTGCTCGGAGTCTATATCTGTTAATACTACTTTAGCGCCCTCTTTAACAAATAACCTTGCATCCGATTCACCTAAACCCTTAGCAGCCCCTGTAATAAGAGCTACTTTGCCTTCTAATCTGGCCATAAAATTCCTCCAATAAAAAAATTATTTAATATGATACATATTGTAAGCAACACCTGCTGGAAGCATCCTGCCTACCCCAACCACAATTATGTCATTTAACCATGAATATCTTGGGTCTGCTGTTTCAAAATTAGGTGCAACTCTAAAATAATATTCGCTAGGATCCCTAGTCGAGTCGTCTACAGGATCTTGGCCGGGTGGAGTTTCAGGAGTGATAATACGACCCGTATAATACAAATATAATTTAGCTCCGTCATCCGTCTCCCAAACAGCTCGAACATCTGCGATACGAGCATTAGGTCTATTAGGATCCATACGAATCCAATCACCTCCGCCTGGAAGAACCTTGCCCTTCATTTTAGGGCCTTCAAACTCACCATCACTAATATAAGCTATAAGTCTATTATTCCAAGGCGCTGGACCAATAGGTCCAGGTGTTGTTACTGGATCAACATTTATAACAGCCGTACATAATAATTCATAATTCAAATCTAACCCTTCAAAAATACTTTTATCCATTTTTTCTCCATTGAATTAAAACAGAATACATCTAATAAATTTATAAGTTAAGAGCAAAACTAAATTTTAATAGCTTTTGATATCTTATAGCCTGTTAAGGAAATTAAAATAGCTAAAGGCAAAGCCGCCCAAGTCACGGATAAAATCAAGACACCTGATACAGTAAGTCCCTTTACAAACCAGCCTCCAAGTACATCTCCAGAACGGGCAATAAATGTATCTAACATTACAGTTGATTTATACCTATCTTGTTTTTGCAAAGCAGTATATATAGTTTCTCTTGCTGGTTTATTGAAACCATACTCAAATACTCTTATGAGAATTGTTAAAACTAAAACAGAAGTGATATTAGGAAATAATCCATAACCTAAGAAGATAATTATAAAGATTAATCCATAAAAAACTAAAACTGGCATCAAACCTATATATCTCAATACTTTGGAAGTAAGAAAAAGTTGTACTAATAACGTCAGAGGAGTTACCCATTGTTCAATACGAGCAAAAAAAGCTGTTCGCTCACATGTATCAGAAGACCAATTTTCTACTATTCCTAGTGATATCATCCATGCAACTGTCATTAATCCTGTCCACAATATTATATAAAAACCTAGATATCTAATTATGGGCTCATTAATTAAGTTTTTAAAAGCATCTAAAAATGAACCTCCAATTTTTATTTGATCATTTATTTCACTCTCTTCTTTTGAGGAATTAAATTGATAAGAAAAGAATATAGCTATCAATAAAAAGATAGCTGAGAAAATAATCAATAAAAAAGGACCCCAATCTGATATAGAGCTTGATCCGCAAATATTGGTTGAAAAATATCTAGCAATTGAAGACCCGAAGAAAGCTCCCAAAGAACCACCTGCGCTTATAATACCAAATAATCTTTTTGCCTCTTCATTTCGAAAAAAATTAATTATAACAACCCAAAATACAGATACTATAAAAAAGCTATATATCTGGCACCAAACATAAAATGCCCTGCCAACCCAAATTCTTGAATTATCATCATTGACAGACCATAAAAACAAAAAAATAAACAGGTTTAGTATAAAAAAACCATAACAGTAAGGAATTATTAGAGAAATTTTAATTCTTGAGGTCATAAATGAGTAAAGCAAGTTTGCAATAACCATCACGACCATTACTGTAGTTAGCAACCAGGGTAAGTTTGAAATGCCACTCTGAAGAGCCATTTCATTTCTGACTGGCCTCAAGACATACCAAGAAGCCAAAACAAAAAAGAAAAAAATAAATGCTTTAACAAGTGGGTAAATTTCTTGGCTATTAATACCTAAAAATAAATTTTTATTCATCCATGCTATTTTAATTACAATGCATATAATAAAGTTATTTATAATAATAAAAAAATTATTTCATGGCATATCAACCCTTTATATTATTCGGCACAGGCCACCTGCTTACACTTTTAATGATATTTATTTTATCTGTATTTCTTCCTTTATATTTAAAGGAATCTAGCCTTATAATTAAGAATAATTTTGGATATATCTTATCTGTAATTATGGTCATCGACCAATTACTTAAACCCTTTTATCTTCACTTCTATTTTGATTACCCTTTTATGCAAGTTCTACCAATGCATATGTGCCACCTCACTACCTTTAGTATTGCTATTTTTTTAATCTTTAGGATCAGAATTTTTTATGATATTGCTTTCTTTTGGGCAGCTGCCGGAGGAACAATGGCTCTAATTACTCCAGATGTAAAATTAGCTTTTCCTCATCCTCTTTTTATTTCTTTCTTTTGGGGTCATGGAGCTATTTTAATAGCGATAGGGTTTGCCAGCATATCTTTAAAGAATAGGCCAACCATAGATTCTGTAAAAAAATGTATCTTGGTTTCACTGGGCGTTATGACCTTTATGCTCTTAGTAAATAAGGTCTTAGGTCCGCCCGCAAATTATTGGTACCTAGGAACAAGGCCTGATGCCGTCACAATAATGAATCTATTGCCTTCACCACCCATGCATATTCCATTTTTGATAGGTATTGGATTAATTTGCTTTGCAATAATTTATTTACCTTTTTGGATTTAT
>TARA_B110000014_G_scaffold111607_1_pt1 | contig 10656 bp, 8 predicted proteins | sample TARA_B110000014 | Tara Oceans TARA_B110000014 (sample SAMEA4396468) | marine metagenome | biome: Westerlies Biome; feature: [MES] marine water layer (ENVO:01000295) within the mesopelagic zone...; material: water (ENVO:00002006), including particulate matter (ENVO:01000060) such... | reverse complement strand
ATTCTACCAGCAGGAGGAGGGACTCAGAGGCTTCCTAGATTAATTGGTGCAAGTGCTGCGTTGGATATGATGCTCACGGGTAAAAATATCTTTGCAAAAAAAGCCTTAAGAATGGGCTTGGTGGATGAAGTAGTCAATCAAAGCAAACTCTTAATTGCAGCTTGCTCCATGGTTAAAAAGCTAAAAGATAATCCTTTAAAAAGGAAGCGCAAGCAAACTTTAATGAACCGATTCTTAGATCATACATCTCTTGGTAATCGTTTGGTTTTTAGTCAAGCAAGAAAGACCGTTCAAAAGATGACTAAAGGACATTATCCAGCACCACTAGCTATTATTGATTGTGTTGAGACAGGATTAAAGAAAGGCATCAAGGTGGGGTATCAGAGAGAATCTGAATTATGTGAAGAATTGATTATTGGTGACGTGAGTAAAGAATTAATGAACATCTTTTTTACATCCACAGAGAAAAAGAAAAATCCCATTGATTCATCTTTTTCAAGGATTGAGTCCATGGGCATCATGGGCGCTGGGTTCATGGGCGCTGGTATTGCAGAGATCTCTATAAAAAATGGATTGGATGTATTGATAACAGATGTAGCAGACAAAAGTATCTCACATGCAAGAACAGAAATATGGAAGCGACTCTCGAAAAAAGTAAAAAGAAAAGCCATGACACCCCTAGAGGCCAAAGAGGTTATTCATCGTATGAGAGGCAATGTTACTCTCAGTGAGTTTTCAAAAGTCGATTTAGTCATAGAAGCTGTTTTTGAAAATATGAATCTAAAAAAAGAGATTATCGCTGACCTTGAAGACCAAATAAATAGAAATACAATTATTGCATCGAATACATCATCTCTCTCTATTTCGGAAATGGCTGAGTCTGCTAAGAGACCTGAGAATATTATTGGAATGCACTATTTTTCTCCTGTGCCACTTATGCCTCTATTAGAGATAATAAGAACTCCATTCACTTCGGAACATGTAGTGGCCGCGAGTTATGATCTTGGTGTTAGACAAGGCAAGACTTGCATCATAGTTAAAGACAGTCCTGGGTTTTATGTGAATAGGATTTTAGGGCCTTATATGAATGAAGCACTAAAAATGTTTGACGAAGGCGTAGACGCAAAGTCAATAGATAATGCCATAGTGAAAATTGGTTTTCCTATGGGACCACTAGCACTTATGGATCATGTCGGCTTGGATGTTTGTGCCGATGTTATTAGTGAAGACCGGATTCTAGCAATGGATGAAAAAACAAGGTTGGAAGTCTCTTTTACTGCTAAGAAGATGCATGATGAAGGAGGCTTGCTTGGTAAAAAAGGCGGTAAAGGTTTTTATCTCTATGATCAAAAAACGGGTAAAAAATCGAGTGTTAATTCCTCTGTTGATACTTTGATTGAAAGAGGGAGTCAAAATAAAATTCCATTGATAGATATTCAGAATCGATTACTTTACTCCTTACTAAATGAAGCAGCATTAACTCTTTCAGAAGGTATTATAAGCAATCCAAAAGATGGGGATATAGGAGCTATATTTGGTATGGGGTTCCCTCCTTTTGAAGGCGGTCCCTTTAGAATGCTGGATAAAAATCTTGAACTCATTTTATCTCAGATGGAAAAATTAGTTGATCAGTATGGAGAGAGATTTAAACCAGTTGATTTTTTGAAAGAGCATCAAAAAACGACTAAATATTTTTATAAAAATTAAAGGAGTTTATTGATGGAGCATCAGAATATCTTCGGACGGATTGCCTATACATCAAAAAAAGAAGAATTGATGAATCAGCCTAGAGGGCATGAAACATTTCATATAACCAAGCATAATGATGGTAATGTCACTTTGAGAGCTCATTGTGAAATTGAAGAGCCAAAGCCATCAGTAATGCGAGATGTCATTCTAGCTCAAGACAAGAATAATAAACCAACAGATTGTTTCATTCGATTGACAGTTGGGGATGAATTCATGGGTTCGGGTTGGTTTCGTTTCGATTTAGATGAAACGGGTGATGGGATTATAGAGTGTGAGTCTTTTGGGCCGTCGATAGATCGCGTCTCCCAAAAAGAAAAAACAAACGGATCTTTTCATGCATTTGGAACACACCCAATAGTGGGAGATGGCTTTAACTGTAAATCAATAGATATCAGTAAAGGACCAGTGATTGAAACCATGAGATGCTTTATGCCATCTCTCGATCATAGAGGTGCCACACCACCGTTAATATCAGAGTTAACCATAGATTGTCAGTATCATGGTATGGAGGAGGTAACAGTTCAAGCAGGGGTATTCAATTGCCATCACTTTAGTTATATTGATGATGTGGGATTCAATGAAGGTGTTAAGCATCCACCTTATGATATTTGGCTTACTGAAGATGACTTTATTATTGTACAGGCTTCAGTAACTGGTTATATGCAGACTTGGTACGAATTGGTTGAATTAAGGTATGACTAAAAAATTTATAGTTGGATATTAATCAATTCTTTTTCAATTAATTCAATATCATCTTTATTGGCTTGATAGCGTATACCAATGCCCCCAGCTTCTTTCCATTGAATAATATTGTCTGGACGGTCATCGATTAAAATATTTTTTGTTCCTCGGTATTGAGCAAAAGGAGATTTTTCTCTAACAATAAAAATTTCTTCTGGTAAGGGAGATAAATTTTTTTGAATCCATATTTTTTTTTGAATGATTGTATTTTCTTCATCATTTCTTAATGGGGATGAAAGTATTGAATAGGATCCAGAAAAACCAAGAGCTAATTGTATAATCTGATCACAGGAAGGAGTCTTAGGTATATTTGCAAAAAAATCACTTCCTATTATTCGATCCAATTCTTCTGCCAACTCCTCTTCAGTAAGTTCTTTCCAGTGATTAACGCCTGCCCAATCAGCAAAGGCTCTGAAAAAATCTGCTAGGACACCATCCATGTCCAAAAAAACAATGGCTCGATTGTGCATAGAATTTTATATTCTTGATAAAAGGCGTTTGCCTAGCAAATTAGAGATAAAAATAACTGGTCTCCATTGCCAGGGTAAAATATAGGTTTTCTTACCATTATCAATTGCTTTGACCATCTTAGTTGCAGCCACATCAGTGTCCATTAAAAAAGGCATATTAAATTCATTGATGTCTGTCATTTCACTTTTAATATAGCCGGGGCATATCGTTGTTACCTGAATATTATATTTTTTAAGATAACCCCTCCAGCTATCCGCTAGTCTTCTAACCGCTACTTTTGATGCAGCATAGCCTCCAAAGAATGCTGGTAAAGTAAAGCTTGCGATTGAAGAGATGATAACAATCTTGCCATTTTTTGTATCTTTCATACTAGGAATGAAGGGCAATATTGTATTGGTTACACCAAGTATATTGGTAATTAATGTTTGATTTATTTGTGTGGCATCCCCAGATGATAAATGGTCTGAATAAGCTACACCTGCATTGGCTATAATTATATCAATTCCTTTTTCTGAGTAGTTCATGAATTCCAGACAGATACGACTAGATTTTTCTTGATCAGCAACATCAAGTGAGTAGGTAATCACTTCTTTAGCCCCTTCATCCAAGCATTGTTGTTTTATTTTGATGAGTTTTTCTTCTCGTCTAGCAGCTAAACCTAGTATAGCTCCTCGTCTTGCATACTCTATTGCGATCTGGGCACCAATTCCACTGCTTGCTCCAGTTATAAATACTTTTTCATTTTCTTTCATGATTAGGGTTTTAATAAGTTAAAAATTGTTTACTAATTTATATTATTTATCTTTATCTTTCATTAAATACATCATTTCTTCAATCAACCATAATCTATCCTGCCCCCAAAGATTTATAAGAACTTCATTGTTTTGGTTTTTTACTGTAAAGCTAGGCGGTCCCCATTTACCAATTTTATACATCGCTTTTCTATTGTTTTCTATTTCTTCTCTCCAGTAATCTGTATCTAACTCTTTTTTTGCATCATCCCAGGGTAAGTCGAGTTTCCGAATTATATTTTTTAAAGTGCTATCTAAATAACCATGTTTTCCATTTGCCCAAACAGCGGTAAGAAATAGATCAAAAAACTCTTCTTCTTTATTGAGTTCTTTGACATATGGAAATAAAGAATAAAAACGCTCGACAGCCCTTCCTAGAGGGTCAGTAATATTTCCAAAAGAGATTTCTTTTTGATTTGCTATTCTTTTGCAATCACTCAATATATACATACCTTTTTCAAGATCAATTTTCATACCTCGCATTACCATAGGTAGAATTGGACGATAATTAATCTTCAGTGGCAATTGTTTTTTGAGTTCTATCAGTTGTTTTAGAGCCAGATAACTATATGGGCTTCTAGCTGAAATGAAAAAATCAATTGTCATTTTTTGGGAAGAGATCAAGGGTGTATTTTTTTTCAAAGAATTTCGTTTTATCACTAATTCTTTATTGTCTTTTCTCACATTTAGATCTTTCAACCTTTCTTCTAAAAATGGTAAACGGTCAATGCTCCAGTAACACTCACCTTCATAAGCAAATACAGCACCAAGGTAGTGACCAAGTTGTTTTCGTTTTTTGTTATTGGCCTCAATCCTTTCTTTTACATCTTGATGAGTAATTGGTTTAGTTTTTTTTAGCATCTCATCAAGAGCTATCCTATTATTCTGCCAAAGAGCTTCACCAACTCTTTTAGCTTTAGAGGCAAATTGAGTAGAGTTTGTTGATAGCAGAATAGATTGTGCTTTTTCTATCATCTCTATAGGTATCTCATTTCTCTTAGTAGAAAAATTCAAACCATAGTATGGAGCAATAATAGTGGCATCATCAATACTATGTTGTTTTAAAAGCTCTACCTCAGGTGTAGTTGATTGAGGAGGCATGCCTACAACCAAAGGTATTATTTTTATTTCATAGCTAGCGGTCAATTGATCGAGAACTTGGCAACAAAGATGACTGTAAGGGTCATCAACCTGATGGAGATAAAATACCTCATGAGGTCTGTTATTCTTTATTCTTAAAGATTCTTTTTTATTTCTTTTCTTATGTTGTGTTGATTGAGATAAGAATTTTTTTAGATATCGTCGTCTACCTTCAAGTATTAACCAATCGATAATCATCATTACTTTATTGAAGAGCGGGTAATATTTTTTCACCTATCATCTTTAGACCATTCATTGGGTCATCAAAGAGCCTGATGGAAAGATCCGTCATACCACCAGCTTTAAATTTCTTAAAACGCTCCAATTCTCGATCAATATCATTGAAATCTCCAGCTGAACACAAATCATCTATGAGTTTATTAACCAATGAGTCTGGTACATTTTCGATAATGCCTGATCGGCTAATGTAAGCTTTAGCGAATTCATTATTCGCTCCCGCATTCCAATTATCCATAACGATTTGTACTTCTTCGTCATCCAAGAAATGATGAAGTGTGAAGGGAGGTAATAACGATCCTCTAAAAACAAGCTCTCTCCTTGCTTCTTTAAGCGATAGTTCTTTTTCTTCTTTAATGTGCCATGCCCAAAAATTACCAATTCTAAAATCCTCAGGAGGTTCAGATCTTTTCTCCACGCCAATGTGTATATTTTTCATTGCTTCATCAAGCATGGGCAGAGCGACATCACTCATTTGCAGGCCATCAGCATATTGACCTCCCAACCTGAGCATTTGTTCTTCTGTAGAACATGTGTATATTTTTGGACGATTTGATTTTGCCCAGGTGAAACCTTGCATATATGGTCTTGTGATATTAAATATTTCACCTTCATACTTGAGATTAAATTTTTTCTGAGAAGCTGAAGTCAAAATTTCCACAGCTTCCCTCACAGCTCTTATAATACGAAAGGGCTTCAATCCAGGACAAGCTTCTTCTTCACATGAAAATTTCATTGCACCCAATGTTCCACCACCCGCTCCTACAGCGATGATTGCTCGTCCATTAGAAAGTTCATTTAGAGTCAGCAAGGCATTAGCCATTTTTAATGGATGCATCTCAAAAGGACTCACTGCTAGAGGTCCTAGTAGTATTTTACTTGTTCTTTGTGCTGCTGGAATCAGACTCATAAATGCATCCCATTGTTGATGATAGTTAGAAGTCCATAGAGCTCTGACACCATATTCTTCAGCCTTTACAGCAATTTCTGCAACTTCATTTGGATGTAAGTCCGGTTCGAGAATTATTTCTATATCCATGCGTAAAAAAAACCTTTAATTATTTTCTTTCATGATCCCAGATTGTCTCTTCGCCTACTTCCCTTGCTAATGTTCTGGCTATGACAAAGAATGCATCCGATAGTCGATTGATGTATTTGAGTGATTGTTTATTCACCTCTTTTTCTTCTGCTAATTTGAATAATTCTCTCTCAGCTCTTCTGCATATTGCTCTGGATTGATGAGTAAATGCAGAGCTTTTATTCACTCCTGGGACAACAAAATCCTTTAATGCTGGAAGTTTTTCATTCAATTCATCTATAAATATTTCAATGGCTGTTACTTTATTTTCATCAATACTTTGGAATTGAGGGGCTGATATTTCTCCGGAGATATTGAATAAGTTTTGTTGCACTCCATTGAGGAAGTCCAAAATATGTATGGGGATGTTTTCTTCAGTTGTAATCAAACCAATAGCAGCGCTTAACTCATCAATTGACCCATAGACTTGTATCGTTTGATCGTATTTAGGCACTCTTTGATTGCCACCAATATCAGTGGAACCATCATCCCCTTTTTTTGTGAAAATTTTTGTTAATCTATTGCCCATAATTTAATCCTCTCTCTTATAGATATCTTATCGTTTATGAAGCTATAGAAGCAAAGAATTTTACAACGAAGGCCTGTAGGTGAATCCTATGAATGCTTTTCTTTTAGCCGTTTGATAACCGTTAGCTAGAGTGTACTCTTCATCAGTAAAATTATTTAATGCTGCTTTGAAAGATAAGCGATTATTCATACGATATCTCATGACTATATTTCCAATTAAATATTGATTTAATTTTACACCTCCAAAATCAATACGGGATGAGTTTTTAGACATATTTATATTAAGATCTAGTTTTCCAAAACTTCTTCTTAAGCCCATTCCAATAGAACTTTTAGGCCTTCTCAATAAACGACTATGATTGGTGATGTTATCTGCTTCTTGAATTATGGCATTGAAATTAAATTCCCAATTCATAATTAAGGTGGAGAACTCAAAATCAAGCCCTTTTATTAATGCTTCTTCAATATTGTAGAGTTTATAATCAGAATAGTTAAAAGCTATTAACTCATCAATTGAATTTTCAAAAAATCTTAGTCCAATGCTACCCAATTCATTCGGTGTATATTGGACTCCAATGCTTTTATTATTTGATACTTCGGGGAGTAATGTTTGGTTTCCGCCAAAACCATAAAGATCAAAATTTGAAGGGTTACGAATTGCTTTACCAAGATTGATAATGAACTTGATCTTGGTATTTACTTTATATCCATATTCTAAATTCCAGGTGTCTTCATCTTCGATTGCTTCTTTATTATTCAATCTCATTGCTATTAATAATTGATGTTTATCAAGAAGCATAAGATTTTCTAAATAAATCGCATCACTGGATAAATCAGTATTCACAACCAAGCCATAATTACTTGCATCAAATTCTTCTTTTTCATGGACGTATCCAATAATTAACTCATTGGAGGGATTCCACTGGAAATTATTCTGCCATTCCAATGATAACTTTTTGCTGTGATTAAAGTCTGCAGAATTATTCTGATCAATTTTATCTTTACTTAAATTAAGGCTGAGGCTGGATAACCATAAATCATTGATTGGATTTTTTATATTTATAGCAGAGACTATATTGTCAAAATCCTGACTGACTGGACTGAGAAAAAAGTCCATATATTCAGTTGTGCCTGATGAACTCCAGATGCTAGTTTTAATTACCCTTTGACCATCGTTAATTTGAAAGTAGCCATGCAATGAATTATTGTCATAGCCATTATCAATAGTACTATTAACTTTAGCGGGGAAGCCATCAGTTTGGTAATGACTCCATTGCAAACCAGTTGTAATATTCTCATTATTTCTAGAGGCCATAAGATTTATGTTTTTCATATTATCTGAGCCAGTTGTGAGAGAGGTTTGCACATTATTTCCCTTATCTTTCTTAGTGAAGATATTGATTACACCACCTATAGCATGAGATCCATATAGGCTGGTTCTAGGCGCTTTAACAATTTCAATTTTATCAATTAAGTCAGGATTAATATTTTGGATAGCAGCTATTCCAGTAGCTGAATCATTGATAGCTACACCATCAAGCAAAACAAGGACATGATTACTATTTGAACCTTGAACAAATAAAGATGTTAGCTGACCTGGGCCTCCATTGACTGAAATATCTATTCCGCCCACAAAACGGAGTAACTCTGCTAAATTATTTGCTCCTGAAAGGGCAATATCTTCAGAAGAGAGAATCGTCATTGGTGCAGTTATATTGTCTTTGGTAACACTCGTTTTTGTAGCAGTAACAATAAGATTCTCAAGATCGTCAATACTTTCTGAGAATGAAGGGACAGTGAATATTGAAACACAAAGAACTGAGAGAGTGGTTCTTTTTAATAGTTTGATCATAATTATTCCTCATAATGAAGTATATATGCAGGAAAACGCCAAACTTAATGAACGCACCCACCCGTACTATAATTTATGTTAAGTCGGTCTCCGGGCTAACAAGCAGTTACCTTAGCAATAAACCTTCCCATCTTTTGACAGTGGCTTGAATAGATTACTATTCTTTTATTGCCTTTAACTTGATTACCGTTGCGGGGGCAGCGTTGGAATATTTTATTTCACCAACTTCCCAATCAGCTTTCACTGAAACTCAACAAATTCATTTAACCTTAAAAATATTAATTTGTAAACTTAGGGTTGAAGTCTTTTTTTTATCCATCCTTTAGTTGAAATATATCGACCATCTTTTAGTGATAAATCTCGTTGAAAAAGTAAACGATCATGAAATCTATCATTTTGATTTAGCCAAATTTCTATTTCATGGATCCAGATTCTATAGCCACCCCAAAACGGCGGTCTGGGTAATTTTTGATCATTTTCCATGAGTTGTTTTTGTTTGATATTAAATTTTTTTAATGTGGCATCAAATTGTTTTTCAAGGTCCTTTCTATTGCCAATACTATTGCTTTGTTCACTCGCCCAAGCCGCAACTTGACTGCCTAGAGAACGTGATAAGAAGTAATCATCACTTTCATCTCTTGGTGATTTTAAGGCGAAACCCTTAATTCGAACTTGATAGCCATAATTATCCCAATGAAATACACCGCTGCATTCAGATTGATAATCAAGCTCAATTGCTTTTGTAGAATTGTAATTGGTGTAGAAGACAATATATCCATCTTCAATATCAATCTCTTTGCAAAGAACCATACGGGCATTCGAAGAGCCTTCTCGGTTTGTTGTAGCAATAGAAAAACAATTAGGGTTGGGTTGCTTTCCATCATTACTGACTTCCTTCATCCAATCGTTTAAGACCTTCATAGGATTTAGGATATCTGATTGATTTAATTCCATACCCATATAATACAACTTAAGATTTGTTATAATTTAAATTCTGATGCAATGATAACAATCAGAGTAAGAAGAAGAAAAATAATCTTTCAAATAAGATAGAGATTCAATTTAGCAATCATGAGTGATTTAAAGAAACTAAGGTCGAAACTTTCAGAAATTGATTTAAAAATCATAGATCTGATTCATCAAAGACAGTCTATATCTCAAGACATTGGAGCTCTTAAGAGAACAAAAGGAAAGCCAACAAGAGACTACAAAAGAGAAAAAGAAGTTATTGAATTAGCAAAAGAGCATGCCAGCAAGCTTGATATAGAATCAGAGATGATTGTTGATTTGATGCAGTTATTGATAAAGAGTTCTCTCAAGACACAAGAGAAAGCTAGAGTAAAAGAAGAGGGACTAGGATCAGGACAAAAAGTTCTAGTTATTGGAGGCCGCGGGAGAATGGGTAACTGGTTTGTTGAGTTTCTAACCTCTCAAGGGTATTCAGTCGAGATAGCTGACCCTGGTCAAACAAAATCTAGTTATGTCTCATTTCCAGATTGGAAAGATGCTGGTGATAACTATGATATGACTGTTATTGCAGCTCCTTTAAGAGAGTCAATCACAATATTGACTGACATGTTGGAAATTGGAAGAAAAGGTATTGTCTTTGATATTGGTTCTTTGAAGTCACCTGTTAAAGACTTACTAAAAAGAATGGCTCAAAAAGGAATTCAAGTTGCCTCGATTCACCCCATGTTTGGACCTGATGCTGATTTACTAACAGGTAAACATATTATATTTATGAATATAGACTCGAAAAAAACACTATCAAAAGTCAGGCAACTCTTTGAATCAACTACTGCTCAATTAATAGAAATGTCTATTGATAGTCATGATTTTGCTATTTCCTATGTGCTTGGGTTGTCACATACTCTTAATATAGCCTTTGCAAAGGTATTGGCTTCTAGTGGAGAGAATAAAGATTTACTCTCTGAACTATCAAGCACGACTTTTAAAGATCAGTTGAGTGTTGCTAGAAGAGTCACAGATGAAAATCCACATCTATATTATGAAATTCAATACATGAATGTACATAGCTCAAAAATGATCAATGAGTTAAGTATTGTGAT
>TARA_B110000014_G_C20126556_1_pt1 | contig 10656 bp, 8 predicted proteins | sample TARA_B110000014 | Tara Oceans TARA_B110000014 (sample SAMEA4396468) | marine metagenome | biome: Westerlies Biome; feature: [MES] marine water layer (ENVO:01000295) within the mesopelagic zone...; material: water (ENVO:00002006), including particulate matter (ENVO:01000060) such as...... | reverse complement strand
GCTTCTTTTACTCGCTCATAATGGGCTTTAAAGCCATTTCTAAGATTGAGGATTTCTTTCCGATTTTCTTCTCTAAGCTTTTCTAAGGGGAATACGTAGGCTTTGTTGCCTATTAGCATTCTTACGTTGTTGTCTTTAATAATTGTAGGAGGTATGAACTTTTCTTTGTTGCCTGAGTTGAATGCGATGAGCCTTCCTTTGATGGTTTTCCCTTCTTCGTTGATCCATGTCTTGTCATCGGTCACTGCTAAGTAGGTAATTTTCTTCACCTCTTTTTTGATAGGAGCTGCCTTTGGTGTTGTGATCGAAGCGCCGCCGAATTGCCCTGATCCGGATATGGTTTTGTTGTTAGCCTTGATCTGAGCAATTGATTCCGATTGACTAAAAATTAAATAAATACCCATCACTAATAGAATTGACAGTGAATAATGTTTGTAGGTTTTATTTTTCATTTTATTTGGTCAGTCTTTGCCTTGGGCGGTAAGTTCTTACTTCACTGTATGCTATTCTTAACCGTTTCAGCAATGATTGTCGCCCCAGCACCGTTCGGGTGAACGTGATCGGGGATGAGTTGATGCTTGCCTTTGAATGGTGAGTTTAAGTCGATGATTTCACACTTCGTTTGAGCGGAAAGTTTCTTGAGCGCTGGTATAATGTCTTTATTAACGATCTCGTCAGTTATTCCCCACCGAGCCTTTACGACGGGCACTGGAAGGCAAATGTAAATTTTTGGTTTTGAAGCTAGTTTTGCAAAAGCTGAGATCATTGATTTATAATCAGCTGAATACTCTGCCCCATGCTTCCAGTTCTGTGGTTTCGTGTCATTGGTGCCTAACTTAATGACAACTATGTTTGGGTTAAATTCTAAGGAAGCTTTGTATTCCCGCTGTTTCCAGAACGGTTTGTCGCCTTTTTTAAGCATTGTTGATCCGCTGTTCCCAAAATTTTTGACCTCATATTTTGGTCCGAGCTTTTTACCAAGCTGGACCGGGTAATTCATATTTTTCCTGTCCTTGATGCCAGCACCGTATGTGATGCTGTCGCCTACGCATGCGACTCTGATAGTGTCTGAAAATGCATTGACTGAAAATAAGGATAAGGAGAGGAGAGTTAAGAGTAGTGATTTCATTTTTTGATTAGGATAAATATTAACCGAAAGCCTTGCGCAGTAGTGCTAAACTTTTTTTGCATCCTGAGACGGGATCTTCTTTCCCTTCAAATTCCAAGGACACCCATCCTCGATAATTTGCCTTGTGCATGATTTTTGCAATCTTTTCATAGTCCAGATCGAGAGTATACCAGCGGCCTCCACCATAATAAGTTTTTGCCTGAAGTAGAACCGTCTTGTCTGCAAGCATTGAAAGTCTTTCGTAGGGATTTTCTAGAAAATTACCTGTGTCTAAAGTGACTTGTAGCCAAGGCGATTTGATTGCATTAATTATTTTCAATACGCCTTCCGGAGTAAGGCCAAGTCCCCAGTGATTTTCTAAGCCCAGGATCACGCCAGCCTTTTCTGCTTCACCAACGAGTTTCCCGATTGAATCGATGACCCAGTTGTAGCCTTCTTTTTCTGTGTGTCCTTCGAGAACAGGTTCGATCCCTTTGTTTTCCATGAGGTGATCAAAATTCTTTGATGTGTTCCACCTGCCGGTATTTATCCTTATCGTTGGAATTCCCAAGTCCGCGGCTTGACGTATGTAGAAAATGGTCTGTTCTACGTTGTGCCGTCTTTTGTAAGAGTCAGGATCCACGAAGTCCTGATGAGTGGACAATCCCATGAGCGCTAAACCGTTCAAGAATGCATGCTTCTTAATTTTTTGTAAATAGGGTGGTGAGAAGTCTTCCATTTGAACCTGAAGTATTTCAACTCCGTCAAACCCTTGGTCAGCGGCAATGTCGAGGCACTTTTCAATTGGTCTGAATTCCTTTCTTCTAAAGCCCCAGTACGAATAAGTCGAAACGCCGATTGAGTTGGATTTGATGGGTGAGCGGCCCTTGTTGTCAGCTGAGGCTGAGGCCATTCCTGAGCCAATAATTGCTCCGGTGAGGGCACTCGCTGATTTTAAGAATTTCCTACGATTTCGGAGATTTGTGGGCATTCAATTAATATAAAACAAGAAATGAGTGCCTGTCTCGTTAAAAAGTCTAAACTGAGCATTCTTTATGTTGAGTTTTAGTTTGTTTGGCGGTTTCTATTATATCACATTACATCTTTGATACTTAAATATGAATGAACCGCTACCCTCTGAACCTATTGAGCCTGATGATCCAGAACGTAGGCAATTTCTAGAAAAAACAGCTAGCATTGTTTTAGGCAGCGTTATGGTTTCAGTTCCTGTCGGGGCCGGCGTGGCAACGCTTCTGGCGCCACTCGGCAGTGAAAAAGGGGCCAGGTTAAAGGTTCGTCTTGCAAGTGTCGCAGAGCTTCCATCAGATGGTACTCCCAAGCTTTACCAAGTCGTGGCTGAGAGGAAGGACGCATGGACTAAATATCCTAACAAGCCCATCGGTTCGGTTTTCCTGCGAAGAATTGATGAGGGCAAAGTGCTGGCCTTTAATTCAAGCTGCCCTCATGCAGGCTGTAGCGTTGATATTGATTCTTCAGGTTCTGCTTTTTTCTGTCCCTGTCATGCGAGTAGTTTTGATTTTGATGGAAGCACTAAAGGTACAAGTGTTAGTCCTCGCGGTCTTGATCAGTTGGAAGTTGATCCTGATCTTTTGGAGAATGGCGAGGTTTGGGTAACGTTTGTTAAATTTAAGGCCGGTGTTGCGGATAAGATTGAGGTGTAATGAAGGCGCTATTTAGCTGGCTAGAAAACAGAACGGGGATAGGGGCCATTACTAAAGAGGCTCTTCTTGAGCGGGTGCCTGGAGGGGCTCGTTGGCGTTACGTTTGGGGAAGCACCTTGACCTTTGCGATCATGATTCAGTTCATCACTGGGGTCTTTCTCTGGATGGCCTACAGCCCGAGCGCTTCGACGGCATGGGAAAGCGTTTATTATATTCAGAACGAATTGACCTTCGGGTGGATCCTCAGAGGCATTCATCATTGGACGGCACAGATCATGGTGGTACTGCTGATTCTTCATCTGGTCCAAGTCGTTATAGATAGTGCTTATCGTGCTCCCCGTGAATTTAATTTTTGGTTCGGTGTTATTTTACTCTTCATTACTTTAGCGACTTCGCTCACTGGTTACTTGTTGCCGTGGGATCAGAAAGGTTTCTGGGCAACTAAAGTTGCCACTAATTTGGCTGGAGTTGTTCCTCTCATTGGAGATGACTTGCAGAAAGTTGTGATCGGGGGAACAGATTACGGTCACCATACCTTGACGCGGTTCTTTGCATTGCACGCGGGCATTCTCCCGGCTTCACTCATTGCTTTAATTGGAGTGCATATCTATCTATTTAGACGCCATGGGATCACTGAGGCAAAGCCTGCGACTCGAGTAGGGGCACTGTATTATTGGTACCTCATAGGAGTCGGCTCGGCGGGTTTGGCCTATGCGGCTTATCAGTTTAAGGACTCGAATCCTTCATGGGTTCTATGGATTCCTACTTTATTGACAGTTAGTATCATTGTTCGAATTGTTTTTCTTCACCTTCATGGGAAAGATGATAATTCTGCGCGTAGGCCTAAGCGAGATGGTATGTTTTGGCCTGATCAAATATTTCGTGATGCTATTGCCTGTTTTGCTGTATTAGGCGCTGTTCTTTTCTTTGTTTTTTGGCAAGGCACTGAACTGACTTCGCCCGCTGACCCGTCGCAGCCTTACAATGCCGCTCGTCCGGACTGGTATTTCATGTCTCTGTTTTTGATGTTAAAATTTGAGCCGTTCCAAGGCGAGTTTGGACTTGTCCTGGGAGCCATCATCGTTCCCGGCATCTTATCATCAATGTTATTTATGATGCCTCTTATTGGGCTTAAGAAAATTGGGCATTGGGTCAATGTGGTTTTGCTGTATGTTTTGATTGGAGGTTTCGTTGTCCTGACCGTGATGGCTTTCAAAAAAGATGCATCGGATCCTGCATTCATTGCAGATGTTGAGAAAGCACACGAGCAAGCTGATAGGGTTCAGGAGTTGATTGAATTCAATGATGGCATTCCTCCAGAAGGGGCCCTCTCATTGCTTTATTCTGATCCTCTGACTCAGGGGCCCAGACTCTTTGCTACTAACTGTGCATCTTGTCATGCTTACGGCTATGACAATGATGGTACTCCTCTTGACGGGACTAATAAAAAATTAAGTGATAAGCAATCAGCTCCCGACTTGAAGGGGGTTGGTAGTCGTGAATGGATTTCAAAGGTACTGACCGTTGAGCATTATAAGAGTGATCAATTCTTTGGTAATACAAAATTCAAAGATGGTAAGATGCTGGAATTTCTTGTGGACACAGAGCTTGAAGAAGAGGACGTGGAAGGGCTGGCAGCGGCGCTTTCCTCGGAGGCTAAGCTTAAATCACAATCAGACATTGATAATAATGACACTGAACTAATAGCTAATGGTTTTGAGTGGATGGGTGAGGATGAGCTTGCATGCACTGATTGCCATAAAATTAAAGGAGACGGAGGGAAGAAAGGCCCTGATCTTACTGGCTACATGTCAAGGCAATGGCTCATAGACTTCATTGGCAACTCTAGCCATGACAGATTTTATGGTGATGATAATGACAGGATGCCTAATTTCTTGGATGCGGTGGATGCCGAAGGTGAAATTAAGCCAGGCAAACTTAATCAAAAGAGTGTTGAGCTGATTGTTGATTGGTTGCGTGGAGAGTACGCTGATAAAAAAGGCACAGACTAAAGAGCTTTTTACTATAGTTATTGTAAATGTTAAAAATTGAATGTCCTAAATGTGGAACTCCGTTAGAAGTTCCTATTGATAAGGCCAAGGGAAAGGGTAGATGCTCAACTTGTGAGACCAAATTCCTTATACCAGCCAAAGAAGGCGATGAGATAGAAATTATAGAGGAAAATCAGGGAGTAGTAGAAAGAAGTGAAAATGGGAACGATTCCAAAGAAAAAGGTGAGTCTGACAAAGAAGGGGAGAAGAATGAGGAGCAGAACAGTGAGGATCAGGGGCAACAATTGTCAGACGATTCTATGACTAAGTGGCTAAAGGCACTTGGTTTTATTTCTGTGGGTCTCGTAATAGGGATTTTTCTTGGATTTTATGTCGGCAGGTTCACTGCCCCGCCTGAGGATGAATTTTATGAGTCTGGACCCTCTATTAAATCACGGGGTGATACGATTGACCCTTTCGGTATTGATAATAATTAGAACTAATGAATTGGGAATTTCGTACTTTTTTGTAGTATAATCACTCTAATGTTTCTTAGATATTTTAATTTAGCTATGGTTTTTACCTTGTTTGGTCTCATTTCATGTGACCGTAGTGAAGAGTATGTAGAAATAAAGGATACTCGAGAACCTAGTCGTTTTTCTCCGGATCCTGAACTTGGTCTGTCTTTTAAGGACCGTGTTGGAATACAGCAGACATCTAATAATCCTTCAGAGTCATCTAAAGTGTCATTCTTTGTTAAAATGGTAGGCCCCAAATCATTGATTGATGGAGAAAAAAGTAGATTTGATGCTTTTTGCAAAACTTTAAAAGTCGGTAAGGGTAATCCGCCGTTTGAATGGGCTAAGCCTGATGAGTGGGATGACGTTGAAGGAACTAAAATGAGAATTGCTAATTTTAGCTTTGGTCCCGATAAGAAGGGTGAGTGTTATTTCACGGTACTGCCTGGTGGAGGCGAATTGTTATCGAACCTCAATCGTTGGCGTGGTCAGATGGGATTGCCCAATGCGACTCGAGCAGATGCGGACGCTTTACCTTCGCGTCAGTTTCTATTTGGTGAGGGTAAGTATGTTGAAATTGAAGGTTCATTTAAAGGTTTTGGGGTAAGCGAAGGTAAGGATGGATATAAAATGATTGGAATAATTATGCCCGAACTCCAAATAGAATTGCCTAAATAGACTAATGAAGGATACTGAATCAGAGGGTTACCAATCTGCTCGCAAAAAGAAATCATTGCTTGCTAAGGTGTATAATTTCTTTTCGGGGTACTTACTTGCGGTCATTTTATTAACGTCCCTTCTCGCTCTGACTTATTTTGGGACCATGGCTCAAGTCGAGATGGGGCTGTATGAAGCTTCTGAAAAATATTTTGAATCCTTTTTCCTGGTCGAGAAAGTTGGGTTTATTCATGTGCTCCTTCCTGGCGTTTACTTGGTCAGCGCATTGCTATTCTTAAATCTCTCGCTTGGAGCAATTGTCAGAGCTCGGAAGAGCTGGCGCCGGCCAGGAATGTTGATCGCGCATAGTGGGATACTTTACATATTACTGGCAGGGTTCGTTGCCTTTCATTATACGAAGGAAGGCAATATGCTGCTTTATGAGCCGAACGGATCAGATAAAATGCATCAGTCTGATGAAATATATAACCTCATTAATTGGAGCGTCGAGGTTACCAAATACAATTCAGATGGGGAACGTGAATTAATTCATGTGATTGGACCCGAACAATTGAGTGGATCTTGGAATGAACGGGACTCAAGAAATTATAGGAACAAAGATATTCCTTTTCAGATTAAGGTGTCTGGTTATTTGAGGAATATAGCGAATGGGAAGGGCCAATTGGCTGGTCTCCTTAGTGAGAAGAAGGCAAAAGATAAAGGGGTGAGAGTCCTCGAAGGCTATGGCGTTGAAGCTGTTCCAACTAATAAGAATATGGAATTTAATCTTCCAGCCGCTTACATTGATATTTATGTGAAGGTTAAGTCTAACGAATATGCTTCTGAGGCAGCTTCTTCGGCCCTTATCATTGGGGCAGGGCCAATGTCTCCTAGGCCCTTTACTTTCAGTGTTAATGACGAGCAGTGGTCCGTTGATCTTACCCGTCAGCGCTACACGCTTCCCTTTGCGATTGAACTAGAGAATTTTCAAAAGGAAGATCACCCTGGTACGATGAGGGCGCGTGAATATTCTAGTGACGTTATAAAGATTGATACTGGTCGGAAGGTGCACATTAGCATGAATAAGCCCATGAGAGACGCTGGGTATACGCTCTATCAAGCTAGTTGGGGTCCAGAAGGGGCTCGGCCCGGTGATCGTCTTTATACAAGTTTGGCTGTTTCTCACAACCCAGCTGATCAGTGGCCGAAGTACGGAACTTATGTCATTGCTATAGGAATGACAATTCACTTTGTGCAGAAACTTTTCTCCTATCTTAAACGCAATAATAGATCGAGAAGAAGAGAGGAGGACTCCCAATGATTACTCTAATTAAATCATTAAAACTGATTCTGCTTTTTGCTGTCGCTTCGTCTCTCAACTTCAGCGCTGCGGCGATAGAGTCCTATAAAAAGTGGGACCCAGAAATTGTGAAAATATTTGAGGCGATGCCCGTTCAGGAAGATGGCCGTCTCAAGCCGATGCAGACAGTCGCTCGTTACAAGTTAATGCGGATAAATAACTCGAAGCGTCTTCAGTTCGATGTTGGAGGAGAGAAGATTAAAGTCTCTGCTGCAGAATGGCTGTTAGATTGTCTTTTCCGCCCTGAAGTGGCAAAACAAATGCCCATCTTCAAGGTAAATAATCCTGACGTAATTGAGGCAATCGGAGTAGATCCTCATAGCTCGCCGCGCGAAAGATACAGTTATGAGGAAATTAGTAGTGTTCCTGATGCGATGAAACGGCTTTCTGAAAGGACCGGAGAATTGGGTAAAATCATGGAGGATTCTGATAAAGAGGAGGAGAGTAAGGAGTTGCGTCGTGACCCCGTAAATTCAGGGCTTCTTTCTCTTAAGTCAGCCGTCAATGAATTTGAGTGGGCGGCCAATGCATTCAACTTTGCTAGGGATGGGATCGATGTCGATTTGGGGGCAGCTTCTGAGGCATTTAAAAAGGCTGATGGTGGTAAATCAAAGGTCAGTTATTTTCTTTCTGAGTTTGATAAAATCATAGAGATTGCAAGAAAGCCTGATGGGCAGGAATTTGTAGCAAAGATATCTACAGCTTTCAATCTCCTTGAGAGGGATATGGCAACGGCCGGAGTGAAGGACAGGGTCAGTATGATTAGTTTGGCTATGTTCCCACCCATGTCAGATGATGATGAGGAGTGGATAAAGCCCGGTTACTTGATCGAGCAATTGTCATTCCGTAAGAACGAACTATCAGTTGAGGAACAAAAGAAATTCGCACAATGGGCCTTACCAAAAATTGAGACTCTTGAAAGTCTGACGAGAAATGTAGAGTCGCCGAGTTTTGCTACTGATCTTAAGGCCTTAAGTGATGGGATAGTAAGCAAGGCAAAGGAGAGGGGAGAATATAAGAACATCGAATTGGAGTTGTTGAATAATCGCCTTGGTCTTTTTCATTGGGCGTTACCTTTTTATATCATGGCGTTTATTCTTTTGGCGCTGACCTGGCTAGGTCCAGGCGCCAAGATTTCAAGGTTCCTGACTTATGGAGTCATTGGGATGACGGTTTTTGCGACCATAGCGCTGATAGCAGGAATTTGCTTTCGTAGCGTTCTTCTTGGAAGACCGCCAATCTCAACTCTTTATGAAACGATTCCCTTCATCACAGGAACTGCCGTAATTCTATGCTTAATTATTGAGTTCTTTGATAGAAAAGGGATCGCTTTGGCTTGTTCCATTATGATTGGCATCATTGGGCTTTTCCTAGCGATGCGTTTTGAGATTAAGGAGGCTCGCGATACTTTAAAAGTACTCGAGGCTGTTCTCCGTTCCAATTTTTGGTTAGCGACTCATGTCATAGCCATTAACATTGGTTATGCGGCTGCCATTCTTGGAGGCGTTATAGCCCATTTGTACATTTTTTCTTGTTTTCTTAATATTGGGTCAAAAGATTTCAGAAAGTCGGTCACACGGATGGTATATGGAGTGACTTGTTTTGGGCTTTTATTTGCATTAGTAGGCACCGTTTTGGGTGGGGTTTGGGCAAATGATAGCTGGGGAAGGTTCTGGGGATGGGATCCTAAAGAAAATGGAGCCCTTATGATTTGCATTGGCGCTCTAATACTTTTGCATGCCAGAATGGGTGGTTACATCAAGGAGCTGGGTATTAATGTAATTGCGGTGCTTATTCTTATGATAACAGTGTTTTCTTGGTGGCATGTGAATCAGCTTGAAACGGGTCTTCATAGCTATGGATTTACTAGTGGCATCATGTTTTGGCTCTTTATTGTCTATGCAATAGAGTCCGCGGTCATGACAATCGGCATCAGTTGCTGCTTTTTCAGGTTTCCCGACCGGAAGATACCACTAGCAGGATATCGTTTAGTATTTCCTGTCTCTTTTTTCCTTTTAGCCTTCATATTTATGATTGTTTTTGTAAATCTTGCGATACTAAATAAAGGCTAAAGATTTCTAGAATTTAAATTTTACTCAAAAAGCATGAAAATACATATAACTATAAGAGCATTAATATCTGCAGTGTTTTTAATATCTGGTTCACTAGCCTTTGCTGAAGTGAAGAAAAAGGTCGTTTTTGTGGCTGGTAATAGGAGTCATGGATGGGGAGCTCATGAATTCAATGCGGGTTCATTGTTAATGGAAGCTCATTTAAAAGAAGCCCTTGGAGATAACATAGAAACGGTCGTTCATAAGAATGGTTGGCCAAAAGTGGCGAATCCTTTCGACGGAGCTGATGCGATTGTGCTTTTCATGGATGGAGGAGGAGGTCACCCCATTAATAGGAACTTAGATCAGGTCAAAAAAGAGATAGACCGTGGTTGTGGGTTAATGTGTATGCATTACGCAGTTGAGGTCCCTGCTGGCAGATCCGGGAAAGCATTGCAGCAATGGATTGGTGGATATTACGAGACTGGATGGTCAATAAATCCACATTGGGTTGCTAATTCTAAGCTTAATAAGAATCACCCAGTGACTAGGGGGGTACAGGATTTTAAAGTTAAAGATGAGTGGTACTTTAATATGCGGTTCAGAGAAGGAAAGACTGGTGTTACAAGTATCCTTGATGCGGTCCCAGACGATGTGGCTCGATCAGGTAAATCATCTTGGCCGCGCGGTCCCAAAAAACATATCGTCCAAGCGGCTGGAAGAGCAGAGACTCTATGTTGGTCAGTTCAGAGAGAAGATGGGGGCCGAGGCGTTGGATTCACTGGCGCTCATTTTCACGCTAATTTCGGAGATGACGGATACCGTAAACTAATACTAAATGCCGTGGCTTGGACTGCAGGACTCACGATTCCGGAGAAGGGCCTAGTCAGTCACCGTCCCAATGAATCAGAGCTGGACGCTAACCAAGACTTTAAAAAGCCAGGTAACCAGAAAAAGAAAGTCGTGGCTAAGCCAAAGTCCAATAAAGCGAAGGCGAAATTTACCAGTAAGACAATTTCAAGAGCAACACCTAACCATTCAGTCAATGTTGATATTGATGTGAGTGGAGCCAATAAGCTCTACCTCGTAGTTGATGATGCCGGTGATGGATATGCTGCTGATTGGGCTGATTGGGCCGAGCCTCGGATCGTTGTAAAAGGCAAAGAGTCCAAGCTCACAGATCTTAAATGGAAATCGGCCAGGGTCGACTGGGGGCAGGCACGTGTGAATAAGAATGCCGGGGGAGGAAACCTAAAGATTAATGGGAAGGGTATTAGTTACGGGATAGG
>TARA_B110000014_G_C20126566_1_pt1 | contig 10692 bp, 10 predicted proteins | sample TARA_B110000014 | Tara Oceans TARA_B110000014 (sample SAMEA4396468) | marine metagenome | biome: Westerlies Biome; feature: [MES] marine water layer (ENVO:01000295) within the mesopelagic zone...; material: water (ENVO:00002006), including particulate matter (ENVO:01000060) such... | reverse complement strand
CCAGCTGAAGAAGCCCCAGCTGAAGCTGTAGAAGAAGCCCCAGCTGAAGCGGCAGAAGAAGCATCTGTAGAGGAAGCCCCTGCAGAGGAAACTAAATCTTCAGATAAAAAAGAAGATTAATCTAGTTTAGAGTTATGAATTCTCGGTCCCAAGACCGAAACATCCAATTAGCAAAGGTAGGTAAACCTCACGGAATTAAGGGTTGGTCTTTTGTACATTACTACGGTGATGATGTTTCTAATTTTTCAAAGTATAAGAATTTATTCACTTTAGATAAAAAAAAAGAGAAACCCATTCTAATCAAACAATTTAAAACCATAAAAGATAAACTTATAGTTCAGTTTGATGAATCTAATGATAGAGATGATGCTGAAAAATTAAGAGGAATTGAAATATATATTTCTTCAAAAGATTTACCTAATCCTAAAGAAGGCATATATTATTTATATGAGCTAGAAGGCCTAGATGTTTTAAATTTTGAATTAATTAATTTAGGCAGAGTGGAATCTTTTATTACAACTGGTGCAAATGATGTGATGGTTTTAGAATCAACGATAGATAGTGTAGATGATAGGATAAGATTAATACCATATTTAGTAGAAGAAAATTCCATAGAAGTAAATCTAAAAGAAAAAAGAATAAATATTAATTGGAAGGAAAACTTTTAGTTCTTAATTAGATGAGATTTGATGTAGTAACTCTTTTCCCAGAAGTCATATCTAAAGCAGTTAGCTTTGGTGTAACTGGAAAAGCATTTGAGAGAGGTATTACAACCCTGAATACTTGGAATCCAAGAGATTATGCTGATAATTCTTCAAGACGAATTGACGATAAACCCTACTCTGGAGGGCCGGGCATGCTAATGCAGGTTGGTCCAGTGATGAAAACCATAGAGGCAATTAAAACAGACTCTTTAAAGCCAACTCATGTTATTTATTTAACACCTCAAGGTAAACCTTTAAAGCAGAATAGAGTTAAGGAGCTTTCCTCTTTACCAAGTATTACTATATTGTCTGGAAGATATGAGGGCATAGACCAACGAATACTAGATAAAGGAGTAGATGAAGAGATTTCAATTGGAGACTATATTGTGAGCGGTGGTGAGTTTCCAGCATTAATTCTTATGGATTCCATTATTCGTCTTTTAGATGGTGTTTTGGGAGAAAAAGATTCAATTAATGATGAATCTTTTGAAAATAATTTACTAGAGTATCCTCAATATACAAGACCAGAAAATGGCCCATATGGTAAAGTTCCCTCTATTCTTCTTGGAGGCAATACAAATTCCATAAATAGATGGAAACTTAAACAATCTCTCATTAAGACTTTATCTAAGAGGCCAGATTTAATGCAAGATAAAGAGCTTACTTCTTTAGAAAAAGAGCTTATTGATGAAATTAAGGGTGAAGATAAGACATAATCTGTTAGAATCACGCCCTTAAACTTAGTATAAGGTTAAAAAGTGAGTAAAAATAAGTATGTGCAAGAGGTAGAAAAGCCTCAATTAAAAGAAATTCCTCCTTTTTCTCAAGGGGATGCTGTTTTAGTCCAAGTAAAAGTTAAGGAAGGCACTAGGGAAAGACTGCAGCCATTTGAAGGAATAGTATTAGCTGTTAAAAAAAGATCTTTAGGATCTTCGTTTATAGTGAGAAAAATTTCTAATGGCGTAGGAGTGGAAAGAACTTTTCAGACCCATAGTCCTTTGATTGAAAGCATTACAGTAAAAAGAAAAGGTGATGTTAGGCAAGCTAAGCTATATTATTTAAGAGATAGATCTGGAAAATCTGCTAGGATTAAGGAAAAAATATAAATAGTCATTTATTTTATGACAAGTTTTACAAATAATTCTGTAAAGCTAGTAGATGGTTTTATTGACTCAGTTTGGCTTGAAAAAGGTTTAAGTCAAAACACGCTAGAAGCCTATAGACGAGATATAATTAGTTTTTCTAATTGGTCTTGTAAAAAACAAAGAAGTTTAATATCAGCAGATAAATCCCTAGTTCTAGATTATTTAGCATTCAGATTAAAAGAAGGATATAGCAGTAAGTCAACTTCAAGACTTTTATCTAGTCTAAGATCATTTTATTCTTATCTTCTTTTCAATTCTTTAATAAAAAATAACCCAACTTTAAAAATAGACAATCCAAAAATTGGCTTTTCTTTACCTAAGGTTATTTCCGAAGAGGAAGTCGAAAAATTAATGTCTTCACCTGATGTAAGGAGTTCAATTGGCTTAAGAGATAGAGCAATGTTAGAGTTACTCTATGCTTCGGGTTTGAGGATTTCTGAACTAATTTCTTTGGATGTCACTAGTTTAAATTTAAGACAAGGATCCGTTCAGGTAATGGGGAAAGGTCAGAAAGAAAGAATGGTCCCAATGGGAGAGCAAGCAATTGTCTGGATAGAAAAGTATATATTTGAAGCTAGACCTATACTTGTATTAAAAAATACTAGTATTTCTGAGCTTTTTTTAAGTAAAAGAGGAAGAAGAATGACCAGGCAAGCCTTTTGGTATAGGATAAAACACTATAGTAGCATTTCAGATATACAAAACCAATTGTCGCCGCATACCCTTAGACATGCATTTGCTACACATCTTCTTAATCACGGTGCTGATCTTAGAAGTATCCAACTTTTATTAGGTCATGCTAGCTTATCAACAACCCAAATATATACTGAAGTTGCTAAGCATAGAATGAAAGAAATCCATCAAAAGCATCATCCAAGAGGATAAAATGAAAATCAAAAATATTTTATTAGTTATCTTGATTATCACTTCAATTAATATCCTTAACTCATGCAGCGATAATACAACTGAAAGTTCTTTAGAAGAAATACAGAAGAAAGTTAATTCTATACTTCCGGACTCTGTTAATCTTGTGAGTATAGAAAAAACTGATATGGATCAATTTTATGAATTAAAATTTAATGATATGGAGTCTCTTTATGTAACAAATAATGGAAATTATCTTATATCAGGAGATATATTTGAGATTTCTCGAGGTGAGTTAATTAATAAATCCTCCCAAAGAAAAGAAAAAGAAAGACAAAAAGTATTGGCCTCTTTAGATGAAAATGAATTTATATCCTTTTTAGCTAAAAAACCTAGGTTTAAAATCTATGTATTTACAGATGTTGACTGCACGTATTGTAGAAAATTTCATGATCAAATAAATATATATAATTCTTTAGGTATAGAAGTTAATTATTTAGCATTTCCTAGAACTGGATTAGGATCTGAATCTTATAAAAAAATGTTAACAGCATGGTGTTCACCTAATCCGCAAGAAGTATTAACATCATTAAAATTGGGAGTTCTAGTTGAAGAAAATCTTTGTAATAATAGTGCCGTAGAGAAACATTTTAATTTAGGTAATAGTTTAGGTGTAAAGGGTACTCCATCTATCATGACATCCGAAGGAAAATTAATACCCGGATATTTATCTCCAGAAGAATTGATAAAACAACTAGGGATTTAATCTATTAAAAGTTATGGACGCAAATTTTCCTAGAATAAACCAACTTCCCCCTTATGTTTTTGATGAAATTCAAATGCTAAAGATGTCAGCTAGAAGACGAGGAGAGGATATTATTGATTTTGGTATGGGGAATCCAGATCAGCCTACTCCAAATCCAATAATTCAGAAATTAATAGAATCTTCTTTGAGACCAGATACTCATAGATATTCACAGTCTAGAGGCATACCTCGTCTTAGAAAATCAATATGCGATTGGTACCAAAGAAGGTACAACGTAGATTTAGATGTTGAAAAAGAAGCCGTTGTTACTTTGGGGTCAAAGGAGGGTTTAGGGCATTTAGCTTTAGCAACATTAGATAAAGGTGATACCGTCCTAGTTCCGAACCCCTCTTACCCTATTCATCCTTATGGATTTGTAATAGCAGGCGCAGATATAAGGCATGTACCAATTGGAGAAAACATAGATTTCTTTTCCGAATTAGAAAACGCTATAAGAAATACCTTTCCTAGACCTAAGATGTTGATTTTAAATTTCCCTAGTAACCCTTCTACTCAGTGCATAGAGCTAGATTTTTTTGAAAGAATTATAGAAATAGCAAAAAAAGAAAGTATTTGGGTAGTTCAAGATTTTGCTTATGCTGACATAACCTTTGATGGATACAAAGCCCCTTCAATACTTCAAGTAAAAGGTGCAAAAGAGGTGGCTGTAGAATTTTTTACCCTTTCTAAGAGTTATAATATGCCAGGATGGAGAGTTGGTTTTTGCTGTGGCAATGAATTACTTTTAGCGGCTTTAGCAAGGATGAAATCTTATTTTGATTATGGTTTGTTTACTCCAATACAAGTGGCAGCTATTAAAGCTCTAGATGAAGGAGATGAGTTTGTTGACTCTATAAGAAATACTTATGAGCATCGTAGAGATGTTCTCGTGGAGGGTTTAAATAATGCTGGATGGCCAGTTGAAACACCAAAAGCCACTATGTTTGTGTGGGCGAAGATTCCAGAGCCAATGAATAAAATTGGTTCTTTAGAGTTTAGTAAACGACTACTATCTGAAGCTAATGTTGCTGTTTCTCCAGGAATAGGTTTTGGAGAATACGGGGAAGGTTTTGTAAGATTTTCTCTTATAGAGAATAGTCACAGGACAAGACAAGCTGTTAGAGGCATAAAGAAGTTTCTTGTAAATTTTTAGAGGTAGATAAAAAATGAAAGAACTCAAGATAGGATTATGTGGAACAGGTAATGTTGGTAAGGCCTTCCTAAATTCTGTGGAAGAGTCAAAAAAACTTTTAGGTTTTCAAGTAGATACCCAACTTAAAATAGTTTCTATAGGGTCAAGAAAAGGCAAGGGAGCTTTGCATACCGATGCAGCCATTACTAGGGATATAATGGAAGTAGCTGAAAATCCTGACGTTGAGGTATTGGTGGAGTTAATTGGAGGAACCGATGTTGCTTATGAATTAGTAAAAAAAGCAATTAAAAATGGTAAACATATTGTCACTGCTAATAAAGCACTTATTGCTAAATATGGTAATGAGTTATTTGCAGAATCTAGAAAAAAAAATATTCAGATAGGTTTTGAGGCTTCTGTAGCAGGAGGTACCCCTGTAATTAAGGCAGTAAGAGAAGGTTTAGTGGCCCATAATATCCTATGGTTTGCTGGAATACTTAATGGAACTAGTAATTATATTCTTTCTTATATGGTTGACTCTAATTCTAGTTTTGAAGTTGCTCTTAAAAGTGCTCAAGATTTAGGATTGGCCGAGTCTGATCCTGCTTTAGATATAAATGGTACAGATGCAGCTCAAAAAGCTTCGATTTTAGCTAGTTTGGCATTTCAAGTTCCCTTTGACTTTAGTTTAGTTAATTATGAAGGAATTGAAGACATCACTCTTGAAGATTTGAAATATGCAGATGAATTAGGCTATGTCATAAAGCATATAGCTCAAGGAAAATTATCTAACGGCAAGGTAAGTGTTTGTGCTCATCCTATGCTTGTTTCTAAAGAGTCACTTTTATCAAAGGTAGGACAAGAAATGAATGCGCTTGAAGTTTTTGCTCAAGATATTGGTTCAACAATTTATTATGGACCTGGAGCGGGCCCAGTTCCTACTGCCTCAGCAGTAATTGCTGATTTAGTTGATATAGGAAAAAATAACTTAATTTACAAAAAAATAGAAAGTACGAAAAATAGTTTAGTACTAGCTACTTCAGAAATGAGAGCAAGATATTTTAGAATAGAAGTAACAAATGAACCTGGTGTAATTGCAAAAATTTCTTCCCTATTTGCTGCGAACAGTCTAAGCATAGAGGCTTTAATTCAGCATGATTCTAAGTCGCAAGTTCAGAAAAAAAATAATTGTGTTTCAGTTGTTATTATTACTCATGAAATAGATGATAACCTTACTACAAAGATTTGTAATTCTCTATCTGGAGTAAAAGAAGTAATAGAAAAGGTTAGGGTTTTTAGGATCCATTAATTGAGAGTTAGGTAATGTTGTATAAAAGTACAAGGGGGGCTTCTCCAGAAATTCCATTTTCAGAAGTTTTATTAAGTGGATTGGCTCCAGATGGAGGTCTATATATCCCTATATCCCTTCCCTTTTATGATGTTGATCATATAGATACATTCAAGGATTTAAGTTATTCATCTCTAGCAAGTAAAGTTCTGTTTCCATTTGTAGAAGAAGAGATAGAAGAGAAAGAGTTTCAGAAATTAGTAGAGGATTCATATAGTATTTTCGAAGATGAAGAAGTAGTTAAATTAGTCTCACTTAGAGAAAATCTATCATTATTAGAGCTTTTTCATGGACCAACATTGGCTTTCAAGGATGTTGCTATGCAACTATTGGGAACTTTATTAAATCATTTCTCTGAAAAAAATAATTCAAAAATTGCTGTTCTAGGAGCCACATCTGGTGATACTGGATCTGCAGCTATTGCAGCTTGTTCAAGGTATAAGAATGTTGATATTTTTATTCTCTATCCTAATGGTATGGTCACTGATATTCAAAGAAAACAAATGACAACATCTGGTAGCTCCAATGTTCATGCTTTAGCTATAGATACAGATTTTGACGGCTGCCAGGAAATTGTGAAGGCATTATTCTTAGATAAAAATATAAACGATTCAAATACTAAATTAATTGCTGCTAATTCTATTAATTGGACGAGATGTATGACTCAGTGTGTGTATTTTTTTTGGGCTTATCTAAAATTGAAATATAAAGTTGATAAACCTACTTTTTCAATTCCTTCAGGTAACTTTGGCCATGCTTATGCAGGTTGGTTAGCTAAGAAAATGGGTTTACCAATAGAACGTTTATTAATAGCAACTAATAAGAATGATGTTCTTCATAAGATGCTGACAGAGAATGTCTATTCTAAAAGTCAAGTTCATAGGACTTTAGCTCCAAGCATGGACATATCTATTGCAAGTAATTTTGAAAGGCTTCTTTATAATTTATTTGATGATAATTCTAATAAAGTAAAGAATCTAATGAATTCATTTCCTGCAAGGGATGTTTCTTTACCAGATAAGGAATTAGCAACTCTTAGAAGTTTTTTTTCTAGTTATTCTTCTTCTGATTCCGAAATAATTGGTGAAATAAGATCAATATATCATTCAAATAATATTTTATTGGATCCGCACACTGCAACAGGTACAAGAACAGCTAATCAGATAAGCCGTACTGATGAGCATGTAGTATCTATGGCAACTGCTCATCCAGCAAAATTTATTGAAGCAATTAATCAATCTCTTCCAGGCCTTGCAATTGATGATGTTCATCAATTAAAAGGCATAGAAGAACAAAAGGAATCATTTATAACTATACCGAATGATTTAATTAAAGTTAGGGAATATATTAAAAACAATTTAAGTTAGTTCAAAAATGGAAACAGCATCACTTATCGAGCAATCTGCAGATCATAAGGAAAGAATCTCACTTATTAGGGGGTATCTTTGACTTAGATCTCAAATCAAAGAGATTAGAACAAATAAATATTATTTTATCAGAAGCTTCCGTTTGGGATGATCCTCAAAAGGCTCAAGAGTTAAATAAAGAAAGATCTACTTTAGAGAGAACCATTTTAGAGTTTGAATCATTGAATAATTCTATTGAGGATATAACGGAGCTATTAGCTATAGTCATTAAAGAGAATGATATAGATGCTATTAATGACATCTCAGTCGAGATGAGTCTCAATGAGAAAGCTCTTCATGAAGTGGAATTTAGAAGAATGTTCTCAAAGAAGATGGATCCAAATAATGCATTTCTAGATGTCCAGTCAGGATCTGGTGGCACAGAAGCCCAAGATTGGGCAGAAATGTTAATGAGAATGTATTTAAAATGGGGAGAGGCAAGAGGGTTTAAGACAGAATTATTAGAAGTATCTCATGGAGAAGTAGCTGGTATAAAGAGCGCTACAATAAAATTCGAAGGTGATTATGCGTTTGGATGGTTAAGAACGGAAACCGGTGTTCATAGATTGGTAAGAAAGTCTCCTTTTGACTCAGGTAGCAGACGTCATACTTCATTTGCATCTATTTTTATTTCTCCAGAGGTAGATGAAAATATTGAAATAGAAATTAATCAATCAGATTTACGTATTGATACCTATAGGGCTTCAGGAGCTGGAGGGCAGCATATTAATAAAACAGATTCTGCAGTAAGAATTACTCATGAGCTATCTGGAGTAGTAGTACAATGCCAGTCGCAAAGATCGCAACATCAGAATAAGGATAAAGCTATGCAACAATTAAGAGCAAAACTTTATGAGATAGAATTGCAGAAGCTTGATGAGGAGAAGCAATCTAGAGAAGATGAGAAATCAGATATAGGTTGGGGAAGTCAAATAAGATCTTATGTTTTAGATTCAGCAAGGATTAAAGATTTAAGGACAGGAGTAGAGAAGACAAATTGCAGAGCAGTATTGGACGGGGACTTAGATGAATTTATAGAAGCAAGCCTAAAGGCAAATATTTAGTTAAAGTATAGATTATGACAGAAGAAATATCAGAAAATGAGTTGATTGCCCTAAGAAGATCTAAATTAGCCCTTCTTAGAGAAGAAGGAACAGCATATCCAAATGACTATAAAAGAGATTCTTTATCAAAGGATTTACATGACAAATTTGGTTCAAAGACCAAAGATGAGTTAGAAAAAGAATCAACCTTAGTTAGAGTCGCTGGGAGAGTAATGTTGCAGAGAAAGATGGGTAAGGCAAGTTTTGTAACTTTACAAGATATGGATGGTCAAATACAAGCTTATATAAGGTCTAATGATTTACCTGAAGGAGAGTATGATAAATTTAAAACATGGGACCTGGGTGATTTAGTTGGCATTTCTGGAACGTTGTTCAAAACTAAAACTGGTGAATTAACAATATATGCTGACAAAGTAAGACTTTTAACAAAATCCTTAAAACCCCTTCCAGAAAAACATGCAGGACTTGTCGATACAGAGCAACGTTATAGGAAGCGCTACTTAGATTTATTAACTAATGAAGAAAGTCTAAAAAACTTTAAAACTCGAAGTAAGATAATAAGTGAAATTAGAAGATTTTTTGATGAACATGGCTATCTGGAAGTGGAAACGCCTATGATGCATCCAGTTTTAGGGGGAGCAGCTGCTAAGCCTTTTACTACTCATCACAATTCTTTAGATATGGATCTATACTTAAGGATAGCTCCAGAGCTATATTTAAAAAGATTAGTCATAGGAGGAATGGAAAAAGTATTTGAGATTAATAGAAATTTTAGAAATGAAGGCTTATCAACAAAACATAACCCTGAATTTACGATGCTCGAATATTATACTGCTTATGCTGATTTCAATGATCAAATGGAGTTTATTGAACTTCTTTTTAAATTCTTAGGTAAAAATATCTTCGGATCTTCAGTTTTAGAACTGAGTGGAAAAAAGTATGATTTCGAAAGGCCATTTAGACGAATATCCTTAATTAGTTCTATTTCTGAAAAGTTAGAAATCCTTGAATCAGATTTAAAAGATAGAAAGTTGATAGAAAAATTATCAAATGAGCTTTTAATTGAGAATGTGAAGGAATTATCAATAGGTCAGTTACAGTTTGAAATTTTCGAGAAAGTTGTAGAAGATCATCTTGATGAACCAACTTTCATTATTGGTTATCCAACTGATATATCTCCTCTTTCAAGAAAGTCAGATGAAGATCCTGATTTTGTTGACCGTTTTGAGTTATTCATAGGGGGTAAAGAAATAGCTAATGGATTTTCTGAGTTAAATGACCCTGAAGATCAAGCTGAAAGATTTAAAAAGCAAGTAGAGCAAAAAGTCTCTGGAGACGAGGAGGCTATGGAGTTTGATGCTGAGTATATAGAAGCGCTAGAATATGGTTTACCGCCATGCGCAGGAGTAGGTATTGGAATAGATAGATTGGTTATGTTATTTACGGGAGCATCTTCTATAAGAGATGTTTTACTTTTTCCTCAACTTAAATTAAAAGATTTATCTAAAACCTAAGCTAAAAGGTCCTTAACAGCTTCTTTTTCAGATAATAATTCATTAGTGGTAATATCAATTTTTTCTTGTGCAAAATTATTAATTTCCATTCCTTGGATAATTTCTACTTTCATATTTTTATTAGTCCTCAAAGGGTAGCCAAAAATTAACCCTTCTGGGACTCCATAACTTCCATCGCTAGGTATTGCAGCGCTAAAACAGTCATTTTCAGCAGTAGGGTTCTCGATTGCTTTGACTGTATCAATTGCGGCATTTGCAGCTGATGCTGCAGAAGAAGCTCCTCTAGCATCGATCACAGCTTTACCTCTTTGTTGCACTAAGGGAAGGTATTCGTTTTCTATCCAGTTAGAGTCATTAATGACCTTTGCTGCGCTAATTCCATTAATCTTTGCGTTATATGGATCTGGATACATTGTTGGGCTATGATTTCCCCATATAGTCATATTAGTTATTGAAGATATTTCAACTTTTGCTTTTGCAGCTAATTGAGCTTTAGCTCTATTGGCATCAAGAGCAGTCATGGCAAACCATTGTTGGGACGGGTTTTTAGAAATATTAGAACCTATTAAAGTATTGGTATTTGCAGGATTACCCACAACTAATATTTTAGCATTAGGTTTAGAAAATTTACCTATCGCAGCACCTTGGGTAGTGAAGATTCCTCCATTTATTTTTAATAAATCACTTCTTTCTTCTATTTTTTTTCCATC
>TARA_B110000014_G_scaffold69006_1_pt1 | contig 10716 bp, 9 predicted proteins | sample TARA_B110000014 | Tara Oceans TARA_B110000014 (sample SAMEA4396468) | marine metagenome | biome: Westerlies Biome; feature: [MES] marine water layer (ENVO:01000295) within the mesopelagic zone...; material: water (ENVO:00002006), including particulate matter (ENVO:01000060) such... | reverse complement strand
GATTTGTTCTAATGCACGATCATTTCTTCATTGTTGTGAGATTATTTGACGTGCGTAAGAAATTCCTTGAAGAATCTGTACAAAATGATTCATACAGATGGGTGATTTTTTCTGGTGTCTTTGCTGTTTACCTTGGATTCGGCATGGTAGCAATGTCGCTAGCCCCTCTTGTAGGAGAAATACGGTCAGATTTGAACCTGACCCGTGGGGAAATAGGAATTGCATTAGGGACATGGCAATTAATCTATATAGTCACATCTCCAATAGCAGGACGAGTAATAGATCGTTTAGGCGTTGGGTATTCAATGACGATTGGGGCCTCTCTGGTTTTTATAAGCGGGATCACACGTTCTTTTGCTAATGATTTAACGACTTTATGCATGGCAGTCGCTCTTTTCGGAATTGGAGGACCTTTAGTATCTGCTTGCGCTCCGACTGCAGTTGGTTTTTGGTTCACGAATGAAAGGGAAAGAAAGTTTGCAGTTGGTGCTTACACAGCTGCCCCCGCAGTTGGCAGTATTGCAGTTCTAGTTATGTCCAATTCACTTTTGATGCCTTTAACAAACTCCTGGCGTTGGACAATTGCAATTGAAACACTTGTAATCGCTTTTGCCTTGATTTTTTGGATATTTATAGCTGAATTTAAAATTGAAAAAGATCATATTGGAAAAAAAGATGGAAGCAAAACGATCCTAATTTGGAAATCTATAGTCGTTTCAAAAGAAATTAAAGTCATATTTCTTCTGGGGGTTACCGTATTCTTTTTATCTCATGGCTTGGGAGGATGGATGCCTGAAATCCTTAGAGAACACATTGGGTTTTCTTCAATGGCGGCATCAAACTGGACAGCAGCAAGTTTGGGAATAGGAATTCTCGTATCACTATTAATCCCTTCGCGAACACGAAGAGAAAACTTTTCTTCTATTCTCATTTGCATCCTTTTAGTAATTGTTATCTCTTTGGCCGCAATTATGTTCCTGCCGAGCTATATGACTCCGATATCAGTAATGATTGCTGGTTCTAGATCAGCATTAATACCTCTAGTAATTCTCGCCCTCATGGAATCACCTAAATTGAATGTAAAACAAATGGGAACAGCTTACGGCCTTTGGTTTGCTAGCGCGGAAATTGGTGGCGTCCTAGGGCCAGTATCAGCAGGAAGAATGGCTGATTCAACTTTTGGGTACGACGGAGTATTGTGGCTGATGATCGCAGTTTGTCTAATGATGATTCTTTTGGCTTACGCTTTGCGTATAAGAACAGATGAAAGCAACTGACATGTTCAAAAAAATAACCTGCAGAAATGACAAAGAAAAAAATTTGAATAAAGCGTACTCGGGATTCGAAGGAGAAATCGGACGCTTACACGCGACTTCCTCGCCAGCTTGGCCAAAAAGAAATGAGCCTCACGAAGACGCACCAAACATTCTCATAGTTCTATGTGATGACCTTGGTTTTTCAGATCTAGGTTCTTATGGTTCTGAGATTGAAACACCTAATTTGGATGCTCTAGCAGCCGAAGGTATTCGATATACAAATTTTCATGTGAATCCAATGTGTTCCCCAACACGCGCTTCATTACTGACTGGTTTAAATTCTCATTTAGCTGGATTAGCTACGGTCTGCCACGCAGATCCTGGTTTTCCTGGCTATGCAGCATCCATTCGAAGCGATACTGCAACTTTGGCTGAGATCCTTTCAGACAACGGATGGGCAACCCTCATGGTTGGCAAATGGCATTTAACACCAGATAACACTCTCTCAGAAGCTGGCCCAAAAAATTCTTGGCCTTGTCAACGCGGCTTTGATCGTTATTACGGGATACTTGATGGTTTTACAAACTTTCATCAACCGCATCGCTTATATGAAGACAATCATGTAGTGCAGGTTGACTCGTATCCAGAAAACTACTTTTTTACTGACGACCTAACAGATCATGCCCTGGACATGATAAAGGAAGTGAGGACAGGGCATCCAAAAAAACCGTGGTTTATGTATTTCTCTCATGGAGCTGTACATGCCCCTCTTCAAGCTCCTGAAAAAGACATAAGGAAATATGAAGGGATATATAACAGAGGATGGGACAAAATCAGAGCAGAGCGTTACGAACGCCAGATTTCATCTGGTTTGATCCCCGAGGGAACAGTTCTACCCCCGAGGAATAGAGAAAAAAACTATGCAGTAAGCCCATGGGATGAGTTAGGTGACATAGAAAAAGAGACTTTTGTCCGTTACCAAGAGATCTATGCAGCAATGGTTGACAACGTCGACCAGAATTTTGGAAGGCTACGACAAGAATTAGAAGCCATGGGAGAATGGGAAAACACCGTTGTTGTTTTCACTTCAGATAATGGAGCGAGCAGGGAGGGCTTAGATAATGGAACTTCGGCATATTTTAGAACCCTGATCAGCCAAGTTAGAGAGAATCCTCTTGATTCGATAGAAGCTGATAATTCGAGGTTGGACCTACTAGGGGGCCCACAAGCACTCGCTCATTATCCAAATGGATGGGCAATGGCTTCTAATACTCCATTCCGCTTGTATAAAACAAACACACATCAAGGTGGCCACCAAGTTCCCTTAATAATTTCAAAAGCCGATGGTTTGGACGACGCGGGATCAATCAGAAAGCAATATCAACATGTGACTGATCTCTTACCCACGATTCTTGAAATACTCGAAATTGATATACCAGAAGAACGAAAAGGTCAAAAGTTGGTACCACCTAGCGGTAGTAGCTTTCTTGAATCAATGAGTAATGAAGAAGCTGAAAGCACCCACACATTGCAGTATTACGAGCAAGAAGGGCATAGGGGCATTTATCGCGAAGGCTGGTCAGCAGCAACCTGTCATCAGAAACGAACTTCATTCGCAGAAGACAAATGGGAACTTTTTGACCTATCAACCGACCCGACAGAAACAAACGACCTGTCGGACACACACCCTGAAGTTTTAGCTGAATTAAAAGATATTTGGGAACAAGAAGCTTGGGCTAACCAGGTGTTTCCACTTGATGAAGGTACAGGTTTAAAAAATATCGTCCGTCCGAAATGGGAGGAAGAACTTGAACAAACTCAGTCTTTCTTGCCTGGCACACCGACGGTAGAAAGATACAGATCTCTCAAGTTGATAAATTTTCGTTCTTTTGAAATCATAATTTCACTCGATTATGAGAAAGGTGACGAAGGGGTGCTCGTGGCTCACGGGGATCAGGGAGGCGGCTACTCCATGTACATAGAAAACGGTGAGCTTCATCATGTCCATAATGGTTACGGGACGATGACAGATGTTCCTTGCGGGGAGCTAGCTGCAGGTGTATCAGAAATAAAATTGAAAGTCGAAGCATCAGGGGATTTGATGTGGAATGCAAAGGTATATGTAGATACTTCCATGGTTGCAGAGACTCCTGATCTCCCTGTGTTGACGGCAATGGCTCCATTTGAAGGAATAGATGTTGGGATTGACAGGAGATCACCAGTTTCATGGCCCTTGTATGAGCGGCACGGACCATTTCCTTACAAAGGAAGTTTAATTTCGGTTACTTATGTTCCTGGAGAACTAGCTCCTGATGCGGGAACAAGATGGATTGATTTGTTAAGAGATTCTGGAGTCAAATATGAGTAGCGAGCATCTTGAAATCAAAGATTTAGTAGATCCTAATCACACTGCCTTACTTTTGGTGGAGTGCCAAAATGGAGTCATAGGTGAAAACTCTAGTTTTCCAGCTCTTGCAGAAGCCTCTAAAAACATTATTGCTAATTTAGGAAAACTTGCACAAGCAGCACGAAATTCAAAAATAAAAGTAGTTCATGGACTAGCAATGATAAGAAATGATGATTGGGGTTCAAATAATAATGCTCGACTTTTTGGAGCCGCTCGTCGTTCACCCATAAAGCAGCTGCCAGACACCGAAGCAGTGGAGCCGATAAAAGAAGTAGGTTTCAATGTGGAATCAGATGTCCTCCTTCCTAGGTTCCATGGTTTATCACCCACGTCGGGAACCGAATTGGACGCTTTGCTGAGAAATGAAGGAATTTCCACGGTGGTTGTAAGTGGAGTTTCCTTAAACGTTGCTGTGCAAAATTGTGTTTTTGACCTAATAAATAATGCTTATCAAGTCGTAGTACCTATAGATGCTGTAGCAGGTGTGCCTCCCGAATACGGAAAAACTATTATCGAAAACACCCTTGCAGTTTTAGCAACATTGACTGATGTCGAATCATTAATAAAAGTTTGGTCTTAACTAAAATTTTCGATCCGGTTATCATCTAGTTTTGATTTTTTATAAACATTAACAAGAATAGAAAATCCGATTCCGACAAGAACACCTCTTTCCACGTGAGGCGAAAGAGTTAGCGTTGCTATAAAAGTAACCCAAGTTATAAGTCCTTCGGAAGTGGAGTCACGAATCGAAAATAATAGTTTTTTTGGCCGTATGAGACCCAATACTGCAGCGACAACTACAGCACCGAGGGTTGCTTCAGGTAGACGATCTAAAACATTAGCAAAAGGTAAGAAAACACAAACTACGATCCCAGTTACCAAACCCGACCACTTGCTTTGAGCACCGGAAAGCTTATTAAGAGATGATCTGCTAAATGAGCCTCCAACTGGCAAAGCTCCTGAAAATGCAGAAGCCACATTTGCTAATCCTTGACTAACAAATTCACGGTTAGCGCTCCATCGCTGATTCTCTTGAGAAGCAAATATTCTTGAGATTGAAGCCGGTTCAGCAAAACCAATAAGAGCAATCACGATTCCCGATAAGAAAAGCTCATCTACGGAACCCCAAGGCAACCCGAATCCAAGATCAGGTATCCCTGTAGGTATTTCGCCTACAACAGGGCCTTTGTAATCACTCAAGTGGCTATAAATAGATCCAGCAACAAGTACAAGAAGTGCGCCGGGAAAAAGCTTGTGTATATATTTACCCACAATTATGAGAAAAATAGTCACTCCAGAGATCAGCAAGGATTCGATTTCCCAATTTTCAAAATCACTTAAAGACCTATAGGCACGATTTAAGGTTCCATTTGCATTAATCTCATTTCCTATTGTTTTAGGGATCTGAGAAGCAATAATTAGTATTACGGCCGCCGAAGTGAAACCTGTTACTACAGGTGCATTCATGAGGTAAACAAGGTTACCCAATCTGAGAAATCCAAATATGAGTCGTGAAATTCCAACTATTAAAGCCAGCAAGGCTGCAAGTTCTACATAATGTGTTGTACCTGCATCAGCTAGCCCACTCAAGGCACCCAGAGTTAGAAGGCTTGTGAGCGCGACAGGTCCTGTTTGCAAATAAGGAGACGAAGCTACAAAGGCTGCAAAAATAGGAGGTAAAGCCGACGCAAAAAGACCAATCTCTGGTGGCAGGCCAGCGAGTTCTGCATAAGCCATCGACTGAGGAATCAGCAGCAAAGCGACACTTATCCCAGCTAAAACATCTCCAAATATTATGCGATCAGCATTTCTTAGTTTCTGGGTTGTTGAATATCGCATTCAAAAACCATATGTCCTAAAAGTCTAAATACGCATCCATTAGCTTTAAGTTTCTTCTCTTAACTGCAAGTAGTGTCAAGCATGTGAATAATTTGGATCCATGGGTTTCGAGAAATGATATAGAAACTGACGATATTCCAATACTTCCTGCGGCAACTATGATTCTTGTAGACAATCGTCCAGACCTTAAGGTTTTGATGCTTCTAAGAAATAACAATTCCGGTTTTGTAGCAAGTCATACAATTTTTCCTGGTGGCGCAATCGAACACGACGACAGAAGCTATAAGTGGAATGACCTTGTTTCAGGTCTAACGAACGAAGAAGCAGATGCACAGCTGCGAACTGATGAAGCAAGATCTTATTGGATTGCGGCGATTAGAGAAACTATTGAAGAGGTCGGCGTAGTGGTTGGATGTCATGAAGATGAGTTGCTGTCATATCGAAAGTTTCTAGAAGATGGGGAATCAAATTTTTCACAAATTATTTCGCAAAGTCAACTTTCTTTAGAACTGTCAGGAATTAAACCGATAAGTAGATGGATTACTCCGAAGGGAGGACCTAGGCGGTACGACACCTACTTTTTTGTAGCACAGTCTCCCAGTCTTGTTACTCCTCAAGTTGATGGCAAAGAGGCTGTTGAAGCTTTCTGGATCAGCCCATCAGATGCTCTCCAGAAATGGGAATCAGGCGAACTGACCATGATAAGCCCCACACTTGCGACACTTCAGCAGTTGCAAACATATACAAATGCAGATGAGATTTTTTTAGCACTTGAGTCGAAACCTTTACCGGAAAATATCAGAATTGTTGATGAGTCAAAAGCTCTTCCATTATTTCCGAATGATAAGAACTACAGCGCTTCTTATACATGGTCAGCTTTAGGTTGGACTTGGCTCCCAAAGAAGGATCAATAGAATGGTATTTGTTTTAGAGGTTTCGACTATTCAAATTAGAGAAAACGAAAAGGATTAGAAATTTGAGTATGAATATCACGGGGAATGAAGCGAGCTATAGACGATTAATAGACTCCGTTGCTCCGGTGGTTATCTTTTTACTGCTTAACAGATTCGCCAGTCTTGGTTGGGCTGTGGGTGGCGCTACCGTTTGGGGAATTCAGATAACCGTAAGACGTAGCCGCCGAGGAGAAGCGGTGGGGAAGTTTTTACCTTTACTAATTGTCTATTTGTTAGTAAGAGGTCTGATTGGAATAATCACTGATTCTGAGGATGTCTATTTTGGTATTGGAATAGCTACAAAGGCTGCGATCGGTTTGGGACTTATAGTAACTGTGCTCCTCAAGCGTTCTTTTTTGAGCCAGATTATCCCTGCTGTTCTTCCCTTTAAGAAAGAGACAATCAAGCACAAGGTATTTTCTAGAGTGATGTCCCAGATGACAGTCTTATTAGGGTTTTATCAAATTCTTACTTCTATTTGGGATGTCTGGTTATACAGACATACATCTGTAGACGGCTATGTAGTGATCAGAACTTTAGTTGGTTTTCCAGCAGGCTTTATCGCGAGTCTCATTGCTCTTTTGTATATAGATCGGTCTTTAAGAAAAGCTGATGGCTTTGAAGGACTTGTTGATCTACTAGAAATTGAAGAAAAAAAATAAGGTTAAAACTCTAGTTCTCTTCGAGGACTATATGAGCTTCACGAAGACCATAGACAAAAGAATTTGGCATCTCGACTGGGGGATTGTTTTTATCAAGCGACAAACTTTTAAACCGCTCTAAAAATTCCTCAAAGAAAATTTTTATTTCCAATCTTGCCAGAGACGCACCTAAACAAAAATGAGTTCCATGACCGAAAGACAGATGGTGATTTGGGTTTCTGTCAACTTTTAGATTCTCGGGATCATCAAAATGATTTGAATCTCTATTAGCAGATGAGTACATAAGTACAACTTGGTCACCTTTTTTAATGAGTGTGTCATTTATCGTGACATTTTCGGTAGCTACGCGACACATATTATGAATAGGGGTAACGAACCGTATAAATTCCTCAACTGCTATTGAGATATCGTCTAATTGTCGTAGATCGCTCCAAGCGATTTCATTTTCGGCAAGCTCCACCAAAGTTCTCGCAATCACAGTGCGAGTTGTTTCCGCACCGCCATCAAGCATTAATAAACAATCAGAAATTATCTGGTCTAAACCAAATGGGTGGTCGTTTAATCCTTTTATTTCTGTGTCAACCCATTTAGACATCACATCATCGGCGGGGCATTCTTTTTTACTTTCATAAAGATGGCTACAAGCATCAGCGAACTCAAAAACAGCCGTAATACCTTCATCGTTCATATATCCAGGCCCACCCCCTAAAGCAATTGACCTTTCAGACCATTCTGCAAGTTTGGGCCACATGTCGTTTGGAAAACCAAGGAAAAGACCGATCATCTGGGCAGGAAGTGGGGCGGCCAATTCAGAAATAACCTCGGCTCTTCCCGTTTTAGCAACATTATCTAATAACCCCTTAACAGTTTCTCGAATATGTTCTTCCCAAGTGAGCACTGCCTTTGGAGTGAAACGACGTGATACCAAATTTCGACGCACGACGTGGTGCGGGTCGTCAAGTCCTATTATCGATGGATCTGCTGGAATGTTAGGCCGGTAACCACCCTTCTTCGTATCTGAAGAAATAAACCTTTTTTTATCCCGTTCTATCGAGACAATATCGTCATAACGAGAGACTCCCCATAATTCATTTGTTTCATCCCAAAAAATGGGTTCATTATTACGCATCCAAGCAAATATCTCGTAAGGAGAGTTGACGTAAAATTCTCCATCAAGAAGATTTATTTCAGGCCTATCAACAAAGGTCATATTTTGATCGTATTTCAAATAGTCGTGTTTGTCGCATCACGAAATCTTGCAAAGTAGTTTCGGAGTGTTAGAAATATGTAAAGCTTTAGAGGGGTTTCACAATTGGTTGAGTACGAAGAATTTTCAATGTTGAGAGAAAATGCTACTGAGGCAGGAATTTCATGGAAAGGAATGCCGAAAGTTGAGCGGAAATTCTTCACGAGTTCTGAAGGTTTTTCGATTAGTGGAATTTTTTGGGGCGAACAGCCTCCTCAATTAGTGTTTCTACATGGTGGAGCGCAAAATGCTCATACGTGGGACACAGTTGCTTTGGCACTCGATACGCCACTATTAGCATTAGACCTTCCTGGTCATGGCCATTCAGACTGGAGACCTAAGTGTGACTACACACCTTTTGTTCTTGCAGATCAAGTGGCTGAGGCAATGCAACACTGGGCTCCAGAAACTGAAGCAGTTGTAGGGATGTCACTAGGTGGATTAACTGCTTTATGCATAGCGGCAGACCATCCACAATTGGTGAAAAGGCTTGGAATTGTCGATGTCACACCAGGCACAGATCAGGCAAAAGCTGAACCAATAATAAATTTTGTTTCAGGACCGGAAGTTTTTGAAAGTTTTGAAGAAATTCTAAAAAGAACTATTGAACACAATCCAAATAGATCAGAAACTTCCTTGAGACGTGGGGTTCTTCATAACGCCCATGAAATAGAAGATGGTAAATGGTCGTGGCGGTATGACATAGGCAGAGCATGGAAAAATGAAGATAATGAAAATGCTTCAAAAACAATTGATTTTTCAGAATTGTGGAACAAGGTAGCTGGGATTAAGTCTCCAGTGCATTTGTGGTTAGGTGGCGCCTGGAGCGTTGTAGGAGATGAAGATGTTGAGAAGATGAAAAGCTTCCAACAGGAGATGGTTGTAAAAAAAGTGAAAGGAGCGGGGCACAGTATACAAGGAGACAAACCTCTAGAACTTAAAGAACTCATACGAGATTTACTCCGTTCAAAAATAGTTAATTAACTATCAATAAATTTTAAATCTTCTGGCTCGTCTACATCAAAACTAAGTTTTGGATCGAATAATTGACGATACGGAAGTCCAAGACGTTGCGCTTCTAACGTATGGGTGGCAAATGAATTTGGACCATATGAGAAACGAAAACCTTCACCGGTAGGTACTACTAAAACCGGCGTTCCATCGCCTTTATGGTCTTGAACGATAGTGACTCCTTCGAATTCTGAACACTTTTGTAAATCGTCTGCGTTAGGAAGATCGGCATGAGCGATTATTACTTTAGAGAAACCAGCTTTCTCAAGGGTAAGGACACCTTCTTCTATGGCAGTATTTAAACCTGGTTTTCTAACTTTTATCACTGAAACATTTTTTGATTCAGCCCATGAAGCAACTTCATCATCGTCACAAACCACCCATATAGATAAAGAACCTGATGAATTGATCACGGTTTCTGCCATTCGCTGCATAAGACTGAAACGTTCAGACTTGCTGAGACTTTCCGAGAGTCTTTCCTTGGCATCATGGAAAGATTTGATTGGAATTAAGACAGCAGTTGTTTTATTCATCCGTTGGAGTCTATGAAAGTTGCACACCTATTAATCCCATAATGTGTTTAACAGTTTCGTAATCAGCTAAATTTTGGAAAATATGAGAAAAGCTCTTATTGGTAAGTCGCCTAATTTACGTATGGAACAGTCTTATTGGGAAGCCGGGTATGAAATAGTTGCAGGGTTAGATGAAGTTGGAAAGGGAGCTTGGGCGGGACCTCTGACGATTGTTGCACTGGTACCAAACCGTAATTGTCGGATAAATGGGGTTAGAGACTCCAAAATGCTCAAAGAAGCAGAACGTGAAAAATTATTCGACCGTATAGATCAATGGTCAGAAGATTGGTCATTGGGTCATGCCAGTAATGAAGAATGTGATGAACTGGGCATGTCAATGGCTCAAAGAATAGCGGCAAGAAGAGCTATCGATGGACTAACTAAAAGACCGCATCGGCTTTTACTAGATGGAGCTTGGGATTTTGTTGGAGATGGCAGGTCGGAGACTATTGTTCGGGGTGATCAAATAAGTCTTTCCATCGCAGCAGCTTCGGTGATGGCGAAAGTTAGCCGTGATCGAATAATGAAAGAAGCTGACATGCTCTATCCAGGTTATGATTTTCCCCAAAACAAAGGATATCCGAGTCCAAAACATCGCTCAGCTCTCGAAAGCAAGGGAGCTACTTTTTTCCACCGAAGGAGTTGGGGTTTTATGAAAAATATTCCACCGACAGGTGCTCCCTATATAAAAAAATTTGAAGCCCAATCAAAAATTTTTGAACACTAAGTAGTTGATCGTTGAGACATTGGTTACCTTTTGGCTATGAATC
>TARA_B110000014_G_scaffold41971_1_pt1 | contig 10718 bp, 6 predicted proteins | sample TARA_B110000014 | Tara Oceans TARA_B110000014 (sample SAMEA4396468) | marine metagenome | biome: Westerlies Biome; feature: [MES] marine water layer (ENVO:01000295) within the mesopelagic zone...; material: water (ENVO:00002006), including particulate matter (ENVO:01000060) such... | reverse complement strand
GCTGGATCAAATTTATCTTTTAAATCTCCAGGTAAAAGTCTCTCCCAGGCACCTTTAGTTGGAAAAGGTCCTGGAGCAACCGCATTTAATCTTATATTGTACTTAGCCCATTCTACTGCTAATGATCTTGTCATAGCCAATACGCCTGCTTTAGCGCAAGCAGAAGGAACAACATAACCTGAACCTGTCCATGCATATGTGGTTACTATATTTAATACTTTAGCATTAATTTTTTCTTTAATCCATTTTTTCCCAAGAGTTAATGTAAAATTTACTGTACCCTTTAAAACAATATCAATTATAGCATCAAAAGCTCTTGTTGATAATCTTTCAGTAGGGCTAATAAAATTTCCTGCAGCATTATTAACTAAACAATCAACCTTTCCAAATTCATCAAATGATTTTTTTATAACATTTTCTACTTCATCTATTTTTCTAACATCACATGCTATAGGTAAAATTTTTCCTTTTTTTGGTTTGTTTATTTCTTTAGCTACCTTGATAAGTAAATCTTCTCTCCTACTTGTAATAATAACATTAGCTCCTAAATCATAAAAATATTCCACCATAGATTTACCTAATCCTGAACCTCCTCCCGTTACTATAATTGTATTATTTTTTAAACTATTTTCTTTAAGCATTCCTTTCATAAGTATATTTAAATTGATGAAACATTCATATTTCTATTATTTTTTTTTACTAAACCTTGTAAAACCCTTCCTGGTCCACATTCAATATAAGAATTAATATTATCATTTATCATATTATTTACTGTTTGAGTCCAAAGTACAGGTGATGATAGCTGGTTTATTAAATTATTTTTTATTTTATCTATATCTATATGTTTAGAAGCATCAAAATTCTGATATATAGGTTTAGTAGGAGATTTGAAATTAGCATTCATAACTGCATCTTCTAATTCCATTTTTGCAGAATTCATAAACTTAGAATGAAAAGCACCTCCAACAGAAAGAGGTATTGCTTTTGCACCATTTTCTTTAAAAATTTCACAAGCTTTATTTATAGAATTCACAGAACCTGATATTACAATTTGACCAGGGCAATTATAATTTGCAGGAACTACATCTGTTATTTCACTACAAATATTATCAACAGCCCTATCATCCAAACCTAATATTGCAGCCATTGTAGTATCATTTACTTTACAAGCTTTCTGCATTGCTCTTGCTCTAACTAAAACCAGTTCTAAGCCTTCCTCAAACGATAAACTTTCAGCACAAGTAATTGCAGAAAATTCACCAAGAGAATGTCCTGCTAGTGCATCAAAGTCTTTAATTTTATTTATTTTAAATAATACATAAGAATGAATAAATATAGCTGGTTGTGTTATATCAGTTTTTTTTAATTCATCAACAGTACCATTAAACATGATGTCTGTAATATCATACCCTAAAACATTATTGGATAAATTAAATATGTTTTTTGCAAGTGAACTAGACTCATACAAGTCTTTACCCATACCAACTTGTTGAGAACCTTGACCAGGAAATAAAATAGCCTTCATAAGAGTGATTTTATTTTAAAAATACTTAAATAAGTTAATCATTAATAAAACGATCACTTGTTTCTTTATTAGGAACAAAACACGTTTTAGATTTACCAAACCAATCATATCTATATTTTGAAATTATATTATAAATTTTATCTAAAATAGAATATGGAATTAATTTAAGAAATAAAAAAAATTTTAAATACCCACCTAATAAGTAAATTATCTGAAATACTGCTTTAGATTTAATATATATTTTATCATCAGTATATAAAATGATAGTTTTTCCATGAAGATTTTTATCTATTTTATCATTCAATATTTTTTTTGAAAATGAGGAGTTTAGAGACGAAAAATAAAATTTTTTATTCTTATCTAGTTTTAAAATTATTTTAACAATTGGATTGCATAAATTACAAAACCCATCAAATAATATTATTTTTTTATTTATTTTAATATTTGAACCCATCCTTTAATTAGCTTCTCTCTATTTTCTTTATCTAAAATATCAAAAATTACATCAGCTGTATAATAATATGTACCGCTTGGCAATTCATTTCCATTTAAATCTTTTCCGTCCCAATTAATATAAATACCATTTTCTACATCTTCTAAAGAATTATATGAAAATAGCTTACTACCGTTTCTATCAAAAACATTAAAAATAATACTTTTCAAAAATCTAGGACATTTATTATAATCAAAATTTACTATTGAGCCATCAGAATAAAATGGAGTAAAAAAATCATTTTTACCATCTTTATTTGGTGTAAAAACATTTGGCAATTCATAAAATGGACAATTATCTCTATAAATTGTATCGGAAGGAATGCTTTCATTTTCAGATCTATCAAGAGCAGTAATAAAATAAGCACCTTTAAGATTAGTAAGTCCTTGATGTAAAAAATACTCATCTGTTACTGATGCAATTTTTTCAAAATTATTAATCCCATCATCTGAAAAATAAATATTAAATGTTTTTGTGTCTTCAGAGCATTCATTATTATCTGAATCCCACTCTATTCTATTCGAAAAATCTTTTAGACTACAAGATTTTCCATCAAAATAACTTTCACAATTAAACTCGTCAGAAATTTTAAATCCTAAAGGAGGACATGGTGCTATAAGATCATTTGTTTGAGCACAAATTTTTTGTGATTTATTTAAAATTTTATAACCATTGTCTAATGTTTTAGGCAATGAGTCGTTCTCATATGATCCGGAAGTAATTATATAGTAGCAGTAAAGTAAATTTTCATTTAACTCTATTTCTTCAAACGATCCATTATCAGAAAAATTAAACCCATCTTCTATAACATTTACAGAATCAATTAATACAAATTCATTAGTTGTATAACCAAAAACATTATTTCTATAAATATAATGAATAGGAAAATCTTTAGAACTATTTGACCAAGGAACATTAAATTTCCAGCTTAAGTCTATACTCAATTGTTTAGGTTGTAAGTCAAGTCTTACTGATGATGCTTGTGATGAATTATCTATCGAATTTTCTTGAGAGTCAAATACTTCAACCTGATAGTTATATGTGTTATTTAGAGTATTTGCAATATCATCAATAAAAAAAGTATCCAATATTAATGTAGGATATTCATATATATTCTCATTTGATTTCATCCCATCAAATCTTGAAATCTTATATTTATAAGGTCTAGGAAATAATATAGTATCCAAAGTTAAAGGAGGATACCAAATAATTTTAATCAAACCATTTTCTATAGATGTATTTTCAATACTTACATTATTAATAACAGGGGCGTTAGCTTCTATTAATACACAAACTTCTTCTGATACATAACTTATACCCCCTTCAGGCAATGGAAATTCTGCTACTAATCTATAACAATATTTAGACCCTGGAGCAAGTCCTTTATCTTCATTTGAATCAATATAATTAACAATACTACCATCAACTTCACCAACTAATTCATATCCTGACCCTTCAGGGATTCCTACTTCACAATTATCAGGAGTAAATTCATAACTACCTATTCTTCTCCAAATTTGCATTTTTGATGCATTCTCACAAGAATATAAATCCCAATTCAGTGATGCTTTTCTTCCAACTAAAGGGTTTACAACTAATCCACTTGGAGCAGGTGGAACTATTTGAATTTGCCATGTCATAAATTCTACAAGGTTAGGGCCATAATTAGGTCTATCACTTATTTTAAATTGAACATCATAAGGTCTCTCTCTAACGTGATCACAATTTGTTTGCCATTCAAAAAATAGTTGAGTTGGAGATTTAGTAAAAGAAGCTGGTTGAGGATTATATATAGCAGGTGAAGATAAAAATTCAAAAGGACCACCAAAAGCTTCAATTTTTACATCATTGTTATCAGGATCATAACCTATAATAGTATCTATAACTAAAGTTCCAGCATCTACACATATAGGATCCATAATTTCTAATATAGGTCTATCATTATCAGCGTCCTGAATAAGGACTTGCATATCTCTAGTTACATGACCTAATTTATACCAAGTATCACCAACCTTTCTCCATTCAATAACTCTAAAAGCAAAATTATATTCTCCCTCTGTTCCAGGAGCATCCCATACTAAATCTCCTATAACTGAATCTAAAGTAAAAGTTGGGGGCCCAAGTCCTGCTTCATTTCCTTTTGCATATTCACTATAAAATTCTTCAGCATTAGGAAATCGATAATTTGTAACCTCATACTCATTTTCTTGCATTGGTATTACAAGTTCATAAGATAAGCTATCTCCATCAGGATCAAATGCTCCAGGATTATGAATATACCTAACATTCATAATTCCATTGTCAATCGGTGGAATCAAAAGTATTGGAGTATTGTTTTGTCCAAAAAAAGGATCAATTAATATTTCAGTTTCAATAAAAAAAGGAGTGTCTACAGAATTATCCATATTTAGAATACCATTATTCCTATTCTGTTCATAATAACTAACTATATATCTACCTGGAGCTTGAAAGGTATGTGTTATAGTGAATAAATTAAGAGCTACTTGATTATCTAAAAGTATTTTTTGACTAGTTAAAGCTACCTCATCTAAAACCTCAATAATATTTCCATCTCCAAAATTAAACTTTCCTCCACCAAACTCTACTTCAGATCCAGTATCTGTATAACCAATTATTGTAAATTCATAAGTTAAGCTAGTTGTTGATATTCTTTTGGCTATAATCTCTCCAGCTCTTATGTGAGTAGCATAAACTTTGTCTGATATAATAAAAAAAAATATTGCAAATAAAATAGTATTCTTAATCATACTTAAATTTAGTTATAATCAATGTTTTCCTTATTATGAAACGTTAAATTGATATTAAATATTATTATAATTCTTTTATTAAAAGCATATAAACTGGAAGATGATCACTATAACCATTTAAAAAACTTCCACCAGCAAAACTTCTAAATGGATAGCCCTTAAATCTACCTGATTGATTATAAAGATATTTTTTACTATAAATTTTAGATTTATAATAAGAATATGTAGAAAAATCTTTGGTTATAAAAGAGCTAGAAATAATTATTTGATCAAATAAATTCCAATTATCTCTATATGCTAATGTTCCTACACCCTCCTTGTGCATATTTTCCATTGGATTATATAATTCCATTTTGCTTAATTTATCTTTTTCTCTTTTAGTTCCAAGTATTTCTTTTATACTTTCATTATTTGGATCATCATTAAAATCACCCATAGTAATAATTTTAGCTTTTTTATTTATTAATAGAATAGAATCTATGATATTTCTATTTAATTCAGCTGCTTTATTCCTAAAAGGCCTTGATCTTAATTCACCTCCAGATCTTGAAGGCCAATGATTTACAATAATATAAATAGTTTCACCATCAAGCTCTCCTTCTACAACTAATTGATCTCTTGTAAAATCTTGCCTTCCTCTTTCATTATCATAAATATTTAAGAATGTACTATTCGAATTAATAACTTTAAATATATTTTTCTTATATATCAAAGCAACATCAATGCCTCTCTCATCTGGAGAATCAAAATGGGAAATTCCATAATTACCATTTAATAAATCATTCGAATTAATAAGATCACTAATTACTTCTTTATTTTCAACTTCACATAGCCCCACAATTGAAGGTAATGTTTTTGTTTCTTCATATCCAATTTCAGAAATAACTCTAGCTACATTATTTAATTTTTTATAATATACCTCAGAAGTCCACTTATCTTTTCCATTAGGTGTTCTAGAATCATCATAAGTTTTAGGATTATCTATCGTATCAAATAAATTTTCTACATTATAAAAAGCTACAGTATGTATTTTATATTTTTTTTCTTGAGAAAATAAATCAGTATTTAATAATAAAAATATGGAAAAAATTAAAAAATATTTATTCATAAAATTAAAGCTAAAACTATGTAACAAAAATAATTATTTATTTAAATAAATAATATTAAATTCGAATTACCAATGCGTAAAATAACATCAATTTTTTTATTCGTACTACTAATTAATAATGCTTTTTCTCAAGAAATTAAAGGGTTAGTGTTAGATGGTACTAGTAGTGATCCAATAGAGGGGGTTTCAATTATCTTTTCTGATAAAAAATCAACTAAATCAAATGAAAATGGCGAGTTTATAATTTTAAATTCAAATACAAAAAAAATTGTACTAAATAAATCTGGATATTTAGAAAAAACATACAATATTAAAGACTTAGATATTTCTAATAAAATCACAATTATACTAGAAAAAAATTCTATTGATTCTGATATAGAATCAGGTATAATTTCTCTTACTGAATTTGATTTAAATGATGATAGTAATAATAGTGACTTTGCTTCAGGGCTCTTAAGTTCATATAATGATATCTTTCAAAGTATTGCTGCTTATCAATTCGGTCCTGCAAGGTTTAGACTAAGAGGGTATGATTCAAGAAATAATAAAGTACTCATGAATGGTGTTGAAATGAATAAAATGTATGATGGAAGACCACAATGGAGTAACTGGGGAGGCTTAAATGATGTCTTAAGAAATAGAGAGTATTCTAATGGACTGCAAGTCGCAAATACAAATTTTGGAGGAATAAATGGATCTACAAATTTTATTTTAAGAGCTTCTCTATATCAAAAAGGATTAAAGGTTTCTTATTCTCAAACTAATACAAGCTATACTAACAGAATAATTGGAACATATTCATCTGGGATAAATAATGGATGGGCTTATACCCTATCTGCAAGTAGAAGATGGGCAGAAGAAGGTCATTTTGAAGGAACCTTTTATGATGCAAATTCTTTTTTTATTTCACTTGAAAAAATAATAAATGACTATCATAGTTTAAATTTTGTTTCTCTTTTTGCACAAAACCGAAGAGGAAAATCTTCTCCAAATACACAAGAAGTATACGACTTAAAATCACCTAATTATAATTCATATTGGGGTTGGCAAGATGGAGTAAAAAGAAACTCAAGAATTAAAAGCATTAGCGAACCAATGTTCTTAATTACACATTATTGGAAAATAAATGAAAATGCTAATGTGGAATCAAGTGTTTTTTATCAATTTGGAAAAATTGGAAATAGTAGATTAAATTATTCTAATGGACCAAACCCTGACCCTACATATTACAGAAAGTTACCTAGTTATTATAAACAAAATTTTTCTGAAAGACCTGAATTAAGTGATTACTCAAATCAAAAGTTTTCAAATCTATCTAATTACTATCAGATGGATTGGAATTTTATCTATCAATCAAATATGCTTAATTCAGATAATAATAAAAGTGTTTATCTATTGTATGAAGATAGAATTGATGATGAAATCATCCAATTTAATTCTGTATTAGATTATAATATAAATGAGAAACTAGATATAAAAATTGGTTTAAATGCTAAAAAACTTACTTCTAAAAATTTTGCCTCAATTATAGATATGCTTGGAGGAGATTACTATGTTGATGTTGATAGTTATAGAACTGGAGACCAATCTCAAAGTAATTTAAACAACCCTAATAGAGTAGTATATAAGGGAGATAAATTCAAATATAATTTTTCGATAGCATCTGAAAATATTAATGCTTACTCTTTAATTAATTATACAAATGGAAAATTTAACTTTTTTTTAAGTCCAAAAATTAATTATCATTCAATACAAAGAAATGGGATATACAAAAATGGTATGTATCCTGAAAATTCATATGGAAAAGGATTAAAACAAACTTTTTTAACAAGTAATCTTAAATTAGGATTAGAATATAAATTAACAGGAAGACATATATTCAATATAAATGGAGCATATATTTCTAGACCACCAACAATCAGAAATTCTTTTTCTAACTCTAGAGAAAATCACAATTTTGTTGATAATTTAAGTGAAGAGAGTATTAGATCTATAGAAGGAACTTATAACTTAAATGTATATCCATTTAAAGTCAAACTTTCGGGATATTATACAGAATTTAAAAATATGACTGAGATATCATTCTTTTTTGCTCAAGGCTTATCAGGACTTGAAGAAAGTTCTGATTTTGTTTCAGAGATTATGAATGGTTCAAATAGAAATCATTATGGTTTAGAATTTGGAATAGAATCACAATTAACTTCAACTATAAAAGCTACCTCAGCAGTAGCATATGGTGAATATGTTTATAGTAATAATCCTAATCTTTATTTAACTTCTGATGATATAAATGGAGTTGCAAATTATGGAACTACATATATTAAAAATTATAAAGTACCCGGAACACCACAAAGAGCTTATTCTATTGGATTGGAACATAGAGATCCAAAATATTGGTGGATTAGTGCAAATGCTAATTATTTAACAAATAATTATATAGATGTGTCTCCAATTTTAAGAACTGAAAATTTTTATAATAATCCAGATGATCCAGATGGCTTTCCATTTCCAGAAGCTACTATTGAAGATGCTAGAAGATTATTAAAACAAGAGAAGTTTAACGATCTATATTTAATTAACTTATTTGGTGGAAAATCATGGAAAATTAATGATTACTATATAGGGCTAGTATTAAGTTGTAATAATATACTTGATAATAGATATAAGACTGGAGGTTACGAACAATCAAGAAATGCAAACTTCAGATTGTTAAAACAGGATGTTGATAGTGGATCAAGAATTTTTGGTCCAAGGTACTGGTATGGATACGGAAGGACCTACTACTTAAATATTTATTTTAGATTTTAAATAATAATTATGAAATATTATAATGTATTACTTTTATTAATTTTCTCTTTAGGATGTGTACAAGATGATGAATTTTCTATTCCTGATTTAGTTTGTGATGACCCTAATTTACCAGAAACAAAAACTGTAAAAGAAATTAAATCAGCATCTGGTTCAAATCCTAAAAAATATGAAAATGAAGATGTTATTATTGGATATGTTGTTTCTTCAGATGAAGGAGGAAATATATATAAGAACATTTCTTTTCAAGATCTTAATGGTAATGGATTTAATATTTCTCTTGATAAATACGATAATTATACCGCTTTTGAACCAGGAAGAAAAGTATATATAAAACTTCAAAATTTATATACTCAAATTGATTTTGGTGCTTTAGAAATTGGTGAATTATATAATGACACTCAAATAGGTAGAATACCAGAAGTCTTAATAAGAGATTATTTAGTAAGAAGTTGTGAAGTTATTGATGAAGAGAATCTTATTAATAAAATATCTCTTGCTGATATATCAGATAAATATCTTCATACGCTTGTTGAATTTGAAAACGTTCAATTTAAAGATACTGAAGTAGGTGAAAATTATTATAGTGAAAATAATGATCTTGGAGGTGCAACTAATAGAATTATAGTTGATGGACTTGGTTATGAACTTATAGTAAGAACTAGTGGATATTCTGATTTTGCTAACAATCCTTTACCCATCGGAAATGGTAAAATAAGAGGAATTCTTACAAGATACTTTGATGACTATCAATTATTTATTAGAACTGAAAAAGATATTGATATGGGATCAGAGAGAACATCCATAAATAGATTAGGAATTGATGCTCTAAAAAGTAAATCTGATGGATTAATAACTGACAATTATTATATCGAAGGTATTGTAACATTATCTCCTAAAAATGGAAATATAACTGGTCGAAATATAATAATGCAAGATGAAACAGGAGGTATAGTCGTAAGGTTTAATAATACTGTTAGTTCAGGAGTTAAAGAAGGAAATAAACTTAAAATTCTTGTCAAAGGTTCTGAACTTGGGTCTTTTGCAGGTATTGCGCAACTATCAGAAATTAATTTTTCTGGAAAAATAGATGGTGAAAACATAGTTGAAACAACTGATGAAAATGCTGCTTTACCTAATCCCATAAACGTGAGTATATCTGATCTTAAATCAGCTGATTACCAATCTCAACTAGTGAATATAAATGATATTCAATTTACTACAGATGATGTTAACAAATCTGTTTCTGGAACTAGAGAAATTACAGACTGCGAAAATGTTTTTTCTGTTTACACTAGAAGTTTCTCAACATTCTCAGAAAATAAAACCCCTGAAGGTTTAGGTTCAATTACAGGTATTGCATCTGCGTATTATGATGAAAAGCAATTATTACTAAGAAATACAAATGATTTCTCTAATATGACTAAGAGTAGATGTGCAGAACCTGAACCTATATTTTATGAAAATTTTGAGTCAATATCTAATACTGGATATGATATATGGGTAAGCCTAAATGATTGGTATAATATTAGTGAATCAGGGGGAGTAGAGAAATGGGAAGCAAGAGAATATTCAAATAATAAATATGCTCAAATATCTGCATACAATACTGATGAATCAACTATGGTAGTATGGTTAGTAACCAGTGAGATTGATATGGATAATTCAACTGGAGAAAAACTTTCCTTTCAAACAAAAGATGGTTACAATAATGGAGAAGCATTAGAGGTATTTATTTCAACAAATTTTTCTGGAAATAATTTATCTAGTGCAAGCTGGACAAAAATAGATGCTAGTATAGCGAGTGGTTCTTCATCGGGCTATGGTAGTGCTTTTACAGAGTCTGGATCTATAGACTTATCATCTTACAATGGAAAAATCAGAATTGGTTTTAAATATTCAGGTGGAGATCCATCAAAAACTACTACTTATCAAGTTGATGAAATAAAAGTTGTTGGAAATTAAATATCAACAAATAATCTATTATTTATTGATATTCTAAATAAATTTTATTTG
>TARA_B110000014_G_scaffold117993_1_pt1 | contig 10769 bp, 11 predicted proteins | sample TARA_B110000014 | Tara Oceans TARA_B110000014 (sample SAMEA4396468) | marine metagenome | biome: Westerlies Biome; feature: [MES] marine water layer (ENVO:01000295) within the mesopelagic zone...; material: water (ENVO:00002006), including particulate matter (ENVO:01000060) such... | reverse complement strand
GGTTTCCTTTCTCTTTCCCTTCTTGTTCATCTGACAGCAAGCCTCCCGGTTGCGATTCCAAAAATGGAAGGCCAGCTAATGGGAATAAACTATGGTTTCGAAAAAATCCGTTTTATTAACCCTGTCCTAGCGGGTGCGCGAATAAGAGCTCAAAGCAAAATATCTTCAGTAGAACTGAAAGAACCAACTGCTGTGAATATAACTAGAACTATCACCGTGGAAATAGAAGGGCAAAACAAGCCTGCCATGGTAGCTGAATGGATAACACGATCAGTCTTTGCTTAAAACGTAGTTAATCGATCTGATAAAAATCTCATGGAAATAGAAAGTTTCAGCCCTGACATAAGTGAAGAAGACTTGAATTTACTAAAAAAGCGTCTTTTGAATACTCGTTGGCCGCACACAATTGGTGAAGATGATTGGAAATACGGTGTCCCAAACAAGTGGCTGCGCGAAATGATTCACTATTGGGCAAATACATGGAGTTGGGAAAAAGTAGTTCAAGAAATGCGTCGTTATGAGCACTTTAAAGTTGAAATAGAAGGAATAAGTATCCATTTTCTTAGATCAAAGGGAACTAAAAGCAATTCAATTCCAATCATCTTAACCCATGGATGGCCATGGACTTTTTGGGATTTTCGTGAGGTAATAACTCCACTCTCATCTCCTAAAGAAAAAGGATCCCCGTCGTTTGACGTAATTGTGCCTTCACTCCCCGGTTTTGGATTCTCTACGCCACTAACAAAGGCCGGAGTAGATGTCCCAACCGTTGCATATCTTTGGAACAAACTGATGACTGAAGTGCTTGGATATGAAAGTTATGCAGCACATGGCGGAGACTGGGGGTCTCTTATAACTGCGCATCTGGGTCATGCATATAGCGACAACGTCATTGGTGTCCATCTCGGGTTACCTGTTGTACCTGGGCTCATAAGGAGTGAAATATCTGATCACTATTGGGATCCGAAAGAAAAAGATTTGAGAGACAGAGCGGACGAAGCAGCACCATCATTAAAAAGTCATCTTGCAGTCCATACAAATGACCCCCATACTTTAGCTCACGCTTTAATTGACTCTCCGGCAGGTACAGCCGCTTGGCTCTGGGAACGAAGGCATAATTGGAGTGACAACAACGGTGATATTGAGTCAGTTTTTTCGCGGGAAGACTTGTGCACCAACGCATCTTTGTATTGGTGCACAGGGGCAATAACTTCATCACTAAGAATGTATTTTGAGCACTTTAATAAACCTTGGCCACTAGCTCACGGTCGTCAACCAGTAATTGAATCTCCAACTGCTTACGCGATTTTTCCCAAAGACGTAGTGGCGCTCCCAAAAAAAATAGTTGAGGAAAAAACAAATCTTTTACGATGGACAGTAATGCCCGCAGGTGGACACTTTAGTGCAGCCGAGCAACCATCCTTACTAGTAAATGACATCCAGGAAACTTTTTCGCAACTTTATAATAAGTAGGTTTTTTACCTATTTGATTTTTATGTGCATCTCTTCCAGAGGGAGCAAAAAGAAACTAGGTTCGTGAGCCGGATCTGATAAAGGTTTAGCGAATTCAAACCATTCGCTACGTTGCAGCAAAGCTGTAAATGAACTCTTTAATTCTTGACGAGCAAGGGAAGCCCCGGGGCAAAAATGTGCACCAAATCCAAAAGCTAAATGTCCGCCGTTATCTTTTCGTGTGATATCGAATTTTTCCGGATTCTCAAATTGTTCTGGGTCCCGATTAGCTGCTCCGTATCGGACCGAAACCATAGAACCAGAAGGAATTGTGGTACCACAAACCTCGGTATCTTCAGTGGTCATACGTGCCAAGCCTTGAACAGGGCTCCAAAATCGCAAAGCTTCCTCTATAAAGTTTTCGATAAGCTCAGGATTGCTTCTAAGCATTTTTTGCGTCTCTGGGTATTCAATTAATAACCAAATACCGTGCGCCAATGCACTAGTCGTAGTTTCAAAACCCCCAGTAATTAACTGATGCATCAAGTTTTGCAATTCAGCGATTGTGAGTGGTTCCTCACCCTCTTCGTGTGAATTCACCAATGCCGAAATTAAATCATCTGAAGGGTTTTGACGCCTCTTTTCAAACTCTTGTGCAAAATGTCTTTGAGCTTCCAGCTCTATTTCTGCTACTTCTCTAATCTCTTCTTCTGTAAGTAGTCGCATTGAGGGAGCAAGCATCGCGTCTGCCCACTTTTTAAATGTGTAAATCTGACTTCTGTCAAGCCCCAATTGTTCAGTAATGATTATTCCCGGGAGAGGCATAGCGAATTCATTTACAAATTCACATTCTCCCGAATCGACGAATGCGTCGATTAGAGAGTTCGCTACAGCATCAATATTCGGTGCCATTGCCGCTACTCTTCTTGGAGTGAAAACGCGATTTATAAGCTTGCGATAGTGGGTATGCACAGGTGGATCTGTGCGTTGCAAAGTCAGTACGTGTCCCCATCCTTCTTTGCTAAGAATTTCTTGATGGAGGCGAAGTTTTTCTGCTTGATGTCCTGAAGCTGCTCGAACGGTGCTGGAAAAAATTTCATGTGTCAATAAAGCTTCCTTTGAAGCTTCATAGTTGACCATAAGCCAAACTCCTGTTTCAGATACCCTATGCACGGGGCAACTTTCATGTAATTCGGCTATGAAATCCCAAGGTTCACTCTGAACCTTATGGTCCATAAAATTTGTTGCTACGGGACATTTATGATCTAACAAAGAAGGCGTTTCGTCGTGTTCGGTTTCTTCAACTGTCATAAAGTTAGGTTACGCAATCTAGATACAGAAGTCGACTTGAAGCCGATGTAAGGTTAAGCCATGGGGAGAATGAGTGAAAAAGTTGCTGTCATAACAGGTGGTGCAAATGGTCTTGGAAGAGCTACAGCTTTACGATTTGCTCAAGAAGGGGCAAAGGGAATAGTTATTGCGGACATGCTCGAAGAGTCAGGATTAGAAACTGTAAAGATGGTTCAAAATGCTGGTGGGAAAGCAACTTATGTGAGTCTTGATGCCGTTAACCGCCTCGAGAATCAAGAAATGATCGATGTTGCTTTAGCAGAATTTGGTTCAGTTGATGTTCTTGTAACTGCCGCTGGGGTTACACATCAAGATTATCTTTCGGGTGATCGAGAAGCCGAAGTAAAAATGGCAGTAAAGCGCGCTCAAGAAATAGAAAATCCTGTACAAGCATTCATAGATGGAAGCCTTGAAGAATGGCAAAAAGTTTTGGATGTGAACTTGACAGGAACCTATTTCGCACTTCAGTCAGCTGCCGCAGTTATGGCCGAACAGAATAAAGGAGGTTCAATAATTACTCTCGCATCAATTGCCGCAAAACATCCAGATGCGGGACCGACTCCGTATGTTGTTTCAAAAGCTGGAGTTTGGATGCTTACTAAAAAAGCCGCTCGTGAACTTGCTCCTGCCAACATTAGGGTTAATGCGATTGGACCAGGTTTTATTGAAACCCACATGACTACCATTTTTGAAATCGCACCTCCTGAAAGAGTCGAAGAAGCGCTTAAGAGCGTTCCGATGGGTCGAAGAGGTCTTCCAGTTGAAGTAGCAAATACTGCTCTTTTCCTTGCATCTGACGAGTCGTCATATATGACCGGAGAAATCCTTCACCCAGACGGTGGCTATTTCACGGAGTAAATTTTTAACTAGCTAACGATTGTCACAGTTCCTGTTGAACCGTCTACCGTAATAGTAGAGCCATCTCTTATACGATCAGTTGCATCAGCCACTGACACGGCGCAAGGGATTCCTAGCTCTCTACTTACAATCGCTGCATGGCTGGCAACTGCTCCAACGTTTACAACCACTGCCGAGGCTGTCATAAATAATGGGGTCCATGCTGGATCAGTTGTGGGGGCGATCATGACATCACCTGGTTGAAGCGATGAAGCATCATTAGGATTTAAAATTACCCTTGCTGTGCCGGTAGCGATACCTGGGGAACCGGCGCTACCCTGCAACACTTCTCCTACTTCTGCAGGATCAGATTTGCTTAAACCTCTCTTAGGCCATTCAGAAATAGGTGGTATGCCAACTCTTCCATCAACTATGTAAGGCGGTTCAACTTCATGCAAATACGCAAAATCTTTATCTCTTTCTAAAATTGTATCTCTCATTGAAATAGGGTCAGCAATAAAATCATCAAGCTCTGATTCGGTAACCATAAACAATTGCTGAGGGTCATCAATCGCGCCCACCGTCACCATTCTTGTACCTAGTTCCATCATTGCTAGCTTTGCTTCATGAACTGATCGAATAGCAGCATTTTTACCCATTTCCCTATACCCAAAGAAAAGAGCAGCCGATTTTATTGCTGCAGCAAGACTAGCGTGCGTTTCTTCATCATCTTTTACGAGATCTAATACTTCTGCAGTGAGTTTTTCTCGTGTTTCTGCTGACTTTATAGAAGCTAAATGAGGTGATTTATCGTCTTCTTGGAAACGTAATCTCTCCAACATCCCAAGTGCTAATTCCGGCTTTGTCGCCCAGGAATGGGACCTCATATCCCATTCGTTAGGTCCACGATGGCCACACTCTTCTATCAGTTCTTCCCAATGAGTAACAAAACTTTTAGCATCGTTGGAGGTTAAAGATTTTATTTTTTCTAAAGCTCCATCACTGCCATCATCAAAAATAGTTGTGAGTTCTTCTGAGTTTCGAATGATTCTGCTCAAATCCCACATACGGAATGAAGCGCCCGCAGACTCAACGTCTCCAACTGCAGACATAAGCTTCACGGCATCATCAGAACGTCCAATTCCATCACAAATAGCCTGCACCGCACCCGGCCCAAGCGAACAGGCTAATGCTGCTACACAAGATGGCACCCAAACGTATTCAAGTAGCTCAACCATTTCGCGTGCATATCTAACTAGCTCTTCATTAGATGACTCACTGTGATTTGGGCGATTTTTCACAGCTTCTCGAGCTACTTTGGATCTTTCTTCCATCATTGGGTAATCATCAGCGCTCATTACCCAGGCCATACTCTCAGCCACCAGTTCCTCAGCTTCTTCTTTAATATCTTCAGGGTGTTCTTCATACTCGGGGACATCGGAACGTTCACCAAAATACGCTAAATTTATTGCTTCTGGAGTGGCTCCAGGCATTCGAACTCCGAAAACCCAAGTCATTGAGAGACAGTTATAGAAATATCCTCCCCAAAGTCCAAAAGTGCTACGTGCTTCATGGGGAAATTCATCCAAATCAAAAACTCCATACTCTACGTATCCGCCAGCAACCCCCGGGCAGCAACCTTTCTCCCAAGCCAAGGTCCAACCAAGTGGACTCCATGGATCTGGACCTACTTCATCTGCGTTTCCGCGTGTGTAATAACGAAATCTTTCATTAAATGGGCTATCTGTAATCCAGCTTTCCATTTGAACTTCCTTTATTCTGATATTTTTAGGCTCAACTATTTCTATTTAATAAGTTCATGAAAAACTATCACTAGAAAGGAGATTGTACATATGGCGCGTATAGAAATTCCTGAAGGCGAAGGACACGAGGTCAGTAGGGTCTGGTCGATAGCGCCCCACATGGGTAAAGGGGTGCATGCTTTAAGTAAAGCTGTTTACGAAGAGAGTGGTCTACCTGTCCGTGAACGTGAAGCCGCTAGGATGCGGATCGCGCAATTAAACTCGTGCGATATATGACTGAATACGAGAGCTGCATCGGCGATGGAGCAAGGATTTGATGAAGATCACTACCATTCAGTTCACTTATATGAAGAGAATCAATCTTTTACAATTCGTGAAAAATTAGCAATCGAATACGCTGAGTGTTTTGCTCTTGATCATAAATCTATTAATGACGAGTTTTTTATTCGCTTAAAAGAACATTTCAGTGAAGAAGAAATTCTGGAGCTAACTGTCACAATAGGTTTTTGCGTTGGGATGGGGCGGGCATTAACTGTTTTGGATGTGGCACAGGACTTTGACATTAATTGGAGTCGTGAGCCGAAGAAACAAACCTAGAACTATGTCATATTCGCACGTAGAAAGAGCTAATGATCTAGAGCCTTCTGATGGTCATCGAATTTTGCGTGAAGAATGCCCTCTTCATTATGAAGAAAATTTTGATCCACCTTTTTACGTTGTTAGCAGACATGATGATGTCCTTGGAATTTTAAAATCTCCAGAACTGTGGGGCAATTCAGATGGTCCTGGTGTTTTTTATCAAAAAGGCGGTGTTTTAGGATCAACTGACGATCCTGATCACGCTCGTCAACGTCGAGTACTTAGAGAAGTTTTTCTTCCTTCAAAGATGCGTCTCCTTGAAAAAAGACTTAGAACAATCTGTAACGACCTCTGGGAAACTTTCGAAAAGCCCGGAGAAGGAGATTTTGTGGAACTTTTCGCATTTCCTTTTCCCGCACTCGCAATAGCTGAAATTCTTGGTGTTAATCCGAATGATCGAGAAAAATTCCATAGATGGGCTGACGATATTGTTGCCGGTCTAGGGGGTGGTGATCTCAAGCTTGTTGATAAAGCTAACCAGGAGCTATGGGCCTATATCGACGATCTTGTTGAAACGAGACTCATGTTAATAAATCAAGGTGATCAACTCCCTGAGGATGCTATTTCAACAATGACAATTGCCTTTTCAAAAGGGGATCTTTCAAGAAGAGAAATTCAACGTTTAGGGCACCAACTTCTTGTTGCCGGACACGAAACGACTGCGAGCCTTCTCGCTCTTATGGTTTACCGACTTTCCTCACAACCAGAATTACTCGAAAGTCTAAAAAATAAGCCGCATTTGATTGAAACTGCCGTCGAAGAATTTCTCCGTTTCGACTCACCGGTTCAAGGGTTGTTTAGAACTAATTCAGAAACTTGTCCAGTTCGAGACTCGATGATTCCTACAGGAACAAAGCTCCAAGCTATGTTTGCTTCTGCCAATCGAGATCCGGAAATGTGGAATGATCCTGACTCAATTAGGTTTGACCGCGATCCAGGACTTGCTAGACAACATCTTGCTTTCGGGTGGGGCGTTCACTATTGCATAGGAGCTCCTCTAGCACGATTAGAAGCTCGTTTAGCCCTAGAGAAAATTGTTACATCAAATACAACATTTAAAGTTTTGGAAGATCCCCCTATGACTCCACCATTTATTCTTCGTGGATTTACGGAACTTAGAGTCAAATGGAATTAAAACTATTCCAACAATTCCGGTCGCGCCGAAGCTAAATACTCTATATCGAAAGCTGAGGGAAGTTTCTGTGTAGACGCTGCTCCATCTACAACTATGGTTTGACCCGAAATATAACCAGATTCTTCTGAAGCTAAAAAAAGAGCTGCATTTGCTATATCCTCGACACTTCCCATTCTTCCCAAAGGTGTTTGAAGGCGTGCTGCCTCAATCACCAATTGATTTTGAAAAATTCCTTCTGTCATTGGGGTCTCAATTAAATGAGCAGCAATGCAATTGACTCTCACTTGGTCTGGCCCATATTCTAGAGCTGCAATTTCAGTCAAATATTCAAGTCCACGTTTACATGCAGCATAAACAGGATGCCCTGTAGAAGGGTTGTGAGCCGTCAAAGATGAAGTTGATATGATCGATCCACCGCCACTCGATGCCATAGCGTTTCCAAAATGCTGAATTACCTGCATAGCGGCTATCAACTGAACTTCAACCATGGGTCGAACATGGTCAGGGGTTAGTTCGCGGATCCTTTTCGATTCTTGATAGCCCGCATAATTTACTACTACGTCAATTGTTCCTTCTTCTTCCATAATTGAGTTCACAAGATTAATTACTTGTTCATCTTCAACTACGTCACACCCAAAACCTTTTCCACCAAATTCTTGCCCTACCTGTTCGGCTAGTTCTGCGCGCCTGCCCACCACTATGACTTTGGCTCCTTGATCCGCAAAAAGTTTAATGGTGGCTCTACCAAAACCTGTGGCGCCACCTATTACAACACTTACTTTATTTTCTAGTCTCTGCTTTGTTGAATCCATGGGTCTTGAGCGTAACCTCTCTAGCGTGAACACACTAAAAAAATTTCAACTTGATAATAAAGCCGCAGTTGTTACAGGCTCCGGGCAAGGTATTGGTCGTGGTATTGCTCTGGCATTAGCTGATGTTGGAGCAAAGCTCGTAATAAATGCTCGAAGAGAAAGTGACGTGTCTGAAACGGCCCAAATGGTTCGTGATCTAGGTAGCGAAGCAATTGAAGTAGTCGGAGATATAAGGGAAATAGGATCTGAAACTATAGGTGATGCCTGTGTTGATGCTTTTGGAAGTCTAGATATTTGGGTGAATAACGTAGGTGGTACTGATGAAAAACGTAATCGAACTCTCCTTGACACTCCAGATGAAATCTTTTCAAGCCAACTTGATTTAAATCTAACTACTGCGTTTCAGGGGTCAAAAGCTGCAGCTAATCGAATGCCTGAAGGAGGATGTATCATAAATATTTCTTCGGGTGCCGGCATGAGAGGATCTGCCTTCACTGGCCCTTATGCAGCTGCAAAAGCCGGGATGCTGAATATGACAGAAACATTTGCTCTAGAACTAGCAGAAAGAAACATTCGTGTTAACGCTGTTTCACCAGGGCCGGTAATAACTGAGGCCTATCAAGAAATGGTGGATGTGAACGAAGAAAAAGCAAGACAAATTGCTGCATCAATACCTCTGGGACGCCTAGGGGTTCCCGATGACATTGCTACTGCAGTGGTTTTTTTATCTTCAGATGCGTCATCATGGATAACGGGCCAAAATATATTAGTTTCGGGTGGTAGAACACATCGAACCGTTCAATATCAAGACAAAAAATCATCTTAAAACTAATCGTGAAAACTAGGAGAAAAAATGACACCTTTAGAAACTGTAGAAGCATTTATATCATCGCTTGAAAAAAGAGATATAGATTCTGCTATCTCGCTTCTTGATGAGGAGTGTGAATACGACAATGTCCCTATGGGAAAGGTCTTTGGAGCAAAAGCTGTTAAAGAAATGTTAGGACCCATGATTGAAAATTGTTCAAATGTTGATTGGCCTACACACCGTGCCTCCAGTACTGGGAATTTGGTTTTTAATGAACGTTTAGACAGATTTGAAATGGGTGGTAATTGGATCGAGATTCCAGTTTGTGGAGTCTGGGAAGTTGTGAATGGCAAAATTACGCTTTGGCGAGATTATTTTGATCTTGCAACTTACAGGGATCAACTTTCCAAGTGAACGATAGAGAATCTGATAGGCCTCAACTTGTAGCAATTGACGTAGATGGGACTCTTGCTAGGTCTGATGGTTCTCTCTCGGAAAAAACGTGTGAAACAATTGCGAAAGCAAGGTCAGCAAACATAAAGATAGTGGTTGCTACTGGAAGACCTTTGATAGTTGCATTTGATTGTGTCGAAAAGTTAGGTGAAGTTGACTTTGTTGTGTGTTCAAACGGAGCGATGACAGTTCAGTTGCCAAGTGAAGAGATACTTGAAGATATATTTCTCCCCCCTGAATTGCCTGAGAGTCTTGTAAAAAGTCTTCGTGAGAAAATACCTGGTGTCGCTTTTGCTTATGAATTTCAACGTGGAGTTAAAGCGCAATATGGTCTCGCTGAACGTTTACCATCTGGAGTCCCAATTGGAGAACCTATAGATGATGTATTGAATCTTGATGCTAGACCTGTTAGGAAAATTCTTGCTTGGCATGATGACTATGAAATTCCAACTCTCGGTCGACTAATCAGTGAAGTGGTTGGAAATAATGTAGAAATTTCTAGCTCAGGTTTAGATTTTTTTGAGTTTGGAACAATTGGTGTCAATAAAGCAACTGCACTCGAAAAACTCACCAAGCATTTAAAAATTGATTCTACGAAAACTTGGGCTTTCGGCGATGAACAAAATGATATTGAAATGCTCAAATGGGCAGGTTGTGGCTATGCAATGTCAAATGCTGAACCTTCGGTGAAAGAGGCAGCTGATTTTATTGCTCCTTCCAATGACGAAGACGGAGTCGCCGTGACACTTGAGAGTATTTTTTAGAAAAAATTTGAATAAACGCGAAACAGCCCGGCCATTAATGGCCGGGCTGTTTTACTTTGTTAAGTAATTAAACTATTCGCCACCTTCAGTAAGAGTGACGCTCTTTGGTTGCCAACCGCTTCCAAAGGTTTGAATGCCCTTACCTTTCAAAAGGTCTAGAGCAGCCTCAACGTAATCGTTTGTATAAGCACCTGAATCAGGAGCTGCTTGAAGATCACCAGAAGATGTAGCTACATCTACTGTCTGCGCCCAAGCGTCAGAGTTGATCATTCCTGCACCGTCTGGTGATGGCCAAATCAAATTATTAATCTCATTCATCTGCCATGCTTGATGCGATGTTCCTAGTGCTGAACCATTATCTAGCACTGCATTTACACAGTCGTCAGCGTTGTCACGACAGTGCGCCCAACCTTCAAGAGATCCAGCTACAAACCGAGTAGTTATATCCCTGTAAGCGGGGTCTGCTGCCAGACGCTCGCCGCTGGCCCAGATTGCATCCTGAAGCATCGCTGTTCCTACATCATTCCAGTCAATTACTGCTAGATCTGACGCTTCGTAAAGACGACCAGTTGCTGGGTTCTTAGCTTCAAGAACCATAGCGTACTCGTTGTAAATCATTGCTTGAGCTGCATCTATTTCTCTATTCAACAAAGCCATCATGTCGAAGCTTTGGCCTATCATTTCGTAGGATCCGTCTTCTACACCAGCATCTCTAAGGCCTGCAACGAGTTCGAACTCGTTGCCCCAACCCCAGTT
>TARA_B110000014_G_scaffold108809_1_pt1 | contig 10778 bp, 12 predicted proteins | sample TARA_B110000014 | Tara Oceans TARA_B110000014 (sample SAMEA4396468) | marine metagenome | biome: Westerlies Biome; feature: [MES] marine water layer (ENVO:01000295) within the mesopelagic zone...; material: water (ENVO:00002006), including particulate matter (ENVO:01000060) such... | reverse complement strand
ATGAAACTAATGAGATTGTATCCTGATAGCAAGTTAAATAAAATTTATACAGAAAGAATTCAAGCATATCAAAGTAGAATAAAGGCATTAAGAAGCACACGTAATGGTAATATTGAGCCTGTTATAGATCCTAACGCAAGTCCAGAAGAACAGAGAAAATCCCTTACACGTGCACAACCAAACACGCAATCTGATGGTGATATGGAAGATTTAATTCTAAGAGAAAAACCAGACGTAAAATGGATTGAAGTTATTGGTCTGGATGATGCTAAAAATGCATTGCGTGAATCTATAGTTTATCCAAGTAAAAGACCAGACTTGTTTCCATTGGGTTGGCCAAGAGGCATGTTATTGTATGGTCCACCAGGTACAGGGAAAACAATGCTTGCTGCTGCAACTGCAAATGAATTAGATGGATACTTCATTAATGTAGACGCAGCATCTATGATGAGCAAGTGGCTTGGTGAAGCAGAGAAAAATGTTTCAAAGCTTTTTTCAATGGCACGTGGATACTGTCAAAGAGAAGGTAAACCTGTAATTCTTTTCATTGATGAGGTTGATTCCTTACTTGGAGATAGAAACAGTGAGGTTGGCGGTGAAATTAGAGCCAAAAATCAATTTTTGTCTGAAATGGATGGAGTAAATGGTAAGGGGAAAGAATTAATGATGTATGTAATTGGTGCTACAAATAAGCCTTGGAGTCTTGATAGTCCATTTCTTAGAAGATTCCAAAAGCGGATTTATGTGTCCTTACCATCTACCGAAGCAAGGGAAAATTTATTTGAACTTTATACCTCTCCATTACAAAAAAATGCAAGAGTTAGTTCATCGAGTCTGGCAAAACACTTTGATGGTTATAGCGCAAGTGACATTAAAGATGTATGTCAGGGAGCACAACTTCAAGTGGTAAATGAACTCTTCAAATCACCAAGTTTTTCAGAACTAGTTGAAGGCCAAGCAGCATCACAACCAAGAGAAATTACCATGACTGATTTCCGTGATATAAAACAAAAAAGAAAGCCAAGTGTTTCCTCAGAAATGGTTCGTGCATATCATAAATGGAGTGAACAGTTTGGTGCACTCTAAGAATCATTACAAAAAATAGGAGAATTATCATTTCCAGATTATTATAATTTGTTAAAAATTAGATTACTATAAAATAACTAGAATGTAAAACTCTATCACTTGGTACCTAAGAGGAACTTTTTGCATGTGCATATAGGAACTAGACACTGTTCATTTTTGTCAATATGTTCATCTATCAAGTGGTTACATGCAGTATTTTGACAAATTTTTCTATTTATCTCTCTGGTGATAATTCTTTGTGCAATATTATTTGCATCCTCTTTTGAGTATCCTTTTTTATCAATGTAATAATGTACAATCTGATTCCAAAGTTTATCAGTCTGAATCATTATCTTTCAATTTAGATAGTTGATTAAATCTTTTTAATTCATATGCATGTTGAACAGAATAGTTTTTTAATTTTGCATTAGTCTTTATGCTTTCAGCTTCCTGTAATCTGATTCCTTGTGCAGCTAAGAACGCATCATCAGTCTTTCCAAGTGCTTCAAACGCTTTTGATTTTTCAAATGGTATATTTGAAAATTTTTGTGTCACATATTGAACCTTATCATAGTAAGTAATCGCATCATTATATCTTTGAAGATAATTGTATGTTATTGCTAAATTCATTAGTGAATCTACATTTTTTGCATCTATACTTAGTATCTTTTTATACACAAAAATAGCTTCATCATGCCTTCCAGTTTTATTTAGTGCAATACCTTTTCCAACAAGTACATCAACTTCGTCTTGATTTTTTTTTAGTATTTCTTCACAACATTTCAAAACTTCCTCATGATTATCTAGTTTTTCATTTGCAAACATTTTATTTTTTAATGCAAAGTCATTAGTTTTGTCAATTTCAAGCATTTTATCAGCAGCTTGTATAGCATCTTTATATCCACCAACTATGTTGTATGCAGTGCTAATATTTTGTAGTGCAATCTTATTTTTAGAATCTTTTACTAATAATTTTTGGCAGTATGTTATAATCTCATCAAATTTTTTTTCATCAAATAGTTTTTTGATATGCAAATATGGTTCCTGTTCAACAAGTCCTGTCATCTGACCTCATCTAGCCAACTATCTGAAAGTCTTTGATTACTTTGGTCTAAATTTTCTTCAATTTTATATCTCCAACCTGCTAATTCATTTTTTTTGATTATTTCTCCTGTTTTATATGAGCAAAACACCCGCATTATACTACAAATCAATCAGATGCGCATTAAAAAATTATAGGTCTCAATAGAATAATATTCAGGCTTGAAATGTAGATCGTTTACACCAAATATTCATCATGCATATGATATTTGAATATATTTTACACATGTCACTAATGACAAGTTTTTCATTTTCTCAACTTGGTTGATATTTGTAAGCCTTGTCTTTAAAAAAGACTGTTTAATTGGTATGATGATAAGTTTGGATATTCTACACATAGCTGAGGAAAATTTTCTTATTACATTTGGTATTGTTTTTGGAATTGGATTCTTACAAGGTGCAATACTTGCAAGAGGTATAAGAAAAAAGTTTCCTAAACTAAAAAAATATGCAAAAGGCATATCTTTAATTTTATTAATTTTATTTGTAATTAATGCCTCAGGAAATATTTCAAAATTTGCAGAGCCATCAAAAATCTCAGTAACTGGATTTGAAGTTCCTCATACACCGGAAGGTGCATTCATAATGATAATTGATTTGTTAGGATTAAACGCAGGTGTAATCGCAGTAATTGGAATTTTTATATCTATATCATTAATTCTAATTCTTAAATTTGCTGATATTAACCAGCTGGCAAGATATTTTATTTTTACAATTAGTGTTACAGTCCTAATAGTATCTATGCTTGGAAAATTTACCGATTACGTACCAACAGTTTTCCAAATTATTCTTTATTCCATATATCAGTCTGGACTAACAATCGGAATATTTCTGATCATGAGAAGAAAGATTGGCGATCCGCTAGAGAATTTAGAGTGAACTTTCCATGCATTTAGGCAATTCACCGTTATGTTTATGCTTAAAATCCTCAAGCAACATGTCACTAATTTTTTCATGTCTTTCACAATCTGCATAACAGAATCTTTTTGCCTTTGATGTGCATTCATCAGACAATTTTTCAGTTAACGTAGTTCTGATATCATCTGAACTTCCAATATAGTACATTTTCATTGATGCATGCATTCGAAATACTCCTGGTTTATTAGATGCATTTTTTACTTGTTCTGAATTAAACTCTAACCATTCTGACCAAATAAGTTCTGACAGGTTTAGCATTTTCTTGATCAAAGTAGAGTTTTTAGTCCAGCGCATCTATTACGAATTGTTACTTCTGTTACACCAGATGCATTTGATATGTCTCTTTGGGTTGTATTTCCACCATCAGAAATACATGAAAGATAAAGTGCTGCTGCTGCAAGACCCATTGGATCCTTTCCTGCAACCATTCCAATTTTTCTGGCCTTCTTTAGTAATTTTATTGCCTTTCTTTTCGTTTTTTCACCTAGACCGGTGCGACTGGCAATTCTTGCAATATCATTTATTGGGTCAGCCACCGGCATCTTGAGTTCAAGTTCCCTAAAGATCATTCTATAACATCTTGCAACATTTTTTCTTTTAATATTCATGCCATCAGCAACGTCATCAAGTGTTCTTGGTGTTCCAGTATCTCTACAAGCTGCATACACACATGCTGCCACCACTCCATGAATGGATCTCCCTTTGACTAATTTCCTTTCGTTCGCCTTTCTATAGATATACGCAGCTTTCTCAAACACTGTATCGGTCAATGATAATTTGTCTTTGAGCTTACTCATCTCATTCAAGGCTTGTCTAAGGTTTCGCTCTAACGAGGAATTTGCCTGTGAACGACTATCCCATGTTCTTAACCTATCAATTGATTTCTTCATAGAGGATGATAACGGTTTTCCTGTCGCATCTTTGTTTGCGGTGCCAATAATAGTTGATAACCCCATATCATGTATTGTGATTGATGTACCAGCACCAACTCTGCTTTTATCTACACCATCATTTACAAAAGATCTCCACTCACGTCCATTAGATTCCCTATTTTCTGAACTAACTATGCCACACATATTACATACAAGCTCACCAGAGGTTTCATCCAGCACTAAAGATGATTTGTTACATGCTGGACACCGTTGTAAGTTAGACGAATTCACGGATTTACGGTGTAATTTTTAGCTTTATACACCTTTTCCACATTTCAACGGGTGAACTGTATGTTATACGCCTGCAGATTACATTATACATTTTTAGAATTAGTATATAATTTGCATTCATGTTTTGACTTTTGTCGACAATTCTTTTTTATCAGAGCAGTTACTAGACAAACTATTGATTAAGAAAAAACTGCCAAAAGTAATTGGTGTTGAAATTCTCAAGAAAAATGGTATTGATGTTGATAAGTTAATCAGGTTGCTTGTAACTAATGCATCAGTAGAATTTACTGCATATTATTATTTTACAAATCTTCGTATGCATTGCACTGGAATAAAAGGTGAGGGAATAAAAGGAATAATTGAGGATGCACGTTTGGAAGATCTAAGTCATTTTGAATCTTGTATTGAGAGGATTTTTCAACTAGGTGGGAGATTACCAGATGATGCGCAATCTTTCATCAAAATGTCTGGGTGTGAATTTTTACAACTACCAAGTAATCCAACTGATTTAAAATCAATTTTAGAAAAATGTCTGAAAGCCGAACAAGGTGCAATTGTCAATTGGAACAAAGTGTGTAAAATGACATATAACAAAGATCCTGCAACTTATGACATAGCAAAAGACATACTCATGGAAGAAATTGAACATGAGAGTTGGTTTTTGGAATTGTTATATGAAAGACCATCAGGTCATATGCGAAGGAAATTCTCTGGTGAGAGACCTCACACTCAAAAACATTCAAGATCACTTGGGTAGTTTTTATTTTTTAAGATTATTTGCATAATACAATAGAATCTGTATTAACTGATGTTTATTGATTAACATCTAGAAGACAGTAAGCATATTTTACTTTTTTAATAGTAGGATACATGATACTGTCAGGATCTTTGCTATGTTTAAGACCAATACCATGGCCTAATTCATGTGTCATTATGGTCTCAACTGTATCTACATGAAATAGTTGAAAGTTTCCATCACAGCCATACCCACCGAGTGCCACTTCGATCACGCCCTTTCCAAGATTTGCATGACCTAGTACATTTTCTCCGATATCTCTTACCACCCATGTAACCCATAAGTTTGCATCTATTCTGGATTTAGTTGTAACAAAATGTATTTTCACTGGCTTACCGTCGTTTGCACTAAGTTCTACATCCTCCCAATATTTGAATGAATTAATCAGGGTGCTAACATGGTCAAGTGGAAGTCCAATTGGCTGATCGTTAATGTATATTTTGTATTCTAAATGATATATGTCATCAACAAGTACATATTCTGGATTTGGAAAATCTTTATTACCAATCTCAATTTGTTGATCAAAATTCCACTTTACATAATCCCTTAGAAATTTCTTTATGACATCACTACTTGGATTGGGGTATTCTATGTAACGCTTGTCATTAATTACCGTCTTTTCAATCCTGTCTAGATACCTAGAAAATTCCCAAAGATTCCTTTCAGAATTTTTTTTTGACTCTTCTGAGATTTGAGATATATCAGGTATATCAATTACCAAGAAACCATTTGTAATAAGAAAATGTATTCCTGAAATGAATTCCTTGTCTTGAATTTTATTTGCTGCCCACCAACCAGCGGTATTCTTCACCCATGTTGGAATTGTTTGTATTTTATCTTCTGTGGCTTGAACTGAATCTATTTCTATTATATTATTTTTAATCAAAAATTGTAATCCTGTAATGAATTCAAAATCGTTAATTTTATTTGCTGCCCACCAACCAGCGGTATTCTTCACCCATGTTGGAATTGTCTCAACAACATCGATCTCAAATATCTCTGGCTTATCAACTTCATTGTACGGATATTTTTCAACAGTTTTTTGCGCAAAATCTTTATAATTTGTAATGACATGATTGTTTGGTTTTATTTCATCAGCATTTTCAAAATATAATTGTGCTTCTTTATACTCACCAAGATTTCCAAATCCCACCCCCATACCAGTCAAAGCCGAAATATTTCTAGGATCAAATTCCAAAGCTTTGTAAAATTCTATCAATGACTGCTTATGGCGTTCTAAATTACTAAGTGCAACGCCTTTCATTACCAACGTATTAACATTTTCAGGATAAATTTCTAAAATTTCATCACATATTTCAATTGCCTCATGTAATTCACCAATCAGTAAATGTTCATTTGCCTTCTTATACAATTCTTGTATATCCACTGTTTCAGATGCAAATACAGGGCTACTCATCAACGAAAATAACAAAATACAGGAAAAAGATCCAACTAGAATCATTTTATAATTATTAACCATCAGTGTATTACTTACAAAAAATTTCTGAAATAAATATATCTACTAACTATAACCAATTAGTTTATTGTCACATCTCCAACAAGAATCCGTTCATCACCGTGTCTAGTTTTTAATATTAAAGCCCCATCATTATCAATCTTTTTGGCAGTTCCTGAAATTTTTCCATTTGTAGTATTAATTATGACTTTTTTATTAATAGTCTCCGAGTTTTTTGTCCATTCTTTAATAATTTTTGATTTTTTACCATCGGATAATTCATCAATTTTTTTTTCTAATTGATGAATAAAGTCTTTGACAAGAGTAATTGGATGATCATTCTGTGTTTCATTTAGAAGTGAATCCACACCATAAAAATTTGGGGTATTCATTATCTTTTTTTCCAATTCTTTTGATTTTATTTTATAGTTTATACCCACACCAATTATGATATTTTCAATATAATTTGATTGAAAAGATGCATCAATTATTATTCCAGCCACTTTTTTTCTGTTCAATGTAATATCATTTGGCCATTTTACGTTAGTTTTTACTTTTAGACTTTTTTGAATTGCATTTGATAATGCTATTGCTGTTACAATTGGTAATAGTACGGATTCCTCAATTGTAAAATTTGGTTGTAAAATTATTGAAAACCAAATACCACCTTTAGGCGAAATCCATTTTCTGTTTAACCTACCTTTTCCATGTGTTTGCTTTTGAGCAATTATTATTGTTCCATTTTCTTTTTTATTTTGTGCTATTTGTAAAGCAAAATTCTGTGTTGAGTCGGTTTCTTCAAAGTAGTATATTCTCTTACCAATGTAGTTTGTTCTAAGTTTGGAAGAAACTTCCCATGGAAGCAATTGTTTTGTAGTTTTCATAAATCTGTACCCACGTTTTTGTTTTGATTCAACTGTATAACCAAGTGCACGAATCTTTTTGACATGTTTCCATACTGCCACCCTACTAATTTTTAGAACATCACTCAAGTCTTGACCAGACAAATATTCTGATTTATGTGATTTTAAAAACGATAATACTTTCAGTAGTCCAATATTATCAAACGATGTGTATATCAATTTTTAAAATCCTATATCAATATCAAATCCGTTATCATCCATATCAGAATTACCAGGATCCTCATTTACACCATCATCAAATTGCGACATATCATCAGTTGGTATGTAACTTGACATTGCAATACCCATCATACTAAACATCATACTAAACATCATCATATCAATAATCCCAAAAAACATCATTGTAGGAAGAAATGATTTTTCATCTTTCATAATTTGTTGTAATTTTTGTTTGTCATTAGATTCATACGCATTTCTCATATTTTCCCATTTTTCTTCTAACTCATGAATTCTTTCTTTCACTTCATTGTTTCCTTTTTCAGTTAGATGTAATTCTATTTTTTTGCTTAGCCATCCTTTTTTTTCTTGCAGATTGATCAATTTACGTTCTTCAAGTTTTTTTAATATATTGTTAATCTCTCTAGGTTCAATTTTTGTCACTTTTACAATCTTATCAAATTGGTTTATTCCATTACTTATTGCATCCAAAACTATTAGATCTTTTGCTATTTCATTCATATCAATCACAAACATTCATTTTTAAAATATTTTTGGATTAGGTTGATTTGAATTTTATGTGGTTGCAAAATAGAAAAGTAATGAGTAAAATTAAGATCATTCCAATTTTTCCTTTAGATCTGGTATTATTTCCGAATCAAGATTTATCATTACGTATTTTTGAGCCACGTTATAAACAAATGATTGACGATTGTATTATTTCTAACAAAGAATTTGGTATATGCCTTGCTCATCCTGATATAACAATCACAAATTGGCAGGCCTCATATAATGTTGGTACTATAGCAAAAATAATTGATTGTAATGATGTGGATCCAACTAGTGGACATCTAGCAATAAACATAAAAGGACATAGTAGATTCCGAATAATTCGTATTATACCACCATGTCTTGGAAAACCAATTGACTATGATCCATATTCTGTTGAAGGTTTGAAAAGAATTGATAAGTTACATGAGAGTGTTGGTATTTCTGAAAAAATGTACATTCAAGCAGAAATTGAATTAATTGATGATATTGATCAGCAGATTACACTTGAGGTTTGGCAGAATTTGGTTGAACTTTGGAAGAAGAAGATTGCAGTTATGGCCATGCCACAAGTGATCACATCACAACAGTTAGAATTAATGCTTGAACAATACTATCTGAAGACTGAAATACCAACTTTAGAGTATGTTTATTCATTATGTGCATTAGGTGTTTCACATCCTGATGAATTACAGTCTATATTGGAATCAACTGCATTAGATCAGCTCATTGAACGTTGTCAAAAAGTGCTTAAATTATGACATCTGTTTAGATATTTTAAATCCCAAGGTTCATAAACCTGTGAAATACATGAGCTAAAATTCGGATAGATATTATGACAAGCTTTGGAACTCTTGAATTCGTATTAGATCGGTATTCTGGAACATGGTGTTGGAAGATTTCAGGTTCTCGTGCAGTGAATATGGTCTCAAAACTAATTCCACGTGGGTGGTATGGTGACAAACCATATGAGATTATCGTTTCTGATAATGACGAAAATATCAAAAAACTAAATATGATTGATGAGCGATATCCATTTGAGATTTTAGCAAAATCTGTCTGGAAGAGAAAAATCATTCCATTTAAAATCAAAAAGCAAAAAGTTCCAAAAATCGAAAAATTATCAAAAGCCACTCCTGGAAAGCAGTTTCGTGGAAAATTACTTGAATTCCAGAGGGAAGGTCTTGATTTTCTACTCAAATCATCTGGACATGCATTATTAGCAGATGAGATGGGACTTGGAAAAACTGTGCAGACACTGGCTTACTTGTCAAAAGAAGATCATGCTTATCCAGCATTAATAATTGCACCATTAGTCACACTTACTAATTGGCAAAGAGAGATTGAAAAATTTCTTAAAAAGAAAAGCAAGAATGGGAAAATATCAGAAATCAAATCACCTAGCTCCATGATGATTAGACATGGAAAGAAAAATGATATAGGCCAATATGATTTCTATATCATCAATTACGAATTACTCCATAAGAGACTTGATGACTTGATGAAATTAAACATACGTACAGTTGTATGTGATGAGGTGCAGCATCTACGTTCTAAGACTACACAAAAATATGCAGCAGTAAAAAAACTTGCTGCAAAAGATGGTGTCAGTTACCGTATTGGTTTATCTGGGACTCCAATCTATAATAGAGGTTCAGAAATATGGCCTATTGTAGACATACTAAAACCTGGACTTCTGGGAAGTTTCAAGGAATTTTGTGAATACTTTTGCTATGTAAATGATAAAGGTAAAGCGATTGTTCTTGAAAGCAAAAGAACTAGTTTACGTAATCAACTTACAACACATGTAATGCTAAGGAGAAAAAAGTCTGATGTTCTAAAAGAATTAAAAGATAAGGTACGTTATCCAGAAGTAATTGCAGCAGATGAAAAATTTTACAAATCTGAGCTTGATAAAATTTGGAAGAAGCTTGAGCAAGAACAAAAGTATGCAGAGACCTCATTTGATAAATCGGCATCATATCATCGTGCAATAGAAAGTGAACGTCAGGCAGCAGGTCTTGCAAAATTACCACATGTAATAAATTTTGTCAATGATATAATGGAAATTGATGAGAGTGTAGTTGTGTTTTGCCACCATCGTGCTATTCATGATTTACTACACAAAAGTCTATCTAAGTATGATCCATCTTCAATAATTGGCGGTCAGACTGATCAGAAAAGGCAAAATGAGATTGATAGATTCCAAAATGGACAAACAAAATTAATGATTGCAGGATTACGAGCTGGAAATGTTGGAATTAATTTAACTACAGCAAGCTATGTTATTTTTGCTGAACTTGATTGGAGTCCAGCAATTCATAGACAGGCAGAAGATCGTCTTCATCGCATAGGTCAAAAGAATACAGTTTTTGCATACTATTTGGTTGGAAATGGAACACTTGATGAACATGTTGCAGATATTTTAGTTGATAAAAGTTACGAGATTGATTCAATTCTTGATGCAAAAACTGAATCATTTGAGAATAAGGAAAGAGCAAAGTTGATTCTTGCACAAATTCATGATAAATTAAACCCAAATAATATGTGATTAAAATGGATTTCTTACTAGAAGAAGAGATGATCGACATACTGACATTTTGTCTTCAAAATCCAAATTCAGATGAAGTAGATTCAAAAAAACAGCGACT
>TARA_B110000014_G_scaffold25156_1_pt1 | contig 10790 bp, 8 predicted proteins | sample TARA_B110000014 | Tara Oceans TARA_B110000014 (sample SAMEA4396468) | marine metagenome | biome: Westerlies Biome; feature: [MES] marine water layer (ENVO:01000295) within the mesopelagic zone...; material: water (ENVO:00002006), including particulate matter (ENVO:01000060) such... | reverse complement strand
GAGTCACTTCCTCCCACTACAACTAATGCTGGCTTATTCTCTTGCGCATTCGAATAGTTAGCAGTCATCAACACAAAAAGACAAAAGATACTGAAAACGCGTAAAAATATTGACATCAATCAACAATACATTTCTGCGTTACTTGTGTCTTGAAAAACAAACTTAAAAAAGTAAGTTTATTTTTTCGTAAAATCTGACTCATCTTCAATCTCTCCTACAAGTTCCTCTATAACATCTTCGAGTGCTACCAATCCCAAAAGCACTCCTTCAGAGGTTTTAACTCCAGCTAGATGACTATGCGATCTACGCATCTGTAAAAGCAAATCGTCTAAGAGTAGGTCAGGTGGAACAATCAACATTCTGCGTATCATTTCTAAAGGCACTGGTTCACTGTGCGATTGTTCAGGTAGACGCAAAAAATCTTTAACGTGTAAAAAGCCGAGAAGGTCATTCTCTGTGTTCCCAACTACAGGAAGCCTTGAATGACCACTGCTTACCACAACTTCTTCGATAGCAGATAAATTCATTTTTCTATTGATTGTGACCATCTGTGACCGGTTTATCATAATTGACGACACAGGCCTTCTGCCTAGATCCAGGGCACTAGTCAGGAGTTCATGCTCGAAACTTTCTATAAGTCCATCATCCTTAGAAGCTTTAATTACCGCTAAAAGCTCAGTCATGCCTAATGCACTATCGTTTCCAACTTGCAACTTTTTACTTAATGGTCTGACAGCAATGGCGACTATTTTGTCTAAAAGCAAAATCACTGGTTTCGCTATTTGTACAAAAAATCTTTGAATCGGCATGACTCTAAGAAGAGTTCTTTCTGGGTCAGCAATAGCTATGTTCTTGGGAACTATTTCTCCGAACATCATCTGCAACATCGCTGCTATTGCTATCGCCGCAATCCAGGAAGCTGTTTCTGATGCTCCGCTTGGTGCCCCTAAATTTTCTAAAAGCGATCTGATCAGCTCACCGACTGAAGGTTCAGCAAGAATTCCAAGAATCACACTGCTCAGAGTTATTCCTAGCTGCGATCCAGAAAGTTGTTTCCGTAAATCTTTTCGAGCTTCTAACGCTCTTTTTGCAGTTCTGGAACCTCCTTCTGCTAGTTCTTCTAGTCGTGAAATACGACTTGCGACCAAGGAGATTTCTGTAGCCACAAAAACAGAGTTGACTAAAATCAGAAAAATCGCTGTTACAAGTATCACAAAAAGCATTTAGTTGCTCCTTGTTTTTGAATTGTTCGGAGAAACTACGCGGAGGTTGGCTACCCTCAGGCCTTCTACGGCGACTACTTCTATTTTCCAGCTGCCTACTTCTATAATTTCACTCGGTTCTGGAAGATGCCCAAGTCTAAAAAGAACATAGCCTGCAATCGTCTCATAGGGCCCTTCTGGAATTTTCAATCCAGTTGATTCTTCAACTTCGTATAAATTTAATCGGCCAGAAATAATTGTGCTTCCCAGACTTTCTGCTCTGGTCTTAACCTCCATATGGTCGTATTCATCCCCTATTTCACCGACAATTTCTTCGAGGACATCTTCGATGCTGACTATGCCTGCTGTTCCTCCGTGCTCGTCGGCAACTACCAACAACTGATTACGGTTTTGACGTATGTCATACAAAACATCATCTAGGTCTCGTGTTTCAGGAACTATCGAAACTCCGTTCATTAAATCTTCTACGGACAAAGAGAATCTTTTCTTTATAGGGAAGTTATATAGAGACTTGACGTGCACCACCCCTTGTATATCGTCCAAATCAATTCCGAATACAGGAAACCTTGAAAACCCTGTTTCTACTGAAAGATCGACAAGTTTACTTACTGAATCTTGTTTTTGTAGTGCGCGCACCTCTACTCGTGGGACTAAAACATCAGCTACTGTCTTACCCGTGAACCGTATCGACCGTCTGAGCAGGTTTACCTCTTCGGAATCAAGAACACCCTCGTCTCCAGAGGTTGCAATCAAATTTTCAAGTTCACCGAGTGTATGAGAAGCAGATAGCTCATTCTTCGGTTCAATTCCCAATTTATTAACTACACGATTCGCGCAATAATTGAGAAAAGCTACTACTGGGTAAAAAACCTTTCCATATATTTGAATAAAAGGTGCTAAAAGGAAAGTGATTTTTCTGGGAGCCGCTAGAGCTAAGTATTTAGGTATCTGTTCACCAATTACCAAATGTAAAGAAGTCGCTACAATAACTGCTAAAAAAACACTTAAACCTGAATGTTCATCTCCACCAGTGAGAATCTTTGCGACCGTTGGTTCAGCTACAAAACCAAGGGACAATGCCGAAAGAGTAATTCCGAACTGAGCCCCTGATAGATAAACAAGTAGGTTTTGGAGAAGTTTCCTAACCCTACGGGCATGTGAATAGCCATTCTCTGCTTCTGCTTCGATGCTGGCCCTGTTAACCGCTACGAGAGAAAACTCTGCTGCAACAAAAAAAGCATTTAGGGACAAAAGAAGGGCAGCAATTAACAAGCCAGACCAGATTGACATCGTCCTTACACTTTAGCGAAGTCAAAACTGCTTGTAGCACCTAAATCATTTGAGCATCAATCCGATACTGTGAATCAATGGATCATGCGGGCCGTGTGGGTTTCGAACGAAAAAATCAAATTATTTCTGATGTTTCTATAGACCCCGATGTAAACAAACGATGGTTTAAGCGTTTGTACCCTCTTATACGAGAGCAGCGGACTTCTTTTTTAATTACTTCTTTTTGCGGTATAGCTGGTCTAACCATCCAGGTATCAGTGCCTATGGTTATCCGCGAAGCAATAGATAACCCTCTTACAAAAGGTTCTGGAAAAATCAGTTCATACGCTTGGGTGCTAGTGGCGATGGCCGTAGCCGCTTTTCTCCTTAGATATACGTACCGTTTTTTACTTTTCAGAAGCGCTTACCGAATCGAAACCCAACTGAGGTCTTTAATTTATAAACACCTGACTAAACTCTCATTTTCTTTTTTTGATCGAATTGCTAGTGGAGAAGTTATCTCTAGGGCCAACTCAGATATTCGCTCAATCCAGCTACTTTTAGCTTTTGGACCTTTGGCGATGCTTTCATTACTCAGTTTCTTTTTAGCTCTCATTTTCATGCTATCCATTCACCCACCACTTACTTTCGTAACCATTTCTTGCATGCCGTTTGTGTATTTTCTTGCCCAAAAAATGAGGGATAAAGTTTTTCCTCTTTCTTGGGTCACACAGGGTCGTATGGCTGATTTAGCGATGGTTGTTGATGAAAATATTAATGGTTCAAGAATTGTAAAGTCTTTTGCTGCTGAGAAAAAACAAATCGAATTGCTAGCAAAAATGGCTCAACGTTTGCGCTGGTCTTCAACTTCTCTGATTGATTCACGGGCACGTTTCAATCCTCTGATAGAAGCTCTACCGCGACTAGGCATGGCCAGCGTTTTAATGTATGGAGGCTGGCTTTCAATAAATGAAAAGATCAGTATCGGAGCACTAATTGCTTTCAGTAGCTATGTAATCATCATCTCTGTTCCTTTCCGGATGTTAGGATTTGTTCTTCTACAGGCGCAGAGAGCAGCGGCCTCCTCTTTGCGTATTTTTGAAATCCTTGATGAAGAGCCTGCTATAAGTAATAAACCATCAGCAAGTAAAATTACTTCGCCATTAGGCAGCTTAAGTTTTAGGAATGTTTCTTTTTCCTATCCCAATGGCAACAATCCTCTAATTTTGGAAGACTTTAATCTAGAAGTTGCAGCTGGAGAGACTGTCGCCCTAGTTGGGCGCACTGGATGCGGAAAATCAACTATAGCAAGGCTTCTACCGCGGTTTTATGACGTAACTAGTGGATCTATTCTTCTAGATGGAACGGACATAAGAGATTTATTAGTTGAAGATTTACGAACTCACATAAACGTGATCCCCGACGAACCATTCTTATTTTCAGAGTCAATCAGAAATAACATTGCTTTTGCTTACCCCAATGCTAAAGAAGAGGAAGTGTTCGCCGCCGCTAAAGCAGCTCAGGCAGATGATTTTATTAAAGATCTAAACTTAGGGTATGAAGAAGTTGTGGGTGAAAGAGGCTACACACTTTCGGGGGGGCAGCGCCAAAGAATAGTTATAGCACGGACGCTTCTAGCAAATCCTAAAATCCTTGTACTGGATGATTCCACCAGTTCTATAGATGTGGAAACAGAGTTTCTTATCCATGCTTCTTTAAAAAAACTTTTACAAGATCGAACAACTTTGGTCATTGCTCACAGGCTGTCAACCATTGCTTTGGCAGACAGAGTCGTACTTATAGACTCGGGCAAAGTTAAGGCTGAGGGAACCCATGATTACCTACTAGCTAACTCACCGGAGTACGAGTCAATATTGGCTTCTGGCGTTATGAGTGAAACGGAGTAGCGATGGGTTTTGGTGGTGGAATCGGGGGTTTTTCCATTGGACCTTCTTCAGTGCAATCCAACGCTGAAGCGGGTTTACCTTTTGCGGAGTTACCTGATGATTTTCTAAAGAGAATCGACAAAGTCTTAGAAAAAGAACCCGAACATCCTGATCCTAAAATTTCTTTTTCACACAGCAAGTGGGAACGTTCCCCTTTCACTCTTAAAACGTTTCTTTCGTCCCACGTCTTTTTACTTTGCCTTGCTCTTCTTTTAGTTGTCTTAGAATCTGGACTTCAACATCTCGGACCTTTACTTACACAAATTGCTATCGATGAAGGCGTCTCTAATAAAAATACCCAAATATTATTTGTCACTTGTATTTGTTATGTAGCTTCCATAGCAATATCTGCAGCAGTTTCCTTTGTGCGAACTTCTTTCACCGGAAGGTTGGGGGAAAAACTAGTTTATGAATTGAGAATACGAGTTTTCACTCACCTGCAACGACAGTCATTCAGCTTTTTCACAAATGAAAAAGCAGGTGTACTTATGACACGCATGACAAGCGATATAGAATCTCTTACTGTTCTTTTTCAAGAGGGTCTCGTTAATTTTGCTGTTCAAATAATAACTCTGCTCGTAATCACGGCTTATCTGATAGTTCTTAATCCAAGTCTGGCACTGATATCTCTTCTACTCGTAATACCAGTAAACATAATTTTCACTTTGTGGTTTAGGAAGGTTTCCATTTTCGGATATTTATCTGTTCGAGACAAGATTGCCGATATTCTTTCAAATCTTTCCGAAAGTCTTGCGGGTATGCGAGTAATAACTGCTTTCAATCAGCGTAAATACCGTTCAGAAATACATGACGAAATAACAGTCTCTCATTTTAAGGCAAATCTTTATACAGGGCGAGCACAAGCACTATTCGGTCCTGGAACAGAGGCAATAGGCATCATTACACAGGCAACAATTTTGTTTGTAGGCGGGAGCATGGTCTTAAAGAACGAACTAAGTATTGGTGAACTAACTGCTTTCATATTATTTCTGACCTCTTTCTTCGCTCCGATCCAAAGTCTCGTTCAGCTCTACAATCAGTACCAGCAAGGCAATGCATCAATCGAGAAACTCCGGAATTTACTCTCTACAACTCCTAGTGTTTATGAAAAAGAAACTGCTATAGAGATGCCAAAACTTCTTGGGTGCGTTGAATTGAAATCGGTTGATTTTAATTATGAAATAGATAAACCTGTCTTAAAGAATATTGATTTAAAAGTTGAATCCGGAGAGGTTCTTGCTTTAGTAGGACCGACTGGAGCAGGTAAATCAACTGTAGCGAAACTCATCTCACGTTTTTATGATCCCGAAAGCGGACAGGTTCTAATCGATGGATATGACTTACGTGACGTTCAGCTTGAATCTCTGAGGAAACAGATTGCTGTAGTCCCGCAAGAACCATTTCTTTTCAACGGAAGTATCAAGGAGAACGTGATCTTTGCCCGTCCCGACTCTAATGAAAAAGATATTGAGAAGGCTTGTAAAGCGGCAGGGTTAACTGATTTGATTAATCGTCTTCCAAATGGAATAGATAGTGCTGTTCATGAGAGAGGTGCCTCCCTCTCAGCGGGCGAACGTCAACTTCTTGCACTTGCTCGCGCTTTCTTGTGTGAACCTCAGCTTTTGATTCTAGATGAAGCAACTTCAAATCTGGATCTACTATCTGAGTCTTTAATAGAAGTGGCTTTAGACAACTTACTCAACGGACGTACAGCCATAATAGTTGCTCATAGAATTGCTACCGCTATGAGAGCTGACCGCATAGCAGTAATTGATAATGGTTCAATACTAGAAATAGGAACTCATAAAGAACTAGTCGAATCAAAAGGGAAATACGCAACTATGTATAAGACTTGGACTGATCAAGGTGGAATGGAGTCAAACCAGCTGTGAGCGTTATCGAAGTAGTCGCTGGTTGCCTTGTTTATGCGGTTGGTTGCACTCTTCAAGGTGTTTTAGGTTTTGGGGCGAACCTCTTAGCGGTGCCAATTCTTGCACTAATAAATCCAGATTTTGTTCCAGGGCCCGTACTTTTAATAAATCCCATACTTTCAGGTTTTTTTACTTTTCGAGAAAGAGGCAATACAGATAAATATGGTTTGACATGGACTATTTTAGGAAGGCTTCCCGGGATTGCTTTAGCTGTATTAGCACTGAGTCTCGTAGCGGAAGAAAGAATCGGAGTGCTGTTTGGCTCTCTTCTGCTTTTTGCAATTGGTCTTAAATTAAGTGGCTTGAAACTCGAAAGGTCCCAAAAAAATCTGATGCTTGGAGGATGTGTTAGCGGCTTTATGGGTACGGCAGTAGGTGTTGGAGGGCCTCCAATAGCTTTGCTCTACCATGATGTTCCTGGGTCTGTTCTTAGAGCCACCCTTTCTCCTTACTTTCTGATAGGAACTGTCATATCTGTGAGTGCCCTTGCTTCAACAGGAAACTTTGATTCAGGAGATTTACTTATAAGCATCTATCTTCTCCCCTCTGTCATAATTGGAATGGCCATATCAGGTCCTCTCAGAAAAACACTTGACCGTGAATGGATAACTCCTGGCATCTACCTCTTATCTGGCACAGCTGCAATTACGCTACTAATAAGATCTTTATTCTAATGTCAACAATATGCCTATTTTAAAATTAACTTCAGTCAGCAAAATAGAGTCAGGCACAAAGCTACTCCAGAATATTAATTGGGAAGTTAGTTCTAATGAGAACTGGGTTGTTCTAGGGCCTAATGGTTCAGGTAAAACCTCGTTGCTTAATATCGCCTCTTTGAATCTGCACCCAAGTAAAGGTGAAGTGAAAATTATAGATCATGTCTTAGGCAAAACAGATCTGCGACTACTCAAACCAAAAATCGGTTTTATGTCAACTTCGTTAAATTACAAATTTAGATTCAATATAAAAACAATAGAAGTAGTAGTAACAGCTATTACAGGGGCGATCGAGCCGTGGTGGGATACTTTCACTCCATCCAACTGGGAACGAGCTCATCAACTTTTAGAAAATATGGGCTGTGGGAAAAAGTCTGACCAACTATTTGGAACTTTATCTACTGGAGAAAAGCAAAGAGTTCTTTTAGCGAGAGCACTTATGCCAGAACCAGAAATATTGTTTTTAGACGAACCAACTAGTGGTTTAGACTTAAGGGGACGTGAAGAACTTTTAATTGCTCTTTCAAATTTAGTTAATGAAGAAAAATCGCCTCCTATGATCTTGGTCACTCATCACTTGGAAGAAATACCAGTTGGTTTTGGACATCTTTTACTTTTGAAGAATGGTGAAACTGTTGCATTAGGAAAGATGCAAGAAATCATGACATCAGAAAACATCTCAGAGTGTTTCAGCTTAAATGCTTCAGTGAATAACAACGCTGGACGTTGGAGCATTAACATTTTAAAGAGTGAACATGAGTAACATGCACGCACTCATATTTACCGGAGGGCCTTCCCCTTCCTTTGATTCTCCTCTTCCTGAAGCAAGTTTGATAATTGCCGCAGATTCTGGCGCCGACAGCGCAGAAGAACTGGGTCTAAAAGTTGACTTAATAATTGGCGATTTTGATTCTTGCTCTGAGGGAGCAATTGAGAAGGCTAAAGAAGCCCGAAGATTTCCAAGGGATAAAGATGTAACTGACTTGGAATTGGCACTTGCTGCAGCTATTGAAAAAGATATCTTCTCGGTAACAATTATTACTTCAACGCGCGGAAGATTCGATCATACTTTCGGCAACATTGTTGTCGCTAGTTCAAATCGCTGGCGTGATCTTGAAATCGATTTGTTTGTTGATGATACCTACATCAAAGTAATCAGAGATAAAACAAAGCTAAGAGGCAATCCTTCCGACCCCGTGACACTATTCGCTATGGGGGGCACTGCTTACGGTATTACCAGTAAAGGTCTAAAATGGGAATTAGATGGAACTGATCTCACTGTTGGTTCGGGCTTAGGTATCTCTAATGAATTCGCGGCACATGAGGCAGAAATTTCCATCGATGAAGGGACTATCATCTCAATTCAGTCATTGGGCAGTTATTAAACCCTACTTTTTAAATTATTGATTAAATTCAATTTTCACGGGTTTACCTACTCTGAGATAGATTCAATTTGTAAACAGAAATCTAAAAAGGTTCCATTTATGACAATAAGCGAAGAAGTATCAGAACTATCAACTCTTTTAGATGATCCAAATACTATTTTACGACCTGCAGAGATTGTAATGGAACCTACAAATCTAGGTGCTGTAAGAATGACTCGTTTCAGTTTCAGTCGTTCAATGATCCGTCGAGCATTTACGAATAATTGGGAAATTAACTGCCAAGTTGTCGATTTTGACGAATTTGGATGTGGGCACATTATCTATCGCATTCTTGCGGAAGGAAAGATATTTCACTTTGTGGCCTTTACTTCCACTATCGACGAAGCTCTACATACAGATCGTGTAATAGCAGACGTGTGGGACGTAACCGCAGCATTAGTAGAAGGAGAGATGGACGACGACTTTCTGAGGTTATTAAAAAACGAAGTACCTAAACAAGAGTTAAGCAGACTGGATCCTCGGGTACTTGTATTGACTAGGGGAAATCGAAGTGTGCGCTTTTATGACTATTTGGTTGAACGGTTGGCGAGTGGAAAACAGCCAGAGTCAAAGAAGTTAGGTGACGCTGGTTACATAATGAGGAGCACAGCATTCTATGGAAATGGAAAATTTGGAATGCGATCATTTTTAGGTTTCGAAGACCAACATCCACTTTCTTCTCCTTACAGAGCACAATTTCTCGCAGCTTGGCTCTTCAGAGAAGTTAGTTACAAATCGGTAGAACATTGTGCCAAAATAAAAAACCCTAATGCTGTAGGTTTTAACGACGAATGGAGTCGTTTTTTTGGATTAGGAAACGCAACCGGTCTGGGTTTAGTTCCCTGGGCTATGAAGCACCCTGAAGAGTTGAATGCATGGATTGCTATAAGAGAACTGGCTCTTTCTAATGTCCGCTCTCTCGCAGGTTCAACTAAAAATAAGCAAATCCTTGAAGAATGGATAGACAAGGCTTACCAATACTTCTCATCGCTCGGCGGTGATGATCGCTCGCCTTGGATGGGACCTCAATCTTTAGCAAAAGCAACTTTGCTTATCCAAGATACTTTTCGCTCTTTAAGTGGGAATCCTTTCCCTTTTGACGATCTCTACTTGTGGGCTGAAAAACAGAATATTGAAATAACCGAATTAGTAATTTCATTGCTCTTGGAACTAGACGACACAAGAGACGAAGTCATCGATGAGCTTCTAAAGGTCGATACTGAAAAAAAATCTAACTTGAATACCACAGTTAAGGATATAAAAACAATAATCACCGAAAAGTACTTCTGGTTGAAAGAACTTAACCTTGACGGAGCAGAGGCTGAACACTACTGGTGGGTTATGTCTGACAATGCTGAGGAACCGCGTCGTGCTGAAAGATCTATTATTAACCCAGCACACAGAGAGATACCCATAGACATCTCGTTGCGTATCAACAAATTGATCAAAGATTTAGAAATAACAGATGAAAAAATTTCAGCAAGTGAATTTCTCCACTCTTTCCCAGAGCATGGAATTGCTATAAAGCGCATCCTCCGTAATTCTGGACCTTATAGCGAACCTAGGGAAAATGTTTGCGATTTTAAACACCTACCTTTAAACCTGCAACGCTTTCAATTAGCCATGTACGGAATGGATAATTTCTCCCCACAGTCAACGGACTGGCTGAGGGTGACACTTTTTCAGGGTGCTCCCAGAGTCTCAGAAATCGGTTCTTATGATTCGGACAATTGGATCTTACCGAAACAACCAGGAGGTCTAATCTAATGATCGTAGACGGTCTGGAAATAAATAATTGGAATCGATCAACGATCGAAGAAGTTAAATCTGGCGGCATAGACGTAGTCCATGCGACTTGTGGCGTATGGGAGGACTTAACCGGGGCAATTACCAAAATTGGTGATTGGCGACACTTCGCTCGCGAAAACTCTGATCTAGTGAGAATAGTAAGAAACGTTCAAGAAATGCATGAGGCTAAAGACGAAGGGATCCTAGGAGTAATTCTGGGTTTTCAAAATAGCTCCATGCTTGGTGATGACCCTGAAATGGCAAGTATTTTTGCTGATCTTGGAGTACGAGTAATTCAACTCACATACAATATTTCGAATCATCTTGGATCTAGTTGCTGGGAACCTGAAGATGGAGGACTAACTAGAGTGGGTCACCGCATGCTCAGTGCCCTGAACTCATCCGGAATACTTGTTGACATCTCACATGTAGGAAACCGAACTGGTCTCGAAGCCATAGACAATTCTGAAAAACCTATTGCAGTGACTCACGG
>TARA_B110000014_G_C20126584_1_pt1 | contig 10830 bp, 9 predicted proteins | sample TARA_B110000014 | Tara Oceans TARA_B110000014 (sample SAMEA4396468) | marine metagenome | biome: Westerlies Biome; feature: [MES] marine water layer (ENVO:01000295) within the mesopelagic zone...; material: water (ENVO:00002006), including particulate matter (ENVO:01000060) such as...... | reverse complement strand
AAGACAAATACTCTCCATCCTTAGAAGTTGCTTTTAAAATATCCAATATATTCAAGACACCCTTGGAAGATATTTTTACTTATGATTAGAGAGATTCTTTAGAGACACACTTTGTCAAAAAATTCCTTAAAATGAGGAATATGATAGTAAAAACGAATAAGAGTTGTGACACATATTTGACACAGTCAGAAAAACACCTCTGTATCCCTTTGTTTATAAGGGCTTTAAATCGTGCAACTATTGAGTGGGAATGGTTATGCCTTAGTCTTCGTTTAGGATGTTTGATCTGAATAGAGAAGCTTATTTCGTGATTAATTAATCTAATAAAGTGCCTCCGCAGGAGCTGCCTGAACCTGCAGTGCATCCAAAGCAATGAGTGGCTGTTCTTATAGGTTTATTGAAAAATTCTTCGAGATTAATTTCCCATACTTTGATTGAATCTTTTTTGTTATATGTAGGTAATCCCAGCATCTGGTTAAAGTCACAGTCAAAAACTTCACCTAGCCAATTAACGTTAATTGTGTCCCTGCACATTAGTCCGTTAATAGTTTCAGGATTGAAGGCGTCTTTTAAAAGTGAGTTGTAATCATTGAGCCTGTTTTCTCTTTTGAGCCAACTGGCAAATCGGGCAATGGGCATATTGGTAATACAGTAAAGCTGATCGAATTCGATTTGAAAATGATCCTTCATTATTATTTTATATTGTGCTTCAAGGCTTGCTTGGTCCGGTGGTAGGAAATCGCCAGATGGATTATAAACGAAATGGATCTTTAGCCTTGGGTCTGACCCATAACCTAGCCCGTTTAATTTTTGAAAAGCAGAGATGCTTTTTCTAAAGACTCCGTTACCTCTTTGCTTTTCCACGTTCTCTGGTTCGTAGCAAGGCATTGAGGCGATAATTTCAACTTCGTTTCCAGCAAGGAATTCCGCGACCCATTCATATCCCGGTTCCTCAATGATGGTGGCGTTGAGTCTATCAATGACCTTCCGAGGAGTAGGTAAATTCCTTACTTCTTGAACTATTCTGCGGAAGTCGGGAATCATTTCCGGTGTTCCTCCCGTAAGGTCAAGTGTTGGAATATTCGTCATTGAAAACCAATCCAGAATTTTGGTAACTGTATTGGGTTGTATGACTTCTTTGCGGTGTGGCCCTGCATTCACATGACAGTGCGAGCAGGTTAGATTACATAGCTTGCCAAGGTTTAATTGTAGGATTTGAGGATCTTTCCGGCCGAGTTGGATTCCTTCTCTGGCAAGAACCTCATTAAAATTGTAGGTTTCTTTCAATTTATAATTAACTGATTAATACAGATGCTTTAGATTATAAAAATTATTGGGAATTGTAATAGCAGTATTTAGTTTTTTGTCCTTCCTTGTGTATTCTTCAATAAAATGTTAATTTAGTTCAAATGACACCAAGTACACTAATTACTCTAGGCGTATTAGCCGGAATTTTCATTATTGCTGTTCTTGTGATAGGCGGCATGTACAACTCGCTTGTCAGACTACGCAATAAATTCGAAAATGCATGGGCCCAGATTGATGTACAACTAGAGCGTCGCTTTGATTTGATCCCTGACCTTGTCGAGACGGTTAAAGGTTACATGAAGCATGAGAGGGAAACGTTGGATGCGGTCATTCAGGCCCGAAACACGGCTGTGCAGGCAAGAAAAAATACATCTTCAAATATTGGGGATCCGGATAGTATGGGGGCACTCATGGCGGCGGAATCAGGGCTCAGCGGTGCATTGGGAAATCTTTTCGCTCTTTCGGAAAGTTACCCGGACCTCAAGGCCAATCAGAACATGGCCACATTGCAGGAAGAACTCAGTACGACTGAGAATAAAATTGCTTTTGCAAGGCAACACTTCAATGACAGTGTGACTTCTTATAACACTAAGCGCGAAGTATTTCCGACCAATATTATTGCTGGATGTTTTGGATTCAGGGACAGAGCACTTTATGAAGTGAGTGAGGATAAGAGGGAAAAGGTTGCTGTTAAGTTTTAAGTTACATCACTAGATTGGTGGTGATTCATAAAGGATGGATTTCTTTGATCGTCAGGAACTTGCAAGGAAGAATTCCAAGCGACTTATTTACTATTATATTTTGGCTGTTATTGGCATTGTAGGGTCGTTCGGATTTGCAGTATTGGGAGCCAGATACTTATTTTTAGTCCAGAGCTCTGCCCAGACAAATTCATTAGTAAGGCAAAGTTTTTTTGACCCAGAATTTTTTCTTTATTCTGCGCTAGGGGTATTGGTCTTAATTATATTGTCTACTATATTTAAAATTGCGGCACTGTCCGAGGGCGGGGCCGCAGTTGCTAAATCTCTCGGAGGAAAGGAAGTGGACTCAACGACTAAGGATCCGCGTTATAGGAGGCTCATTAATGTCGTCGAAGAGATGTCGATTGCTTCAGGCGTTCCTGTTCCGAGCATTTATGTGATGGAACAGGAGGATGGAATTAATGCCTTTGCTGCTGGCCATTCATCTAGTAATGCAACGATTGGCGTGACCGCTGGTTGTCTTAATAAGTTAAGCCGTTCAGAATTGCAGGGCGTTATTGCTCACGAATTCAGTCACATTCTGAATGGCGATATGCGGCTTAATATTCGTATGATGTCGGTTCTTTGCGGCATTCTAATGATGTTCGTAGCAGGCAAATTTATTTTAAGGGGATTTGGTCGATCTTCTTCCCGGTCCAGATCCAACTCAAAGGAAGGAGGGGGCGCAGTTTTCATAATTGTCGTGGCTCTTGCCTTACTTCTGATTGGATTAATGGGTTCGATTATGGCCAGAATCATTAAGGCTGCCCTTTCTCGTCAACGAGAGTTTTTGGCCGATGCTTCAGCCGTTCAGTTCACTCGAGACCCTTCAGGCATTTCTGGAGCTCTCCAAAAGATAGGAGGTTTTTCCGGTGCAAAAATCGAACACCCAAGGGCAGAAGAAGCGAGTCATATGTTCTTTGGATCCTGTTATAAGAAAAAATTATCCAGTCTTTTTGCAACGCACCCTCCAATAGATGAGCGGATACGAGCCCTCGGATTTACTTCCGATCAGCATCAGAATATGCCAAAGGGATCAGAATTAAATTCAGGTCAAATTAGTGTGGGAGAGACCCAGTCCTCGGTCTCTTCTTTTTCAGATTCGAGCGCGCATGGGTCTGATCCTGAGAGAGGTTTTTTCGAGGAAAAAGATCTTAATCAAATTGGCCAGATCATGGCAGATCAGGTCGTTGTTGCTCAGAGGATTGTTTCTGAGATAGATGAGTCTTTGATTTCATTAGTTCATCAGAAGTTGGGGGCTCTTGCTATTGTGTATTCATTACTCATTTCAGAAGAAGAACAGGTGAGAGATGATCAGTTTGAAATTATTAAGGGCTCTTGTGAGGATGAGATATCTAAAATTTTTAAGACCATTTTAGATCAGATCACGGATATGCATTCAACAGAAAAAATTGCCTTATTGGATCTTGCTGTTCCCGCTCTGAGGCGCCTTTCACCTGAAGAGTATGGACAATTCTGTGAAATCATTAATGAGTTGATTAACATTGATGAACAGGTGGACCTGTTTGAATTCATGATACAGAAAAATATTAGACTTCATTTAGATACTTTCTTTGGAAGGATCCAGCTTCCAAGCGAAACGATAAAGACCTTATCTAAACTAAATCATCAATCTTCTGTTCTCCTTTCTGCTATTGCAGGTTTTGGTAATGAAGATGAACTGAATCGTATCCAAGCCTTCAAGAAAGGAGCTGCTGTCCTTGAATTGTACGGCACTGGAAAACTTAAGTTCCTGCCCCCTGTGAATTGCGGAATAGGTCAAATGGATGAGGCCCTAAAAGCGTTTGAGAAGTGCGTCCCGACATTAAAAAAGACTCTTCTAATTGCTTGTGGCAAGGCAGCTATTTCTGATGGTAGAATTACCAGTAATGAAGCTGAGATTCTGCGGGCTATTGGAGATTCTATCGGCACTCCAATACCTCCTTTCGTTTATACTTAAAACTGAAAATGGACAGAGAGTAATCCTGAGGCTTAGTAGGAGTAAGTGAACTTAGCTCAGCAACAGAACATGCCTCGTGTGTCTTGGTGGATTTGGCCAAATCTTTTAGGCATTGATGCGCCTATGGTAGCTGTTGTTTGGCAATACTTTTTTGCCTGTAATTTTAGTGTAAAGATACCCGGATCTAACTATCTGACCCTGTTCTTTGTTGTTTGGGTCATTTATTCAGTGGACCGGTTATTGGATGCTCGAATGTTGAAGCGACCTGATGAGGCATCTTTAAGGCACTTATTCTATCATAGTAACTATCGTATTGCTTTGGTTTTCACTGGGATTCTGATCGTTTTGACTACTTTATTATGCCTTTGTTTACTTCCGATGGAATTGATAAAGACAGGATCATTCGTTGGTGCTTTTGTCGTGGTTTATTTATTGCATCAAATTTGGGCCAAGGGCCCGATGATGATTATTATACCTAAAGAAGTGTTTATAGGGATGGTCTTTGCGGTTGGGGCTACATTGACTGGACATACTTGGTCCGGAGAATTTATTCCGGATGCTTTCTTTTCACCTTCAGTGATTATTTTTGGGGTGTTATGTTCAATGAATTGCATTGCCATTTCAGTTTGGGAACGCAGTCATGATGTGGAGAATGATTTAAATGCTCTGCCTCAGTTTTTTCCTCAAGTCGTAAATTTATTTCCAATTATTGCTCACGCAGTATTTATTTCTTTAATGGTATTTAGTCTTACGAACTATGATCATGTGGGATTTCCTATTTTCGTAGCTTCTTGTATTGGTTGTGGGCTCATTGCCGTTCTTTCTTTTTTTGATGGTAAAGTTTCGAGTCAATTCCTTCGATTTGCGGCAGACATGGCGGTGTTGATGCCTGCTATATTATATCTTGCTTTGTGGTTATGAGCTTTGATCTGATAGCCCGTCATTATGAGCGGATAGAGTCGATTGTTTTTGGCGAAGACCTTCAGCGCATTCGGTGCAGTCACATGGAGACTTTTCTTGGTGCTGAATCAATTCTATTACTTGGAGATGGGGACGGCCGATTTCTTAAAGCGCTATTAGATTCGGGTTGTTCAGCAAAAATAATATGTGTGGATTCGAGTCAAAGAATGTTAAATTTAGCTAAGTCTTTGACAAAGGATTCGGAACAAAATGTCCGTTTTTTGTTTAAAAAAATACAAGATTATGATCTCCCTGATTCTTTTATTCCTGATGTGATCGGAGCGCATTTTTTCCTCGATTGTTTTAGCGAGGATGAAATTCTTGTCATTCTTGGTCGTATATCTGGATGGTGCAAAGAACATACGAAGTTGGTGATTAGCGATTTTTCAATTCCTGAAAAAAGGAGATTCACAAGAGTGATTGCCAAATTATTAGCTTGGAAAATGATTGTCTTTTTCAGGACTTTTACAGGTATTTCAGCCTATAAGCTTCCAAAAATAGAGCAATTGCTATCAGAGATGCGCTATAAGTGTTTAAAAAAAGAGACTCTACGGAACGGTTTTATTTGTAGCTGGGTATGGGAATTATAAGCTGCTCTAAAAGACCTTGAACCGATCTCTGTAACTGGTAGAGTAAAAGTGTGAATTGCTTATCTGTACGTGCAATTTTTGAACAAAAAAAAGAACCCCAAGTAATTAGAATTATAATCCCACTAGAAAATAAAAAATGAAAGCTAAGCCCAACCAGAAAGGTTTCACTCTTATCGAACTATTGGTGGTCATTACGATCATTGCAATCCTGGCCAGTGTGTCTATGCCGGTATTCTCATCAATTCAGCGCAAGGCGAAATTAAATAAGTCATTGCAACAGGCAAAAGGAATTTATACAGGTGTCTACTCTCTATATGGTGCAGATGGATTCCTTCCTGAGGAAGACAATTCAAATGATATTCTCAAGGATGTTGCAATAGATATGGATTCTGAAAAACCATTTTATGTTGCAGGTTCTATGTGGCATGGCAGAGGCACTACTTCTGGTGGAGGTGATGATCTACACGAAAGAAGTACACCAGCAGGAATTGCTCTTGAAGCAGGCGAAAATCACTACGCTGTAAATAAGACTTCAACTTTCGAGCCTCGTTATCCGATGCTTTCTTCCGGTTTTTCTCAGACTCCAGGTAAATACGCTCAGGAAAAGACTGAGCTCGGTGGAATTTGGGGAGGAATGGAAGCAGTGTGTGTCTTTGGTGATGGTAGCGGTGAAGTTGTTAAATTAAATGAACAGTACAGAGCAATGAAAGACATTAAGGGAAGCGAGATTGACCTTTTCAAATATCAGGGAAAGGTGAATATGGTTAATCCTAAGAGAGGAAACTAAAGCGTCCTTATTATTGCTTATTTTATTTTAACCGGGCCCTGATTATTCAGGGTCCGGTTTTTTTATTTCTATTTTATTATTTTTGTCTAGATTTGGATCAGTGTCAGAGACTGTCCTGAAGCCGATATAATTGGTCTTGTGATTTCGGGTATTAAGAATTTTTCTGGTTGTGATTTGTGGCATTTTAGAATGGGAATAATTAAAATTTCCACCACGCACGATAGGAACAAATTTACCAAGAATTTCGGGGTCAGGTTCTTGACTGCTCGTCCATTCACTGACATTGCTAAAGAGTCCACAAATCCCTTCCTCACTAATATCGGTTCGGAATGTATTTATAGGCTTCCATGCAATAAAGTTATCATTGATTGGCTCTGATACTTTGAGCTCATTGCCCCAAGGATATAATCTTCCGTTCTTACCTCTTGCAGATTTTTCCCATTCTTTTTCAGTGGGTAGCCTGCGGTTTTTCCATTTTGCGTATGCATAGGCATCCCACCAGTCTACGTAAATTACCGGACAATTTAGATTAACTGAATTTCCTTCATATTTTCTCCCCAGGCTCGCAGCTGTATAATATTCATCCCAATTATTTGGTATGTGCTGAAATTTCTCTATTGGCTGATCAGGGTGATCAAATTCTTTATCGTTTGAAGAGCTAATTGCGTCTAAGAATGCTTTGTACTGAGCAATTGTGATTTCATATTTGTCGATCCAGAAAGTTGGTAATGTTTCTGTAGTGCCTTTTTGATAGATAAATTCTCCACCTTCGATTCTGATCATAGCATCAGAAAAGTTGATTATTGGTTCAAGTGATTTGATGTTCCGGTTAAATATAAGGTAAGCCGCTGCTAGTAATAGGGTGATGGCAGTGAATGCCCAAATTCTTGTAATTTTATTACGAGGAATAATTGAGTCATCAGCTAGATGAAGTATTTCAGAAAGGCCTTCCTCACTTTTACTGATGTTCTGCTTTAGTTTTTCCCATGTATTGGGGCCCGATTGATGACGCATAACTTCCAATAAAATGGACCCAGCTTCACTTTTACCTTCATCGATAAATTCCTGCAGTATTTGACCAAGATAATGGATATTTTTTTGTTCTGTAGTATTTTCCCTTTGATGATGGATTGCAGTGTTCGCAATCCTAGTCATCCCGTCCGGGCTCAAGTAGATATGTGATGCTTTGAGTGTCTGGTGGTTTATCTTGTTGTTTTTAAGATACAATTGGGTTTCTACGATGGTCTTGAGTAGCCTTATGATATGCTCGTCACTTAATTTAATTCCGTAATGATGAGCATTAGATAGGTTCTGCCCAGAGATTAATTCACTGGTATAAAATAAGGTCCCTTCTTCTTCATGACCTTCATAAATTGCGGCGATGTGTGGATGAGAAACTTGTGCTTTTGCTCTGACAAGTTCACGGAATCTATTCACGGAATCCTCATTTTTACTGAGTTTTGGATTAAGTAAGATGAGTGCTACTTTGCGATCAATGGAAAGCTGGAGAGCTTCGTGAACTTCAGTATCTCCTTCGCTTCTGATGAATCGAAGTAGTTCATAATCACCTAGTTTTTTTCCTGGAGCCGTTAAAGTATTAGCCAAAGGAATTTTTTCCTCTTCCATGGGCTCATCGATTCTTATTGGATTAACAGAGGGTCTTGAGGCAGTTCTTGGTACGGGAACTTTTGAGTGCAACTGGTTCCGCTTAAGCCATTCTTCAATATTTAATTTATCAGCTTCATTGAACACACAAATTTTTATTTTCGGATATTCTTTTAAGATTGTTTCCTGAAAACCATCTAGCGAGTTCGTAGTATCAATGAGAATGTCTATTTCATTCATTTGCAGTGCCTCCTCGAGCGCTGTTTCGGGAGATTTGCAGACTCTTATATGATATTCTTCAAATCTTTCCAGAGTACTGACAATTATGTCAGTGATTTCTGTGTTATTTGAGATGATAAAGGAAAGCATATTATTTCTAGGAAGCTTTTAATCAGCTTCTTTTTAATTTGGAAATAACGAACCTTCGATGAATGATTCTACACCTATTTTTTTAGGCTCTAAGAGAATCCTAGGTTCTGCATAGATGTCCTGGATGAGGTCCTTGTAATAAAGTCTTGCAACGAATCCATGATAAGAGCGCTTACCGAAGTTCTTGATATTTTCCTGAGAAAGTTGGGGCATATAATAATTCCAGTTAACTATTTCTATGTTTGATGTTTTCCAATTAATTGGTTTTGTTATCCATGTTGCGGATGGAGGATCGGCACGTGTTCTTTCGATCTTGCTTCCATTAACAAGATCGTAAAAATCTACTACTAGCGAAATATCTTTAGGATCAATTGGTTCATTGATGCCGGAAATAATTTCCATTTTAACATCAACGGATTCACCCTTCCCTTTTTGAGGTTTGGTATCGGCACGCATTGATCCGAATGAAAATCTAGCGCTTTTCTTCTTTGTTTCTGATTCGCTATCGGAGCTCTTTTTTAGTTGTATGATCTGATAATATTCACCGCCCCTATCTTCACCGAGATCCATTATCTTTGTCAGTTCGTTCGCGGATTTCTGCTGCAGGGACATTGATTTGTATGTTAGATAAAGTTCCCACATGACTCGTGGATTTTGTGGTGAAATCTCTTTTGCTATTCGCAATTTTCTAAGCGATTCCAGAGTTTCTCCTTTCTTTCTTAAGGCTACTCCGATCTCAATGATTTCGAGAACCTCTTGATCTTGTTCTGAAACAGTGAAGTTGTCATTGGTTATTATGGGTTTCTTTGGTGCGTCAGGTTCAGAGGGTGAGAATAATTTTTCTGAGGGCTTAGTTGGGACTGGATCCGGAGGAGCTGGAGTAGTTATTAAAGATTTATGGGTGGTGCTATTTTCTTTTGGAATTTCTGGACTTTTTTCTGTTTCTGTTTTGGTTTTGTCCACAGAAGGCGCAGCAGGAGTAGATTCTTTCTTTGAAACTTCCTGATTTAAGTTAGATTGAGGTCCAATCTGAATATTACCTTTCAACCATAAAGTGAGCATGATTCCGATTAGTATGAGTATTGTTATTTTGTAACCAGAATTAGGCATTAATACTTTCTTTTTTGTGGAGGAATGCATGCGATAAACAACTATAACCCATTATAGCATAAGAAGCGAAATCCCTTCATTACGAAGTAGAATTATCGCTGAATTGAGTGTTTTATATTTAAAATAGAAATTTATGCACCCTTCGGTCAATACCTCGGCAACACCGCGTTCTCTGGACCTGAATTTATCTCCTGTTCAGGTTGCTAAGCGGCTGAGGCATTTGCCTGGATTTCTTTTTTACGATACGGCTACCACATCATCGGAGATGACTTCACCAGGAATGGTGTCCATCATAGGCGCTATGCCGGACATGATTGTCAATGGTCAATTGAATGAGGATCTGGAGAAGATAAGGCAAATTCTCAAAGAAGACGAAGGATATTGTGCGCAGGTAGATTGTGGCGTGCCCTTGGGCGGATTATTCGGGCACATTGAATTTGATGGGTCTTACCAATTTGGCAGATACAGGAAATTATTAATCTTCCGCCACGACCGTAAAGAGTGGCTCGATGTGGGGGATCTATCAAAGTGGATGAATCATAATGAATCAAGGGAAGAGCAAATTTCTAATATTACCTTTTCAGGAGGTCTTGGTCCTGACCTATTTTGTTCGATGGTAGAAAGGGCCAAGGAATATATCGCGGCCGGTGATATTTATCAGGTGAATCTGTCTCAGTGCTTTGAGGCGGATTGGCCTGAGACCAGAGATCCGTTTGATCTTTATCTAAGGCTTCGTGACTGTTCTCCGTCACCTTATGCTGCTTTTTATGAAATTTCCGGACGCGCGATCATTTCATCATCCCCTGAATGTTTTCTAAATATGAGTGGTCTTGGAATTGCGACCAGACCCATAAAAGGAACTCGTCCTAGGTTTAATGATCCAGATCAGGATGAGCGTTCTGCCTATGAATTAATGACTTCCCCAAAGGAAATTGCGGAACTTGTAATGATAACAGACCTTGAGAGGAATGATCTTGGGCGGGTCTGTGATTATGGTAGCATTCGCGTTGCAGAGTTACTGAAGCTTGAAAGGTTCTCTCAGGTTTTTCACTTGGTCAGTTCTATTGAGGGTCAATTAAAGTTAGGGAATGATCACATCAGTGCGCTGAGTGCCTGTTTCCCGGGAGGTTCGATTAGTGGGGCGCCCAAACTCCGTGCTCTTGAGATCATCGATGAATTGGAGAATTGTCCACGGGGCCTCTACACTGGAGCCATCGGCTATCTAGGTGCAAATTGGGAGAGCCAGTTTAGTATTGCGATCCGCACAGGAATTATTGAGTCTGGAAAATTGTCTTTTCATGTCGGTGCCGGAATTGTTGCAGATTCTGATCCTCTGGCCGAATATGAAGAAACTCTTCACAAGGCCGCTGGATTCTTTGCTGCGGCCGAGGCATTTTAGTT